>PPYF01612510.1_pt1 | contig 11669 bp, 9 predicted proteins | sample 1559871 | NCBI WGS metagenome assembly PPYF01 (sample SAMN08240021, study PRJNA423297) | Human gut metagenome, whole genome shotgun sequencing project. | reverse complement strand
TAGCAGGTGACTTTAACTCCCCCACTTCACCGAAAGTAGTGTCCTCATTGCTTACCTCCTGAGTTTTGCAAACAGCCTGACGTCAGCTTACCCTTTCAAATCAATCAGTGGTATCCACAGACAAACCTGAAGGGGAACGCATTTTTTCAGGCGTTCTGCTCGTCCTTCTCAAAGAGTTTACTTTTCTGAATTTCCAGGATACTCACCCCCCCTGGATATTGTGCGCTCATACACGCAAATTAAAGATAGGTTCTAAATAAATGAGCGTTTTTTGATAGTCTATTTTATTAGGTAATATATATTTGTAACAAATCAATCAACATGGAATAAAATCATGCTACCATCTATTTCAATCAACAATACCAGCGCTGCTTACACAGAATCCATCAATGAAAATAACAATGATGAAGTTAATGGATTAGTACAAGAGTTCAAAAACCTTTTTAATGGTAAGGAAGGAATAAGCACCTGTATTAAACATCTACTTGAGCTTATAAAAAACGCCATACGAGTAAACGACGATCCTTATAGATTTAATATTAATAATTCCTCAGTTACTTATATTGATATTGACTCCAATGATACAGACCATATTACTATTGGTATCGACAACCAAGAACCAATAGAATTACCTGCGAACTATAAAGACAAAGAACTCGTCCGTACTATCATTAATGACAACATAGTTGAGAAGACTCATGATATCAATAACAAGGAAATGATCTTCAGCGCATTAAAAGAAATATATGATGGAGATCCTGGTTTTATCTTCGATAAGATATCACACAAACTCAGACATACGGTAACGGAATTTGATGAGAGCGGGAAAAGCGAACCAACGGACTTATTTACCTGGTACGGTAAAGATAAAAAAGGCGACTCTCTCGCTATTGTAATTAAAAATAAAAACGGAAATGATTACTTATCTCTCGGTTACTACGATCAGGACGACTACCACATTCAAAGAGGAATTCGTATTAATGGTGATAGTCTCACCCAATATTGTAGTGAAAACGCCAGGAGTGCTTCAGCGTGGTTTGAAAGCAGTAAAGCTATCATGGCAGAATCATTTGCAACTGGTTCCGATCATCAGGTTGTAAACGAGCTCAACGGGGAAAGACTGAGAGAACCAAACGACGTTTTTAAACGTTATGGTCGAGCAATAAGATATGATTTTCAAGTGGACGATGCAAAATATAAATGCGACCATCTAAAAGAAATAGTTTCTACTTTAGTCGGTAACAAAATTAACGTTGGCCATTCTCAAAAAATATATAAGCATTTTAAGGATCTCGAAGGTAAAATTGAAGAAAGGCTTCAAAATCGCCAGGCTGAATATCAAAATGAAATTAATCAACCATCTGCGCCAGGTGTTAATTTTGATGATATTTAAAATTATTTTTCCAGTTTTTTGATTTTTCAACAGCTGAATATCGGAAATAGTCAGTGACGAACATCAGTATTTTTACATAATTACGTCTAGGTCATTGTCGGTTTATCTCCTTTTACTTGTGGTAATTGAGGGATAACAACAAAAAAGGTGAGTTTTGCGACTCACCTTTTTTATTTGTTTCTTATTCAGAATCAATATCTTTTAAATCATCCTGAATCGCTTGTGCGTTCGGATTTTCCTGCGGTTTGAGTTCGCCGCCATTAGCGATGAAATCATGACGCTGGAAGTACGCTTCGCGCACCATAATATAAGGATCGGACGACTGACGCAGCAGACCATCGGAATCCAGCAGCTGAGCGCGGGTTTCGATCCCTTCAAGCGTCCATTTACCCACAGACATCGGCCAGGTCAGCCAGGAAAGAACCGGGTAAAGACCATCCGCCATATCACCACCGTCATCACGCAGCGTGAAGCTACCGTAGAACGGTAACTGAACGTAAGGCCCATAACCCACGCCATAATGACCAAGCGTACTACCGAAGCGGTGAGGTTCAGTCCGTTGCAGTTTCGGGTTCGCCATCCCTGCAACATCAATAAAGCCGCCCATCCCCAAAATGGTGTTCAGGAAAAAGCGGGTAAAGTGGACCATCCCCTGATAAGGGTCGCCCTGCAAGAAGTAGTTAACCATCACCGCAGGTTCTTCAAGGTTGCCAGTAAAGTTGCTCAAACCATTACGCGCCGGTTGCGGAACATAATCACGCCAGGCGACAGCGACCGGTCGAACAATATACGGGTCTAATACGTTGAAGTTGAAGTTGTACATGGTGCGGTTGAACCCTTCTAACGGGTCAGAACGCCCTTGCTGATCTGTACCGGAACTCGCACACCCCACCAGAAGCGTAGTTCCCAGAGCAAGCGCCGACAGGCGAAGCTTCATAAATGTCTCCCTGTTTTTTTATGGCTTATGCAGTTTGCCATCCATGACGGAACGATACCGTATCCGCCTGTTTAGGTGTGGGCGATTGTAACAGCACGTCAACTGATGTCCAGACGCCCTGATTTGCTGATTTGATCATAGCCTGGTAATCGCCGCCCTGTAGGCTACTTGATTCTATAGAAACAGAAAAAGGCAAACGCAGCCTTTTCTACATTTTCAGAGTAACTCCCGTCAGTTGCGAGCAAAAAAGCCGCTACGCTTTAGCTATACGTGCTAATTCAAGAGAAGAGACCATGGACAACGACAAAATTGATCAACACAGCGACGAAATTGAAGTTGAGAGCGAAGAAAAAGAGCGCGGCAAAAAAATAGAAATAGATGAAGACCGACTCCCCTCCCGGGCGATGGCAATTCATGAGCATATCCGCCAGGATGGTGAAAAAGAGCTGGAACGCGACGCAATGGCGCTACTGTGGTCAGCCATTGCGGCGGGTCTGTCGATGGGCGCTTCGTTACTGGCAAAAGGGATATTTCATGTCGAACTGGAAGGTGTGCCGGGCAGCTTCTTGCTGGAGAATCTCGGTTATACCTTTGGTTTTATTATCGTCATTATGGCCCGCCAGCAATTATTTACCGAAAATACCGTGACTGCGGTACTACCCGTCATGCAAAAACCGACAATGAGCAACGTCGGCTTACTTATACGGTTATGGGGCGTCGTGCTGCTGGGTAATATTCTCGGGACAGGTATTGCGGCGTGGGCATTTGAATATATGCCTATCTTCAATGAAGAAACTCGCGATGCATTTGTCAAAATCGGCATGGATGTGATGAAGAACACCCCCAGCGAGATGTTTGCCAACGCGATCATTTCCGGCTGGCTGATCGCCACTATGGTTTGGATGTTTCCTGCAGCGGGTGCGGCAAAGATTGTGGTGATTATATTGATGACCTGGCTTATTGCCCTGGGTGACACCACCCATATCGTGGTCGGTTCTGTTGAAATCCTCTATCTGGTGTTTAACGGTACGCTGCACTGGAGCGATTTCATCTGGCCCTTCGCACTACCTACTTTAGCGGGGAACATCTGCGGCGGCACCTTTATCTTCGCGTTAATGAGTCATGCACAGATTCGTAACGACATGAGCAATAAGCGTAAAGCAGAAGCACGCCAAAAAGCAGAACGTGCGGAAAACATTAAGAAAAATTATAAAAACCCGGCATAAATGGCGAGGGTTTAAGCAATCGAGCGGCAGCGTACTTACCCCGCACTCCATTAGCGGGTATACTCATGCCGCATTGTCCTCTTAGTTAAATGGATATAACGAGCCCCTCCTAAGGGCTAATTGCAGGTTCGATTCCTGCAGGGGACACCATCCTTGTGTTTATCCCTAAAACCACATAAAAACCGTAAATTAAATTCGAACTAGCAGGCCGAATAAGGCACACCAGGAACTCGTGGTTTTATTCATTATGAAGTGGTTTTTACCTGTTCTCTTAGCCAGGTAATAAACGCTTCAATTTTTGGCCACTGCCTGCCCGGTAATGTGGTGATGTAATAATGCTGATGGCATTTCACCGTCATATCGCCAAACGGCGCGACGAGCTCACCACTGGCAAGCCTTTTTTGTACCAGGCGTTTTCTTCCCATCGCCACCCCAATATGATTCATCGCGGCAATAACAGCTAAATCAGAACGATCAAAGCCAATTCCAGAAGATGTCGGCAAATTAACCGCATAATGTTGCGCCCAACTATGCCATTCATCCGTACCGGAGTCGTTGCTCCATGCCTGTCTGTCATGGAGCAACGTACAGTGACACAGGTTAATTACCGTGTTGGTTAAAGCATGTCTTTGAGCGTATTCCGGGCTACATACTGGCAGGATTTCTTCATCCATCAGAAAGTGATGAGTGAGTTGCGCTGACGGCGCATCATCAAAGTAGATCGCCAAATCGATTCCGGCACGTTGCAGATTGACGTTGTCATTACCAGTGAGCACGGTGAGCGAAATAGACGGATACCGGCGTGTAAAGTCACCTAATGCGGGCACCAACCAGCATTGGGCGATAGAGGGCCGGGAATACAGAGTTAACGTTCCCGATAACTCCTGATTTTTGATATCAAGAATTTCCTGGTTCAGGGTATCCAGCGACGATTTTAGCGCCCAATAAACACGTTTCCCCTCGTGCGTTAATTCCACTTTGCGATGGGAACGAACAAACAACTGAATGCCCAATTCTTCTTCCAGCTGATTGATACGGTGACTTACCGCACTGGGGCTCAGCGACAATTCCTCTGCCGCCAGGGCGAAGGACTGATGCCTGGCAGCCACTTCAAAAGTATGCATTTTTGATAATTGCCAGCCGTTAAGCAGCCGATTTCTTATTTCACGAAGGGGTTCCATAATCACCTCATTTTTCGCTTAAGTGTAAAAAAATAGCGGCAAAATTTCAGCTATGAGATGAGCTAAAGTGAACCATATCTCAATTCACCTTCATTTTTAGATGTAAATCACTCCATTGATGCAATTTACCTCATGTGAAAGGCAAATTTTATCGTTTGTCAGCCTGCGTTGTTTTTTTGTCCAATATCATCAGGTTAATCACAGGGGAAGGTGAGATATGCACTCTCAAATCTGGGTTGTGAGCACGCTGCTTATCAGCATCGTGTTAATTGTACTGACCATCGTGAAGTTCAAATTCCACCCGTTTCTGGCGCTGTTGCTGGCCAGCTTCTTCGTGGGAACGATGATGGGCATGGGGCCACTGGATATGGTAAATGCTATTGAAAGTGGAATTGGCGGAACGCTGGGGTTCCTCGCAGCGGTTATCGGCCTTGGCACGATACTGGGAAAAATGATGGAAGTATCCGGGGCCGCAGAAAGAATTGGTCTGACACTTCAACGCTGCCGCTGGCTTTCAGTTGATGTCATTATGGTGCTGGTTGGCCTGATTTGTGGCATCACGCTGTTTGTTGAAGTGGGCGTCGTGCTATTGATTCCTCTGGCTTTTTCAATTGCCAAAAAAACCAATACCTCATTATTAAAGCTTGCCATTCCGCTATGTACCGCATTGATGGCAGTGCACTGCGTGGTTCCTCCACATCCGGCTGCTTTATATGTTGCCAATAAGCTGGGCGCAGATATCGGTTCGGTGATCGTCTACGGTTTGCTGGTTGGGCTGATGGCATCACTGATCGGTGGCCCACTTTTCCTTAAATTTCTGGGTCAACGACTGCCCTTTAAACCTGTACCCACAGAGTTTGCAGATCTCAAAGTTCGCGATGAAAAAACACTACCGTCATTAGGCGCAACGTTATTCACCATACTGCTACCCATTGCGCTGATGTTGGTTAAAACGATTGCCGAATTGAATATGGCGCGTGAGAGTGGTTTGTATATCTTGGTTGAGTTTATTGGCAACCCTATCACTGCCATGTTTATCGCCGTGTTTGTCGCCTATTATGTGTTGGGTATACGCCAGCATATGAGCATGGGGACGATGCTCACACATACGGAAAATGGCTTCGGTTCTATTGCTAATATTTTGCTGATTATCGGGGCCGGAGGCGCATTCAACGCCATTTTAAAAAGCAGCAGTCTCGCTGATACGCTGGCAGTTATTCTCTCCAATATGCATATGCACCCGATTCTTCTGGCCTGGTTAGTGGCTCTTATTCTGCATGCGGCAGTGGGCTCCGCTACCGTGGCAATGATGGGGGCAACGGCAATTGTTGCACCCATGCTGCCGCTTTATCCCGACATCAGCCCGGAAATTATTGCGATTGCTATCGGTTCAGGTGCAATTGGCTGCACGATCGTTACGGACTCGCTTTTCTGGCTAGTGAAGCAATATTGCGGCGCTACGCTCAATGAAACATTTAAATACTATACGACAGCGACATTTATCGCTTCAGTCGTCGCTCTGGCGGGCACATTCCTGCTGTCATTTATCATCTAAGCGCAAAGAGACGTACTATGGAAAACGCTAAAATGAACTCGCTCATCGCCCAGTATCCGTTGGTAAAGGATCTGGTTGCTCTTAAAGAAACCACCTGGTTTAATCCTGGCACGACCTCATTGGCTGAAGGTTTACCTTATGTTGGCCTGACCGAACAGGATGTTCAGGACGCCCATGCGCGCTTATCCCGTTTTGCACCCTATCTGGCAAAAGCATTTCCTGAAACTGCTGCCACTGGGGGGATTATTGAATCAGAACTGGTTGCCATTCCAGCTATGCAAAAACGGCTGGAAAAAGAATATCAGCAACCGATCAGCGGGCAACTGTTACTGAAAAAAGATAGCCATTTGCCCATTTCCGGCTCCATAAAAGCACGCGGCGGGATTTATGAAGTCCTGGCACACGCAGAAAAACTGGCTCTGGAAGCGGGGTTGCTGACGCTTGATGATGACTACAGCAAACTGCTTTCTCCGGAGTTTAAACAGTTCTTTAGCCAATACAGCATTGCTGTGGGCTCAACCGGAAATCTGGGGTTATCAATCGGCATTATGAGCGCCCGCATTGGCTTTAAGGTGACAGTTCATATGTCTGCTGATGCCCGGGCATGGAAAAAAGCGAAACTGCGCAGCCATGGCGTTACGGTCGTGGAATATGAGCAAGATTATGGTGTTGCCGTCGAGGAAGGACGTAAAGCAGCGCAGTCTGACCCGAACTGTTTCTTTATTGATGACGAAAATTCCCGCACGTTGTTCCTTGGGTATTCCGTCGCTGGCCAGCGTCTTAAAGCGCAATTTGCCCAGCAAGGCCGTATCGTCGATGCTGATAACCCTCTGTTTGTCTATCTGCCGTGTGGTGTTGGCGGTGGTCCTGGTGGCGTCGCATTCGGGCTTAAACTGGCGTTTGGCGATCATGTTCACTGCTTTTTTGCCGAACCAACGCACTCCCCTTGTATGTTGTTAGGCGTCCATACAGGATTACACGATCAGATTTCTGTTCAGGATATTGGTATCGACAACCTTACCGCAGCGGATGGCCTTGCAGTTGGTCGCGCATCAGGCTTTGTCGGGCGGGCAATGGAGCGTCTGCTGGATGGCTTCTATACCCTTAGCGATCAAACCATGTATGACATGCTTGGCTGGCTGGCTCAGGAAGAAGGTATTCGTCTTGAACCTTCAGCACTGGCGGGTATGGCCGGACCTCAGCGCGTGTGTGCATCAGTAAGTTACCAACAGATGCACGGTTTCAGCGCAGAACAATTGCGTAATGCCACTCATCTGGTGTGGGCGACGGGAGGTGGAATGGTGCCGGAAGAAGAGATGAATCAATATCTGGCAAAAGGCCGTTAATAACGTTTCAACGCAGCATCGCAATCCTTTCCCTGGGTGAGCGATGCTGCCGATGGCGCAGACTTAAGATCCCCGGTCTTACCCGCTATAACCCCCTCCTTTTATCATCACCCAACGCCTTTCGCTGTAAACGGCGGTTTCGCAAACCAAACCAAAACCGTAAGTAAGATAAAAGCAATAGCCGCCATACGGAAAATCTCATTTGCAGAAATAGAAAGTGACTGCTGGGTTATTTCATTATTAATTTCATTAAGAACTCCTGAAAGCGAACCATAGTATTTATCCATAATTTGTGACGATGAATTAAACACGGGGTTAAATTGATCGATGGTTGCTGTCAACTGACTATGGTGTAACGATTCGCGTCGTCCCCACAGCGTCATTGTCAACGACGTACCAACTGATCCTGACAAGGTACGAAAAAAATTACTCATACTCGAGGCATTGGCAAATTTATTATCTGGCAAGCCTGAAAACGAAATCGTTGTTAAGGGTAAAAAGAAACAGGCAACGGCGAATCCCTGAAAAAACTGCGGCATAATGATACCTGTAAAATCAATCGTTGGCATAAATGTCACAGAACGCCAGTAATAGCAAACCGCATACATCAAAAAACTGAATGTCACCAACACCCGCATGTCTATTTTGTTGCCATAACGTCCTATCAAAGGTGAAATTAATAGTGGCATGATGCCGATGGGCGCATAAGCAAGTCCGGCCCATATCGCATTATACCCCATCGTTTCCTGGAGTAACTGCGGCATAAGGACGATCGCTCCAGAGTAAAATAAATACGCGCATGTGATACTCACAATACCAATGGTGAAGTTACGGGACTTAAACAAACTGAGATCAAGAATCGGGTTCTCTGAGGTCGACTCCCAAATGACTAAAGAGATCAGAGAAATAACTGATACTACTGTTAATATTATTATCGTACTCGAGTTGAACCAATCCAGATCGCGCCCTTTATCAAGCATAATTTGCAAGCCACCAACACCGAGCACTAACAGGGTCAGTCCTGGTAGATTCATTTTGACCGGTGAAGTCTCAGTTTCTCTTCCTTTAAGTAAGGTTAAGCATAATGTCAGGACGACAATCCCCATAGGGACATTGATTAAAAATATCCAACCCCAGCTAAAGTTATCACAAATATAGCCGCCCAATATCGGCCCACATATCGGAGCGATAATCACGGTCATTGACCATAATGCCAGAGCAAATGTCCTTTTTTCTGGTGGGTAATTCCTTAATAATAAACTCTGTGACAGTGGAATTAACGGCCCCGCCATTAACCCCTGAACGACTCTAAAAAATATCAGCACATCAAGATTGGTCGATAGGCTACACATTAATGAAGACAGCGAAAAAAAGGTTACTGAAAGTAAAAATAATCTTAATTCGCCTATTCTTTGTGCCAACCTGCCAGTAACAGGGATCGCAATGGCATTTGCTACACCAAACGAGGTGATAACCCAGGTGCCTTCGTCTGTTGATGCTCCCAGAAAGCCAGATATTGTCGGTATTGCGACGTTAGAAATAGTGGAATCCAACATTTGCATAAATGTCGCTAATGACAATGCAATAGTGACGCACCATAACGTCCCACCGGTTAATGGTGCCGGAGTTGATTTAGTGATTGCCATTAAAGTTGTCCATTATGCGAAATAATGTTGCTAATTTCTTTTTCTATCGGACTGGTATCGATAACTAAAGCCTTACTGGTATAAGCCGGCATGGAGGTCACGGTTGAAGCCAGCTCAGGCATCTCGGCAATGTCTTCGTTCTTCGTATCAATAGTTGCTGTCATCGATAAACCAATACGCAAGGGATGTTCCATGAGTTCTTTTGGATCAAGAGAAACTTCAACCGGTACACGCTGAACGATTTTGATCCAGTTCCCTGTCGCATTTTGTGCAGGTAATAAGGAGAACGCATTGCCGGTTCCCATATTGATCCCTGTCACCCGACCATGAAACACAACATTTTCACCATAAAGATCGCTGATAATATTGACCGATTGACCAATCCGTACATCCGTGAGTTGTGTTTCTTTAAAGTTGGCATTAACCCACATTTGACGTGCCGGTACGACAGCCATTAACGATTGTCCGGGGCTCACTGTTTCGCCGACCTGAACACTTCTCTGGGCAATATAGCCGGTAACCGGACTCTTAATATCCGTACGTTTAAGCGCCAACCAGGCTTCTTTAGTTGCATCCGCCGCTTCAACGACTTGTGGCTGACGGTTTAATGGTGTGTTCATTACTAAAGCTTTATTCGCTTTATAAGCCTGGATAGCGGCATTCAATGCCGCTTTGCTACTTATTAACGTATCTTTGGTATGCTCCAGCGTTTCTTTTGAAATAACCCCCTGCTTCGCTAACGGCACTCGACGGTTATAATCTTCTAAAGATTGTTGATACTGAATACGTGCTGAAGCGACTTCGGCACTGTATTGTTTATCCTGTAAGTATAGTTTATTCGTTTGCCGAACAATATTTGCCAGATTATTTTTAGCTTTATTGAGTGCGATAGTGGCATCAGTTTTATCCAGTGAAACTAAAATGTCACCTTGTCGAACGTAGTTCGTATCTTTATGATTAACGACAGTGACACTACCTGAGACTTGTGCAGAAATTGGATCTGCATTCCCCGTGACATAGGCGTCATCTGTACTAATCATGTCTTCTAATTCCATTGACCAATAGGCATAGGCACCTGAAAACGCAATAAATAAAACTACCGCCAATAAAGAAAAGTATTTTCTTCTGTTAGAATGTTTTTTATTTGAATTAATCTGTTCCACTATTATCTCTCATTTCTCATAGATGAAATTTATGAATTGAATGAAAAGAGCATTCATTCTTCATATCAAACACAGTGCATGTGTTGCACATTATCCCAGGAACGTTGGAGGCCTAATTTAAATGAGGTGCAAAAAAAACAACAGAGGACTAAACCGTGGCTTTTGCAATACAATTCTTACGCCTGTAGGATTAGTAAGAAGACTTATAGTGCCAACTTGAAACTATAAATCATCGGTACAATCCCTGATTTTATTGTTGACATTTCATTTATGCCGACTATTTATATGGTATACTTGTCGAATTATCTTAAAGGAAGCTCAGATTTTCTTATTTTTATTGAGAAAATGAGATGACGCCTTATGTCTGTATTACTACAGGGAGAAGGGAGATGCTTCATTGCAAAGGGAATAATCTATGAACGCAATAATTATTGATGACCATCCTCTTGCTATCGCAGCAATTCGTAATTTATTGATCAAAAACGATATTGAAATCTTAGCAGAGTTGACTGAAGGCGGAAGTGCCGTTCAGCGGGTGGAAACACTTAAGCCTGATATCGTCATCATTGATGTCGATATCCCCGGAGTTAACGGTATCCAGGTGTTAGAAACGCTGAGGAAGCGCCAATATAGCGGAATTATTATTATCGTCTCCGCTAAAAATGACCATTTTTACGGGAAACATTGTGCTGATGCTGGCGCTAATGGTTTCGTGAGTAAAAAAGAAGGCATGAACAATATCATTGCGGCTATTGAAGCTGCAAAAAATGGCTACTGCTATTTCCCCTTCTCTCTCAACCGGTTTGTTGGAAGTTTAACGTCCGACCAGCAAAAACTCGACTCCTTATCGAAACAAGAAATTAGTGTCATGCGGTATATTCTTGATGGCAAGGATAATAATGACATTGCTGAAAAAATGTTCATCAGCAACAAAACTGTCAGCACTTATAAAAGTCGCCTGATGGAAAAATTAGAATGTAAATCACTGATGGATCTTTACACATTCGCACAACGTAACAAAATCGGCTAACCACATGAAGTTTTTACCCTATATTTTTCTTCTCTGTTGTGCTCTTTGGTCGACCATGAGTTTCGCAGACGAAGATTACATCGAATATCGTGGCATCAGTAGTAACAACCGTGTCACACTTGATCCACTACGTCTGAGCAACAAGGAATTACGTTGGTTAGCGAGCAAAAAAAATCTTGTGATTGCAGTACA
>PPYF01387123.1_pt1 | contig 11670 bp, 11 predicted proteins | sample 1559871 | NCBI WGS metagenome assembly PPYF01 (sample SAMN08240021, study PRJNA423297) | Human gut metagenome, whole genome shotgun sequencing project. | reverse complement strand
AAAACTCTCTATAATCCCTGTCGGTGATTTATGATACATTTATCTATGACACATGCAGCTTATTTCCGTTGCATGTGGCCTGCATGACCTCTTTCCACGCGTCACGCATAGTGCGCAGGTGCTCAAGCACCTCCTCAAGAATCTCCTTGTCCTTCTTTATGTTTGCCTCGACAAGACGTCTGTGAAGATATGTATATACATTGTTAAAATCCTTTGATACCGGATATTTGTCATCAAGTGTGGACTGGAACTCTTCTATGATACGCTCAACCTTGCGGATGTTTGTGTGAGCCTGCTGGATATCCTCCTTCTCCACTGCCATGATTGCAATATTGCAAAATTTGATTGCACCATCATACAGCATGAGTGTAAGCTCTGCCGGTGATGCAGTCATGATTTTGTTGTTTGCATATGCTGCGTATGCTTTATTTTGTAACATAATATACCCTCCCTGGTATCTTTTTATGAGAAGTAGCTGCTAATTGAGCTCTGTGTGCTGTTGAGCTTGGTCATAGCTGACTCCATCTGAGTAAACTTGTTGTAGTAGTAATCCTCACGATCTGAGATTTTTTTCTCCCATTCCTTAATAGTCTTGGTGTAGTTAGTGTACTCTGTCTTCATCTGCTTGTCATTGTAGATGGTAAATGCTGAGCTCAAATCTGTAGACTTCATCTTGTCACCGATTGCACTATACAGATTAGTTGAAAGCTGCTGCATAAACTGCATTACCGTATCCGGATCATCGTTTATAGCTGCCATGAGCTTATCTGTCTTGCCGGATGTATTGGCGTCATCCTCATCACCATCAATGTGATATGCATTTTGCTCATTCTCCGCTGCATTCAAAAATCCAAGTGTGCTGATTCCAAAGCTTGAGAGCGAGTACTTCTTGCCACCTATCTCAACTGATGACATCATGGCTGTCTGCATTGCTGTCATTACGCTGCCAAGTGTAGAATCCCTGCGAAGCAGAGAGTCCTTAATCTTTGTCTCCCACTTCTCAATCTCTTTATCAGACATCTGATCCTTTTCATCATCCGTGAGCGGCTCGTAGCTTCCTGCTGAATCAGCATTGTATAGCTTCGTCATCTCGTTGATGATGTTGTTGTACTCTGTCAGAAAATCCTTTACCTTATCATATACACCCTGTGTATCTGTGCTGGTTGTAATGCTTATAGCACTGTCTCCGGTCTCAGCAAGTGCCTCGATTGTCAGTCCATTGATTGAATAGCTGTTGCTGTCACCTGTATATTTTACACCGTTCAGCTCAATCTCCGAATCCTGTCCTGCGACCTTCTTCACCTGTGAATTGAAAAGTGCCTTATTCTGAAGCGTGTATGCAGTGTTTACCCTGTCGAGCAGGTCGTTTAGCGCCTGTGTATACTCAGACGAATCCTTCTGCTTTGAGGCAAGCTCCTTTACAATATTGCTATCTGCTGCTTTTTTTGTGTTGGCCTCTGCGGCCTCCTCCAAAGCGTTTGCTTTATTTACAAAGCCGTCAGTCTCGTTTCCGTTTCCTGCTAAAAGCTGCTCTACGGCTTCCTTTCCATTGCCTGCATAAGCATTCTGAATAGCCTTGGTGAGGCTTGCAACCGAGTACTTGTCATCGCTTCCTAGCACTTCGTCCTTTGAATTCTCAAATGCCTGAACTGACGCAAGAGCCTCATCGTATGAGCTTTTAGTCTTTTCATCCATTGACTTGATGATTGTGTCATACGCTTCTGAAGCTGACTCTATGCCAGTCTTGTTTACGGCATCTGCCGCAATAGTGTACTCGGTCTTTTGTGAAACAGTGATGGAATCAGTTTTATCAGCTGTGCCATCTTCCTTTTGCAGATAGTACTTGCCGTCTGCCTCGTCCTTTTTGTAAGTCTTATCACCGACTTTCAGTGTTGTATCATCGACTACTGTAGGTACTGCTTCAAGCTCCTTGCCATCAGCGTCCGTATAAGCTGTCCTCGTAGATTCTGTCACATCATAGTACGATGTGGTATCCTTGTCCTTATCAGCAACGGCTGCAATATAGTGGCTATTGTTGTCGCTGTCAATATACTTATAGAGAGTATTTCCATTTGTATCGGTCAGTGTGGTCTTTGTATATGTATCATAGCTGGCACCATTCTTTGAAATCAATGCGCCATCACGAGATGAGCCAAGCTTCTCAAGCAGCTTCAGCTTATCACTATCGCCTGCATTGTTTGCATCGAGCTTCTCATAAATGCCCTGAAGCGTGGCATATGAATAGCCATAATTTACAGCATTCATAAGATTTTTGCTCTGCGCATTCATCTTCGCCGCATCTGTTGTCAGATTATTGTAGTTTGTAACAGCTGCCTCGATTTTGGCTCTGGTCTCATCGTCTGAAACTCCATGTAAAGCTGCATACTCATCATATGGATTGGATGAATAAGTACCGGTAGTGGTCTTTTCACCACCATATGCTATTCCCAGGCTATAAAGTGCTGATGCTCCATCTATATTGCTGCCGGTTATGGTAAAATCGTTTGCCACGCCTGTCTTTTTTGAGCTGATATAAAATCTCTTGTAGCTTGAATCGTAGTTTGCATCAAGCCCCGCATTCCTGAGTTCCTTTACCACGTCGTTCATGGTTGATGATGCGCTGAGAGTGATGGACTTGGTCTCGTCCCCCATCTTTACCTCAAGCTTGGCATCACCGCCTGTGTAACCGAGCTGTGCAAGTGTAGTCTTCTCACTGTCTGCCTTAATTTCTGCTCCGGTCATATATCCGGCCTTTGCCATCTGCTTGATTTTCAGCGACTGTGTGCCGCTTGGTGCACCGGAGCCTGCCTTTACTGTGGCCTTGGTAGTATCCGAAACTGATGTCTTCTTTAAGTTGTATGCTGTAGAAAATCGCAGATTGGAAATATTGCTGTACAAGCTGTACACCTTGGTATTAAGGGATTTCCACGCATCCTGTGTCCACTCAAGCTTAGTCTGCGCCTTCTGATATTTCTCTTTTCTGGTGGTATATGACGATACCATTGCCTTTACAATAGAATCTGTATCCAAGCCTGATGTCATTCCCGATAATCTGATTGCCATGGTGTCCTCCTATCTCTTCTCATCTACCATGAGTCCTGCCATCTCCCAGACCTTCGCTATCATGTCGAGCGTCTTCTCCGGCGGAAACTCCTTGATGACTTCCTTTGTCTTCTTATCAACTATCTTTATTGTCACGCGGTTAGTCTTCTCATGGATGCCGAACACTGCCTCCGACTGGTCAGCCAACGCGCTCTTGTTGATATCATCCACAGCCTTTTTAAGCTGCATATTCTTCTCATTCTGCTTTTGTGCGGCAAGCTGTGCCTGTCCCTGCGCTCCGGCATCACCGGCTGAATCACCGCTTGTTTCCTTAGTATTCATCGCCTGAATATTCCTTGCGATGCTGTCAGACACGACCTGATTGTCCGCACTGGACACCTCTGTCCTTCCCTGTGCCTGTTCCTTTATCTGTGCAGTTGATGTACTTCCCTGATAGACCATTCCTGCACCCTTGATTGCCTCTATTGCCATCTCTAACACCTCCGTGTGAAAATATGTTGCAATTGACTGTTGTTCTTACCCTATTCTAAGGAATATATCGGATGAATTGCGGGAAAGTTTATAGCTTTCTTCTCTTTTTAAGTATAAAGAGATTTTGAAAAATCCCGGCCCACATCAGGATACTTAACTTTATCCTATGACGCAAGCCGGGATGGATTGTCTCTTTATTCTTTTTGTGTTTTAGTCTTAATGCTCCAGATTTGCAAACTTCGTGTACTCAGGCAGCCATGCAAGGTTTACGGTGCCGATTGGACCGTTACGCTGTTTAGCGATGATGATTTCTGAGATGCCCTTGAGCTCAGTGTCCTTGTTGTAGTAGTCGTCACGATAGATGAACATGACGACGTCGGCATCCTGCTCGATGGCTCCTGACTCTCGAAGATCGGAAAGCATCGGTCTGTGGTCCGGTCGCTGCTCTACTGCTCGTGAGAGCTGTGAGAGTGCCACTACAGGGACTGAAAGCTCTCTGGCGAGTGCCTTAAGCGAACGCGATATGTCTGAGATTTCCTGCTGACGTGATTCTGAGCCTCGTCCTGAGCCTGTCATGAGCTGCAGGTAATCGATGATGACGAGCTTTAAGTCGTGTTCGAGCTTGTATTTACGGCACTTGCTTCGAAGCTCTGATATGCTGATACCCGGAGTGTCATCTATGATGAGTTCGGAGTCTCCGATGATTCCGGCACCCTCGACCAGCTTTTCCCAGTCGGCATCAGACAGATTTCCTGTACGCAGTGCCTGCGCATCTACCTTTGATTCGAGTGAGAACAGACGGTTTACGAGCTGTTCCTTCGACATCTCGAGTGAGAATATGGCTGTACACAGATGTGCGTGGAATGCCACATGCTGTGCTATGTTGAGCACGAAGGCTGTCTTTCCCATTGACGGACGAGCTGCCACGAGCACGAGATCTGACGGCTGAAGTCCCGCTGTCCTGTAGTCAAGGTCTATGAAGCCTGTCGGGATTCCTGTTACTGTGCCCTCCTGCTGTGCTGCTTTTTCGATTTTCTCTAGGGCATTCATGACTACAGTGGTCGGCACACTGGTGACGAGAGTTCTCACAAAGTCAAGGCTTTGTATTTCCTGCGGCACATCCTTTTCCTTTAAACGGTTCTGGAGTGTAACAAGATCTACAGGCTGCCCCTCTGTAAAGAGCTCAACCATGGTCTCAAATATGATGCCGTACTGCTGATGATAAAAATCCTCCTTAAGGAGCATCTCGCTGGCGGTCACTATGGCATCCTTGCTCATAATCATGGAGCCGACCACGGACTGCTCTGCCTCAAGGCTGTTTGGCATTATTCGTTTGATTAATGCTTCTTCCAAGGGGATTCCTCCTATCCTTCAACTACTGATACTGTGAGGTTTGCTGTTACCTTTGGATGAAGCTTGACAGGCACCTCATAGTTTCCGAGTGCCTTGATTGACTCGTTAAGCTGCATCTTTTTCTTGTCGAGTTCTAAGCCATGCTGCTCCTTTGCCGCAGCCGAGATCTCCTTGGTGGAGATGGAGCCGAAGGTCCTGCCGCCCTCACCTGAGCGCAGCTTTACTACTACCTTTGTGTTCTCTACTACCTTTGCGAGTGCAAGTGCACTCTCGTAGTTTTCCTGTGCTACCTTGTCAGCGTGCTGGTTCTGAAGCTTTAAGTCATTTAAGTTCTTTGGAGTAGCCTCTACTCCGAGCTTTTTAGGTATGATATTGTTTCTGGCGTAGCCGTCACTTACGTTTACTATCTCGCCTTTTTTGCCTAATGGTTTTACGTCCTGTAATAAGATTACTTTCATTCTTCTATGTCTCCTTCTTTTAGCATTTCGTCCAGTGTATCCTGTATCATGCGCTTTGCCTGCACGATAGTGACGCCTGTCAGCTGCGCGCCTGCCACATTTAAGTGTCCGCCACCGCCCAGCTTCTCCATGATTATCTGGACATTTATCTCGTCGATTGAACGAGAGCTGATATAAATCTTGTCATTGTACTCCGTGAGCACAAATGATGCCTTGATTCCTATTATGTTGAGCAGCTCATTTGCTGCCTGTGCACCGACGATTGTCGGGCTCTCCACATTCTCGCTAGGGCATACCGATATGGCAAACGAGCCCCTGTATACCTCTGCATGGCGTACTGCCTCGGCTCTTGCCTTGTAGCATGCCATGTCATTTCTAAGCATCTTTCTGACGCGTGTTACCTCTGCACCTGAGCGCTTCAAAAAGGCTGCCGCCTCAAATGTACGCACGCCTGTCTTCGTCATAAAGTTGTTGGTGTCGATGAGGATTCCTGCGTAGATGCAGTCGGCCTCTGTCGCATTAATCTTGACTCCGTCGTTGAAGTACTGCAATACCTCTGCTACCATCTCACACGCACTTGATGCATACGGCTCGATATATGAGAGTATAGGATTCTCTATTATCTCGCTGCTTTGTCTGTGGTGGTCAAATACGACTATCTTTCCAGTCTTTCTGAGGAGCTCAGGGCACTCTGTGTAGCTTGGCCTGTTAGTGTCCACCACCATGACAAGAGTATCCTTGCTCACCATCTCAAGAGCTTCTTCGCTGTTTATAAACATATCCACCGGGTAGCCCTTTGCCTCTGAAAATGTCTCCATGAGAGGTCTGACTGAGCTTGTCGGGTCATTTATTACTATCTGTGCCTTTTTGTCGAGATTCTTGGCTGCACAGTATATACCTATGCCTGCTCCAAGCGAGTCTACATCTGTGATGCTGTGGCCCATGATAAGCACGTTCTCACAGGTCTCAATGATTTCCTGAAGCGCCTGTGCCTTGACTCTCGCCTTTACCCTTGTCTTGCTCTCCACCTGCTTTGACTTGCCGCCAAAATACAGGATATCATCGTGATCCTTTATAACTACCTGATCACCGCCTCGTCCGAGGGCTAAGTCTATGGCATTTCGCGCATATACGTAGTTTTCATTATACTTATCGCTCTTTATACCGATTCCGATACTGAGTGTGACCGCCATCTCATTGCCGACCTTTATAGCCTTGACCTCGTCGAGCACCTTGAACTTGTCCTCCTTCATGCTGTCAAGGTACTTGTACTTGAACACCACGAAGTATTTGTCGTTTTCTATCTTTCTGACAAGTCCGTCATACTTGGCAAAATACTGGTTTACACGCCTGTCGATAAGTGCAACGAGCAGTGACCTCTTTACGTCCTCTATGCTGTCAAGTGCCTCATCATAGTTATCGATATACACAAGCGCTGAGACCTGCTTCTGCTCTGTGATTTCCTTCTTGCAGTGATAAAGCTCCGACTCATCAAATACGTACAGCGCCGTCAAAAACTGGTCTGCTTCATTTGTGTCGATTATCTCATTTTCCTCTGCGATAGAGTTGAAATATATTCGCTTGACGGACAGACGGACTATGCTGTCCTCCTCCTCATTTACTATCTTGAAGTCTGTCGGCGCATCACTCTTGGTGAGAAGCTCTCTGGTCACTGTCGGAAAAAGTGTCGTGATGGATTTGTGATATTTTTTATCCACACCCATTAGCTCTGCGAATTTGTCATTTACCCAGAGTATCTTGCCGGAGTATTCAAGCAGGGCATACGGCACCTCAAACTCATTAAGCAGCCTCTTCTGCACCGATGAATACTGTGTTGCAAAGCTTATCAGCTCATTTGCAACGACTGACTTGCTTCTGACATACAAAAACAGCACAAGCGCAAAGTAAAACACTGTAAAGCCTACCATGCCATAGCCAAGCCTTCTGTCATAGCGCAGTGCTATTCCGTCAGCACATATCCACACAAACGTCAGATATAGCGGCCAGCACATGTAGCTTTTCAGCCTGCCCTTGAATTTTATTTTTTTCTTCATTTTACTCTCCTTATCCCCGGTGCGTTGCTCTGATGCTGCCGGTGCAACGGTTGCGGTTTCGAGAATGTACTACAAATTAATAGTTACCGGCCACACCTTTGTGCAGCCCGCATCGATTGATATACCTACTAGAGAGTATACCACTTTGTGGGGATTATTCCTAGTACTATATTTATCAGTTTGGAATTACAGGAGTTCAGGACAATCCTGTGTAATCTAAGCACAATTCTATGCAATCTAAAAAGCACCGCATATATCTGATATTAATATGATACATGCGATGCTTTTTGTGTGCTCTCATCTTCCGGTATTCATTTTAATTAACTATAATTACTTCTCAGTCTTATCCGCAGCTATTTCTGCAATTGACTTTGTAAGACCTGCAATCCCCTGAATCTCTGATGGGATGATAATCTTTGTAGCCTTGCCGTCTGCTGCCTTGGCAAATGCCTCTAAGCTCTTTATCTGGAGCACTGCGTTATCCGGATTTGCCTCCTTTAACATGCGAAGTCCGTCTGCATTGGCCTGCTGTATCTTGAGGATAGCCTCTGCCTGACCTGCTGCCTCCTGGATTGTTGCCTCCTTCTTTGCCTCTGCGCGAAGGATGGCTGCCTGCTTTTCAGCCTCGGCATCGAGGATGACTGACTCTTTATTTCCCTCTGCAACAAGGATTGTTGATTTTTTCTCACCCTCTGCACGAAGAATGGCCTCTCGTCTCTCACGCTCTGCCTTCATCTGCTTCTCCATGGCATCCTGGATGGCCTTTGGAGGTATGATGTTCTTGAGCTCGACACGGTTTACCTTGATGCCCCATGGATCTGTTGCCACATCGAGTGTTGCGCGCATCTTGGTGTTGATTGTCTCACGGCTGGTAAGTGTCTCATCAAGCTCTAAGTCTCCGATGATGTTACGAAGTGTTGTGGCTGTGAGGTTCTCAATTGCCATGATTGGATTCTCTACTCCGTATGCGTAAAGCTTTGGATCTGTAATCTGGAAATATACTACAGTGTCTATCTGCATTGTTACATTATCCTTTGTGATTACAGGCTGTGGCGGGAAATCTACCACCTGCTCCTTTAAGATGACTTTCTTTGCTATTCTGTCGATAAATGGCACCTTGAGGTGAAGTCCTACGCTCCATGTGGTGAGATATCCTCCCAAACGCTCAATTACCATTGCATGTGCCTGTGGCACGATTTTGATGCAGTTTACCAGTACTATAAGTACGATTACGAGTAACACTGCAAGTGCTATTAATCCTTCCATATCCGATTAAGCCTCCTTTACCCTTTTTACAATTAGTTTTACTCCGCTTATCTTTACTACCTCGATAAGCTCGCCTTTTCTTATGACCTGGGTCTCGTCCTGCGGTCTGACTGTCCACTCCTGACCGTTTACAACGGCTTTTCCCGTCTGCTTCATGCTGTCAGCATCCTCGGTGAGCACAGCTCTTTCTCCGACCAGACTGTCCACGTTTGTCTTCACTGTCCTGGAATTGATGTACTTCCCGGCCCATGGCTTTGTGAGAGCTAAAAGCACGACTGAAACGAGTATAAATGCAATTCCCTGAACCACGACATTGCCGCCAAGCAGTGCGATTATAAACGCTACAAATGAGCCTGCCGCAAACCATATGGATGTGAGCCCGACTGTCATAAGCTCAACTAAAACAAAAACTACGGTGGCTGCCAACCAGAAAACAATGTATGTATCCATTTGAACCCTCCCTTTTTATTAGTATTTGTTTTATATTCATTTTATACTATGTAATTTGATTATGCAACAAATATTAATTTTTTAAACATAAAACATTTTTAACCTAAAAAATCCCGACCACCATCCGGTAGTCGGGATTTATCATACATTTATCTTATTCGCAAACGTATGGCATAAGAGCAAGATGACGTGCTCTCTTGATTGCTACTGTAAGAGCTCTCTGGTGCTTTGCACAGTTTCCTGTGATACGGCGTGGAAGGATTTTTCCTCTCTCAGAAATGTATCTCTTTAATTTGTTTGTATCTTTGTAATCAATGACATTGTCTTTTCCACAGAATACGCAGACTTTTTTTCTTCTACGCATTGGTCTTCTCTTCATTGATGAACCATCAGCTGATTTATTGTAAGCCATTTTTGTTACCTCCTTGAATATTTGTCCTCGTGGACACTACTAATTGAATGGAAGCTCCTCGTCGATTCCGTCCGGAATGTTCATGAAGCCATCCCCAGCAGCCTGGCTAGGTGCAGGTCTGTCTGCCGGTGCAAATCCGCCTGCATTTCCTGATGCGGCTGATTTAGACTCTGCAAACTCTGCATTCTCAACCACGACGTCAGTGGTGTATACCTTCTGTCCGTCCTTGTTTGTATAGCTGCCGGTCTGGATTCGGCCTTCAACAACAAATTTTGTTCCTTTACGGCCAAATCTCTCAAAAAATTCTGCTATCTTTCCAAAAGCTACGCAGTTGATGAAATCCGTTGACTGCTCCTCTGCATTCTTGCTGTAGCGTCTGTCTACTGCAAGTGAAAATCTTGCTATTGCAAGTGAGTTGTCCCCCTGGGCATAGCGGATTTCTGCGTCTCTGGTTAATCTACCCATAAGTATTACTTTGTTCATAATACAATCTCCTATTTTCTTATACTATGCCTCGTCTTTTCTAACGCATAAGAAACGAAGAACATTGTCCATGATACGAACGTCCTGCTCGATTTCTGCTGGGACTGTTCCCTCAGCATCGAACTGGATGAAGTAATAAAAGGCCTCAGTCATGTGCTGAATCTCGTAAGCTAATCTCTTCTTACCAGCCTCCTCAACTTCTGTAACAGTACCGCCGGCACGTGTGATGTACTCTTTTGCCTTCTCGACTACTGCTGTTCTCGCATCATCCTCGATCTTTGCACTAACGACGAGTGCTAATTCATATTTGTTCATGCGAATGTTACCTCCTTTTGGTCTCTGGCTCATAAATCTGATTATGAGCAAGGAATTTTATATCACGAGTCTAGATAATAACATGAATCGTGGTACTTTTCAAGGGGTTTTTGCAATTTTTCTTTAATTTTTATCAGGTCGGGACATGCGCCGCGGGCAGGGGGAGGGCACAGGCATACTTCCGCGTGAGCTATGCTTCGCTGCTAAGTGGCTGTACGAATTGTGATTTTGGTTTTCTATGCCTGACGAAACCGTCGCTACTCGCCATCCATGGCTCGATAGCTCCTTGCCCCGGCTTCCATGCCGGGGCATTTCTGTGCTTCGTAGCACAATTCTACAGCCTCTAAGCAGCTTCGCTATGCGCTCTTGCGGAAGTATGCCTGTGCCCTCCCCCTGCCCGCGGCGCACGTCCCTTACTCTGTGGCTGAATTTAGTTTATATAAAAAGACGAGGTGCAGTAAACTGCACCTCTGTTTTTACTATTCTACTTTGTTTCTATATAACTAAGCCTGCTTCTTGGTGAGACCGCGGTCATTTTTCTCGACCAGCTTCCTTGGCACCATAACCTGGTGTCCGCAACCCATGCATTTCAGGCGGAAGTCTGCGCCGACACGCATGATTTCCCACTCGCTGCTGCCGCACGGATGTGGTTTTTTCAGTTTTACGATATCTCCTACTGCGTATTTATCCATTCTATATTCCTTCTCTACCTATATCTGCCATATTATATACTATGATATGAGGGTCAAAAGGTATTTTGCCCCTCATACTACACCTCTATCTGCTCAAATACAGAGCCCAGTCCCTGCTGTATCAGAAGGTCTGCTCTTGCGTCCATCGGTGTGGTGGACTTGTTGATAAGCACAAGCTTGTTTCCGTTGTAATAGTCTATGAGGCCTGCCGCCGGATATACCGCAAGTGATGTACCGCCTACTATGAGCACATCGGCGTGACTGATGTAGTAGATTGCATCCTCAAGCGTTTTCTGATTTAAGCCCTCCTCGTACAATACGACATCCGGCTTTACCGGGCCGCCGCACTTTGGACATTTTGGCACGTCTGTTGAGTGGAGGATTTCCTCTGCGCTTACAAACTGCAAGCACCTCTCACAGTAATTTCTCAGCACACTGCCGTGCAGTTCCATCACATTTTTGCTGCCGGCCTTCTGGTGCAGTCCGTCTATGTTCTGCGTCACAACGCCCTTAAGCTTTCCGGCTTTTTCAAGCTCTGCCAGCTTGTAATGCGTGATGTTCGGCTCTGCATCAAGACAGAGCATCTTGTCACGGTAGAATCGGTAAAACTCCTGCGGATGCTTCCTGTAAAATGTATGGCTCAGGATGGTCTC
>PPYF01386087.1_pt1 | contig 11670 bp, 10 predicted proteins | sample 1559871 | NCBI WGS metagenome assembly PPYF01 (sample SAMN08240021, study PRJNA423297) | Human gut metagenome, whole genome shotgun sequencing project. | reverse complement strand
AGAAAGTTATCAGACGCACCCTGCGGCTTGAAGCCAGAGTTACGGAACAGGAATATGCAAAGGCGGCAGAACTTGCCAAAACCTGCGGTTTGTCCATGAGCAACTATGTGCGGCGTACCGCTTTGGGGCAACATCCCCGGCAACGGCTGTCTGAGCGTGAGGTAGAAGCCTTATGCAGTCTGACGGATGCAAGGGGCGACCTTATCCGTATTGCGGCAGCAGTAAAGTCCATTCAAGCAGACAGACGGGCAATGTATTTCAGCGATACTAGGTTTGTGGAACAATGGATGAGAGCTGCCACGCAACTAATCAACCGCTGGAACCAGATAGAGAATTACCTTACCGAATAAAAGCCCCCACTTGTTATGATAGCAAAAGCCAGTACCATACCGCATGGCGCAAATGCCATAAGATATTCCGTCAATAAAGACAGAGCGGATATAGTCAAAGCCAACTTGTTGCCCGATGATATTTCACCGAAAGCAATGTACGGTCGGATAATGCTCGTGCAGAAGATGTTTGCCGAGAAAATCAACAAGGGCAGGCCTCTTGGCAGGAACGTGATAAGAATTGAGATTTCCCCAGCCGAGGAAGAAAGCAGGAACTGGATGATGGATGATTGGGTACATTTAGCAAACGAGTTCATCCATGTGTTTGATTCCATAGACCTTTCCGAGAAGACCAAACGAGCATCCTCAAAGCAGACAAACCTCAAAGGTTCGCAGTACATCGTTGCCTTGCATCGTGATTCCAAAAGTGGCATTCTCCACCTGCATATTGATGCCAACCGTGTGGATATGAATGGAAAAATAAATGATAGCCATAAGATTGGTGAGAGGCAGTCATGGCTGCGAATATCATCAACGAAAAACGAGGATGGGTACAGTCCAAAGAAATCGGCATACGGCACAGGCAGGAAATCTCAAACTGTTGTATGGAGATACTTCGTACGATGGACAAATTCAGTTGGCGACAATACAAAATGGAACTGACAAAACGAGGTTACAAAGTACACATACAAGAAAATGATAAGGGAAAAGTTTATGGTTATTCAGTCAAACGGGGTAACTCAAATTATAAATCATCCGTGTTGGGTATCGGGAGAAATCTGACTCCATCAAAGATAGAGGCTACTTGGGCAAAACTGCATCAGCAGGAAAGGAAATCCGAGCCAACAAATTCTATTCTCCAACAAACACGGACAGCCAACGTTGATTCTGTTGTACAACCCAAGATGGCTCCACAGCCTGCTATAAGGCACTATGATATAGCAACAGACGAATATCACAGCTACCATGTGGAGATACCCGAGGTCGCTGACAATATCATCAGGCAGGAATGTTCTTTGGTGGAAGCTCATCCGTTGGCTAAGATTGAAGAGATACAACACACGGCTCTTTTACTCTTTGCCGGGTATTTGGATGCTGCCACAAGCATGGCGGTTTCAAGTGGTGGTGGCGGCTCTGACACAGGTGACTGGGGAAGAGACAAGGACGAGGATGAACTTGAATGGGCACGCTGCTGTGCAAGAATGGCAAATACTATGTGCAAACGCAGAAAAGGACTTCACAGATAATTTACCTTCTATAAATATAAGAAAATGGGTATAGGAAAATCAAGGGGCACTTCACCTATAAATGTCAATGATATGCTGGAGAAAGTTGAAATCAACCAGCAAATTGAGTCAGAAAAACAAGAAATTGATAAACTTCTCATAGAAATAAGAGAAGCAAAAGAAACGTTGATAAAGTTCAATGAGGATTTGGAGAAAGCCATCGCTGCCGAATGTCACATTGAAGGTGCGCTCAAAGCAGCAGCTGGTAGTTGTGAGAATATTGTCAACGGCATCTGCAATGCCATTGTGAAAGCAGAACGAGACACTAAATTCAAAACAACTATCACTCCAGAACAACTTGCAAAGCTTAGGCAACTTATAGACTATTCTATAGAAAGTTGGGTTTCGGTATTGGCTAATCACCGCGCCGAACAATCGAAACTTATTACCGAGCATGAATCCAATATGCGCAAAATCCTCAGATGTAATGAGGGTGTTTGGTACTCAGATTTTTGGATGAAAGTCTTGGTGATATTCTTGCTCGTCTATACAGTGGGGGTGGGATTAATTGTATATTGCGCCACTTGAAGTATCACATATAATAGTCAAGGTTTGCGCTGTTTTTAACTTGCCAGCAAATTACCGGCAAGTTAAATTCTTGTTATGTAGTTATTTTTTGCGACGATATTTCTGATTTGGGTCGTTGGGTTTTTCGGGAATAGTACGTTCAAGAACACCGAGCTCTATTAAGGAAGTAATATACTTCTGCCGATTTTTAGATTGATTGGAAATTTTCAACCTATCCATAATCTCCTGCGCAGTCCTCGGTACGGAACAAAAGTTCCTAATATCCTCTTCTTTCTTTGTCAGTTTACGAGTAACTAAGTTTACGCGAGGTTGGTTACTTTCCTTGTCAGCTTGGTTACTTTTATGCTTATTAGCAGTCATAACTTGGTTACTTTCTGCTTGAACTTGGTTATTTTTTTCATTAGCTTGGTTACTTTTACGCTCATTAGCAATCATAACTTGATTACTTTCTACTTGAACTTGGTTACTTTCGCGAGGTATGGTAATAACAAACTCGTTGGCGGCATGAGTGATTTCTTTGTCTTCTACCCCATTTGAAAAAGCGGCATTTGGATTGTATTCAAGCGCACGGCGCACCCCACTTCCTGCTCCGGTATAGGGCAACAAGTAATTTGCATTCGTGAACAAAAACATATTTCGAGGCATTGATGTACCATTCTTAACATCCTCAATAGTTAATCCATTTGGCAAGGTTCCCGGACTGTGAATTTCTACACGATTGTCAAATATGAAAATCCGAATCGGAGACTTAATATTCAGCGAGCGGTGTACAAGTGCATTAACGACATACTCGGTAAGACTTTCGTAAGGTATCTCCAGTTCACCTATAGAATTGAATTCCTTTTCAACCTGAACCTTACGCAGATTGCGAGTAAAGAAATTCATAATGGTACGGAATTGATGGAGCAAGTTACCCTCAATTTCCATATCATGCATTTTATCTCGGAATTGTGTACCACCAACAGAATTACCGATATAGCTGATACATTTTGCTGTCATGACAGGTAGCCAACGTTGCGTATATTTGCCGAATAGCAGCATTGCCGCAACATTAATTTTGCCATCCGGACGGATGAAATGTAGATTTCTGAGCAATTTTTCGATGGTTGTTCCTTTTATAATGGTTTCGGCCATTGCATCAAGCGAATAATCTTTCATATTCAACTCGTCGATGTTTTTCCCTTTAAATACCGGTGCAAAACGGCTCATTAGATAAAGTTTGATAGTATCTGCATCCAAATCATCAATAGTGGCATTAGGTACAGCAGCCTCGTCAGGGGCAAAACTACCGCATTCACTCATCATCTCCGCAAGCTCTGAATTGTCGAACACCTTACGTTTGTCTGCACCATTCTTCACCCATATAATCCCCTTGTTGTCATGATATGGCTTGTTCTTACCTTCTGGAATTGTGGCGATAACAACTCCACCACCTTTCACTGGAACATTCTCCACTTCTATTAGTATATTGGGAATAACATTTTCTGATGCAATATTTGTCAGTAGATTTGTCACTTCCTGCAATTCTTGATATGACAGAGCATTGATTACCCCCGTCTTGTCATTTATGCCTATGACAAGTTGTCCACCACGAGAATTGCAAAACGCCACTATCTCGCAACTTATGTCATATCGATCATTCGCACGCTCCTTAAACTGTAACTTTCCATCCTCTGCCAAGTCACGCATTTGTAGTAGTTCTTGCTCTGTCATATTCTTTGATAATAATTTTTGCTTATTATATGTTTCAGCTTTAACTCGGATACTTTATGGTTCCTGTAGAAATTTAATGTCAGACTCTATTAAATCTGCGTCTGTCAAAAAACCTAATTTATATTTTAGGATACGTCTAAGTTTCACTTTCCCTTCTCCTGACAAAGAAAAATAATCACTAGTATAATCAACGTCTGAAATTAATGAAATATATTTTTCAAATGAATCTTGAATGCCTTCATTCTCAATGATAGCTTTCAATATATCAAACAACACAGATATGCCTATTGTCTTAGTAATGACACTATCTGCTGACGCATTTTTCCATAGAATTTCATTCACTGCATCAAAATACCTAAATATAATTTCATATATTTCTTCGTCTTTGTTTTCTATATACAAGTTCCTTAATACAGAAGTATCTCGTTTGCCATTACTTTCCATTTTTCCCAAATCAGAACGAGTACCAGTTCCAGACCACAAAGAACGTTTCATGGCAAGGAAATCTCTATCTTTTTGAGGATTAGAAGATATGAGGTGCATGATGCCTTCTACCATAGCTGCCGTTGACAATAGCCATTTTGTTCTATCCGTAATTTCTTCTATTGACGAGAAAAGCGGGGCTAACTTTATCTTTTGATAAAGCGGAGAATCTTTTCTAAAATTAAATTTTCGAGTAAGATAAACAGCTAATTTTTCTGGCGACCAGGTATTTGAAGGTTTGTCTTCAACATCATATCCAAAAAGTTCTAAAGCCAAACTTTTATCAACTCTTTTTTGATTACCGTTTATTGTAGCGAAAAGATATGCTTGATAAGGATTGGGTAAATCCAAAAATATGGAGCAGACTAATTCTATATCCTTAAATTGTTCTTCTGTATAAGAGAACGCATTAAGCCTATGTTGACCGTCAATTATTAGTGATGAAACTTCTGACGGAATTTTTATTTCAAAGCAATCAGAAATAGAAGTTGGATGTATACTCCATCTTTTAGACTGCTCTTCTATAATATTTCCTTCATTGTCAACGTTTGCGGCAACTAAAATAGAAGTAGGAAAGCACATCTCGGCAGATTTTATAAAATTCGCGATTGCCTTTAATCTCGGCAATTTAAGAGGTCTTTGATTTCCGACCAATTTCCCCTCTTTATTATAACGAGCAACAGAAGATGTTGAAATCTCAAGTAAATCTTTTGCTTTGATTTTTGCAATAAAGAAGTCTCCAAGAGGTTGGCTAACTCTTATTCCATATATTTTTTTCATACGATAATATAATTCTATATATCTCCTCCAAGTGGACTTGTCGGATTTTTGAAAATATTTCTATTTCTATTCTGATACCACCACAACCAGCAATATAAGAAATAAACAAGTATAGATATAATTAGAGCAGCAATCTCAGATCGTTTAAGAATACCAACTACTATAATTGATGCCAATAATGGTACAACTAACCATGCAATACCGTAAAAGTCATCGTTGTCATCTCTAGTTTCTGACTTGTTGTCTATCATTTCTAAGATTCTTTCTGCAGAAGCACATACAGAAGCAATAGCAATTGTAATTAATCCAATTGCCACGTCTTTACATCCTATATCCAGAAACAGAATAGACATCCATATACTGCTAGATCCACATATTAAGAAAAATAATATGAAGAACATCAATTTGCGCCTATGTGATTTTATCCAGTCCATAATTTTTTCTTATATTATTTTTCTTTCCAATACTGAACAACTTCAAACAAGTCGCCTTTTTGCAATTCTTTAATATTAGATACACATTGTCCGTTATCTAATTTTTCAAGATTTCGCAGAGTTCGAGATCCATCCTTTTCACTCAGACCTAAGAATTTGTTTATTGCTTTTGTATTATTAAGGTCGTTTATCGGTAAAAGGAATGCTGTTTCACATTCTTGCGAGAAATCGAAATTGCCTTGGTTATACTCCGATATGCCTTGAGAGAGAAGAACTATAGAGACTCCATATGACCGAATTTTTCTAAGTAAAACTTCCAAAATCTCCAAAGACTTTTTTTCTCGGAATAAATCGTGAGCTTCATCAATCATTAACACATAACGCATGCTTCGGTTACCATCAATGACTTCTGTGCCACCCATATTTGTGAACACATTAAAGATGTAGTTAATGATGAGGAAGATTGACGTGAATCGAACCGTACTATCCAGCTCACCTGATAGAGAAAAATAATAATTGTTATTTAGGAAGATACTTGGATCATTAACTCTTGACGCAAAGAGTTCATATTCACTAAGACGTTCCATAATTTCAGTAAGAGTGTCACGGTTATCGCCAACCGATTCAATTACCAAATCATAGATTTCCTTCAATGAAGGATGCTTACCGTCTTTATGTTGAATAAACGCTTCTTTGGTAGCATCTTTTAGTGTTTGTTGCTGCCTCTTGCCGATATTGGAGTATTTAGCAATAATGTCAACAAACTTATTTATACCTACCAGTTTGTTCTTTTCGTTAACATTGTCAATGAATGAAACGGGATTCAAAGGGAATGGTGTATGAGGCGCATTTATACATTCTGTATGAGTTTCGGTAAAAAAGTCACTCATTTTGTTTTTGTCATCCTCACTCAATCCCTTAAAATCAAGGAACAAGAAGTTGACTTGCCCTTGCGTCTGCTTATATAGTTGGCGAAGAAACTCAAGTGCGAATTGAGTCTTACCGGAACCTGACTTTCCGGCAACAGCAATATGCTGATTATTGTAACGAGTGGAATCGTTGAAACAGCAATATATATTCTCACCTGTCGAAATATTATAGCCCACTTTTATTTGGATTGGTCCTGAAAAGGTAGTTTTTGTGATATGTTGATTTCGATTTTCAACACAATCAAATCTTTCTGGAGTATCCTCAATCAAATCAATTCCTTTTCTGAAGTATTCAGTTAAGAAATCGAAGAAAGTGTATTGTGGATTGTTTTCAAACAGATAATTTATCTTTTCTAATCCATGGTCAATATGCAACTTTATATATTTGGGAATAAGCTCATCATTTTTAGTTATTCCATATGCCTGACAAATTAAGGCAATATAGAAATCTCTATACTGTCCATCAAACAGAATATGGTCTTTGTATTCTTTTCCTTGTGAATCGTAGGTAGAAAATTCCTGTTGGGTAAAGCGTTTTCCCGTAGACAAAGAATAGCCTAATGCAATACGAGCTATCACATTTTCTTTTGTACCCCCAGTAAGTTTTTTTGTTAATTGGGTTACAATGGCTTGATTTTCGCCAGATGTTTTGATGTTAATTTGCATATCCGCTATTGTTGTATTCTTCGAAAAGATTTTCTGGTTTCACTTCAACAAAGTGTGAACCATTCTTCTCATTATTTATTAAATAGGATTTATTTACAATCTGTTGAATATATTGATACTCTTCTTCCGTCAATTCTTTTTTAAGAAGGGGAAAGAGAATCACTTGTTTTGAAACATTTGGATAGAACTTCGTGAGTACATTCTTTGTATGTTGTGGGTCAAATTTCTGCATAGGACTATCTATGAAAACAGGAAAATCAATTTCTGTTTCATCAACCAAAGCACTTAACAGCGCAGATGCAAACATCTGGCGTTCACCCATGGAAAGAATGCTATTGTCAATTTTCTCGTCATCATATCCAAATAGGCAGATGTCAACATCATCGCCATTGCCATTGATGTCAACAATTACCTTTTTAACAAGATTGGTCTTGTGCAAATATGATTGAAGTTTTGCCTCTAGTTTCTTCGCAAGAGCCTTTTTCTTTTCATCTTTGAAGCGAATAAGGAATTTTTGTATCGTATTGATTAAGCGCGTAGCCTCATTGTCAACTGCGCGGTTCTGATCAGACACATTTATTTTTTTAGAGAGGATCTCCTTTTGCTTTTTGTGAGCAATCACTTGTTCTTTAAGTGATTCTATTTCACTTTGTTTTTTCCCGATTTCAATACCTATAGAATCTATCTGACGGTCGATATTCTCTTTTCGGGTTCTCAAATCTTGAACATAATCGCTCTCTGCCTTTTTCTCAGCCTCTCGAATGTTCTTTTCGATTGTGTATAATTCTGATTTAGCCTTGGTGTATTTGTTAATTAGATTTTCAAAAGAGGACTTACTATCTTTGATTTTCGCAATAATATGCGTAAATTCATCAATCTGTCCTTGGCTAAAGTCATGTAACGTACAGAAGTGCTCAAACTTACTTTCATCAGAAACATTGTAAAAATGCTTTTTGATGAGTTGTCTGATTTGAAGCTCGTAGAAGTCTCTAGTCTTTATATCTATTGAGAAATGAAGTTCCTTCTTTGCTTCTTCAATATCGCCGAGTATGACATCAGTTTTATCATTAACTCCTTCCAACTGAAGTTTGTTCTGCTTATATGCTTTTTCTGTTTCTAATTGGGTTGAAAGTTCAGCCATAATACCTCCAGCCAAGCCAAATGGAATAAGACTGTATAAATCTTTAAGGCTGTCATCTGCTTCCCTTAACACTATGCCAAGTTCCTCCTTTCGATCATTCAATTTTTGCAATTCATCGGCTGACATCATATCGCCTTCACGAATCAATTTTGATTGAAGTTCGGTAGAATTATGACGTTTAAACACTCTGTCTTCTTCCAAATTAGATATTTCTTCGGTCAATCTGCCAATTTCTCCTTCTTTAAAATCGATATCTGCGATTAGCCCATTAAACTCGCGCTTCTCTTGAGGTTTAGCAGATGATTTCCTATAATCATCCTGAATTCTGACCAACTCATTTTTGAGATCTTCGTATTTCTGTATGCCAAGAACTTGTGAGTATGCAAGACTTAAATCTTTTCGTTGTTCCGGAGTGTTAATTTGAGCAAATGATACAATCTTCTCGGCATCAAAGAAAAAGAATTTTGCAATCTCTATTGGAAGTATATAATCCCGGATAAATATTTCCTCTTCTTTTGCAATTTCCTCTTTTGACCCCGTAAACAAATCGTTCTTCCGGCCATCAATCAGAATTTCTAACTCGTCATCATAATTTGTTGCACTATCATAGGAACGAACAATTGTTATTTCGGTACAAGGTGTATCTGGGATTTCTACATCCGTAAATGTTACGGACACAGAGAATCGTGTTTCGCCTTCTTTCTGTGCAGCAAAATTGAGGCTATTGCCAATGTATTTGCTATAGCCACCTTTTTCATCAATTTCTTTACGATATAGTTCATCGACTTTCCCCATGTTCTTACCATATAGGCACCAAACTAATGACATGAGAAAAGTAGTTTTACCGAAACCATTATTACCACTGACGATAATCAGATTTCTATTCCCATTTGGGAAAAGTTCAATCTTGTTCTTTCCTTTATAAATTCGGAAATTATTTAGTTCAATTTCGCGTATCGTCATGATTTCTTTTTATTTACAAATTCCTCTAAACGAGACTCAATTTCTGTTTTTAAGCCACGGCGTCGTTGCATAAGTGACTTGCTTTTCTGAAGCATAAGAAGTTGCTCAATTAATTCGCCCTCTTCAATGTTTTCTTGGCAAATTTCTCGCATTAAGTCTGCTTCCAATTTGTTTTTTATCTTGCCCTCTTCCATATCTAATGAGGAATTATAGATTTTGTTATATATTTCTGATACTTGATGTGCAAAGTTAAAATCTCGATACCAATTCACTTGAATTGCAATCAATTCTTGATCGGTAATGAGTTTTATTTCAGGATTATGCTGTTGTAATTCATGTTGAACATTCAGTAAGCCTTCCAACATTTTTGCTCTATATGCGAAGGTGTAGGGTCCCATATCATTCACGGCCCTTCTTCCATCACGTCGCAATGGGAACCGGTTCTCGATGATATTACGTTCTTGATCCAATTTTAATCTAAAATCATAAAGCGGTTGCATCCATTCTCGCCCATTTTTTATAAGCGAGCGCATAGACTTATCATCCTTTACAACAGTACAAGTCCAACAACCGAAACGACTCTGACCACAAGAACCATGACTTTTGTCTGTCACAACGGTTGGACATTCGTAATCGTCTGCACTTGCATCAACATAAATGTTAAACAGGATTTTGTTATCAAATCCCCAAGGAGAAGTAATGGTATTTATTATATACCAAACTTCTTCTAACATCAATTCTTTGATTGGTGCATAGACATATGTATTTGCCAATAGTGTATGATTGGTAAGTCGCTTGCCATGAATTTCATGTTTCTTAATGGAACGAGCACGAGTCGCACTTTCTGCTTTTCTTGTTCCAATTAAAATTATAGCTTCCCCACATTCGTCAACTTGTTCTACTATAAAACGAGCTGTAGGCTTAATTTTCATCTTCTCAGTACACCATCTAAAAGCAGTGTTCGGGACAGGATAACCTTTCCCGATAACATTCACCCAAAATGAATCTTCCAATCGAGGTGTAGTCTTCCTGACAAAAATTGGCAAGTCTTCTTCTCTCGCTTTCTTTTCTATCTGTTCTAAAACTTGGTCAACATATGATGCAATTATAGGATTTTCAACCATTGTGTCATTGCATACTACATATATTGGTCTACGAAGTTGAAACGGCCCCGGTAATTCTTTTAATTTTTCGAGTGCTATCCATACAAGCATTAATAATACCGTTGAGTCTTTTCCTCCACTGAATCCTATAATCCATGGTCGGGTAGACTCATCAGCATACGCATACTGGTCAAGAATTTCATCTATTATATATTCAATACGTTTATTCCTCATTTTCGGATTTTTATCATAACTCAGACTTTTGATTTATTACTGAGAAATTATGAATTTCTTATTTACTAAATCGTCCAATTCCACATCTAATAGATGTGATATTTTAACCAAGGTTTCAAGGTCAGGCTGTGAGCTATTCGTACACCACTTTGAAACTGTGGAAGGATTAACGTTTAATTGCTCACATAGCCATTTATTTGTCCTCTTCTTTTCTGCTAAAACAACTTTCAGACGGTTTATATCTGTTTCCATACTGGCAAATTTTGTTATTTGATTGCAAATATAGTGATATTCTTTCACTTCATAAAGAAGATCGAATGATTTATGCTAAAAGCGACCTAAAGTACTGGCATAAACCAAGTTTTCACTACAGTAATACTTAGGCTTGGTTATTTTTAAGACGCATGATACCGAGAAATGTCAGAGTTACTGCTTAGGTTGGTGTTAGAGTAAATATCAGTAGTGTCAGAGTATTCATATTTAGTGCTAGAGTTGGACTTAAAAGTGTCAGAGTATCTTTATGCTCAATGTTTAGAGTCATTGTCCGATTTGTCGCAAAACCATAAATTATTTGCGACATAGCTATAACTTGAGCAAAACAAGAGATGATACTTATGCCAAATATGCTTAATACTACCCTCTAATTCTGCGTAAACAATGCGTAAACAAACGGTTTCAGTTAGGGAGATTCTGTGAGTTTTATAGGGGATAGCAAAATTTATAACCAGCTGATATACAGTTAAAATTACCCCAATAAACTATCGCAGAATATCATCTTATCGTTCTCATAATCTGGAGGTCCCTGGTTCAAGCCCAGGCTGGTCCACAAAGCATAAAACAAAGGAAATCAAGCCGTTACAAATCTATTTGTAACGGCTTTTTCTTTGCACACGAAAGTTCATTGCACACAATTTGCACACAGCTTCCGGGAAGTACTGATAATCAATGATAAACGAAACACACCGGTAAATTACATCGCATTTCATCTCGTTTCTTTCTTTAATAACTATTGCCTTATCGGTTGAGGCTTTTCACCGATAGTATAATACAAATAAAAGGGATAAACTACACACCGGTAGTT
>PPYF01066371.1_pt1 | contig 11672 bp, 7 predicted proteins | sample 1559871 | NCBI WGS metagenome assembly PPYF01 (sample SAMN08240021, study PRJNA423297) | Human gut metagenome, whole genome shotgun sequencing project. | reverse complement strand
ATTCCATTCTACAGTTCTCAACTGGTTTTGGTTTCAGAAAGGATGGGCATTCCATGGCCACAAAAACACTCTATACACTGATCGTCGCTGATGATGAGGATGAACTGCGCGAAGCGGTTTGTACTATGGTCCCCTGGCAGGAATACGGCTTCAAACTGCTGGGCAGTGCCAGCAACGGACTGGACGCTCTCCAAATGGTGGAACAGTACGAACCCGACCTGCTGCTGACCGATATCCGGATGCCCTTTATCTCCGGCATAGAGCTTGCCCGCCATGTCCGGGAGGTTCGCCCCGCCACCAACATCGCCTTTCTCAGTGGCTATGACGACTTCGAGTACGCCAAACAGGCCATTCAATACAACATCATCAGTTATATGCTCAAACCTTTAACCCTGGACGGTTTGATCGCGGAGCTGCGCATTATCCGCAAAAAAATCGATGCCCAGTTTGCCTTATTCCGCCAGGCAGAGGCCCAAGAGGCCGCCCAAGACAAGCTCACCCCTATGCTGATGCCCCTGGTGCTGGACGACTACGCAGAAGCATGGGACGATTTACAGGCCGAAGCCTATGGTAGGGAATGCGGGCTCCTTCGGGACGAGTTGGACAAACCTTGTTACACGGTAATGGTGTCCACCTTGTTGGACAAGGCGGGGGCAAACCGTACCACGCCCTCTTTTGTGGCGCCGGTTAATTCACTGTCGTCCAAGTATTTGCGAGGAGTGAACTTTTTTGCTGGCGGGAAAGTTATCTCTGTTTTGATGGGGAACCCCTCGGATTTTGAAGAATACCTCCATATTTTAGCGGACGAGATTTCTCAGATGGCTGTCCGCATCCTAGGGATGCGCTGCCGCATTGGGATCAGCCGCATGACCAACTCCCTCACCGCCCTTCACACCGCCTACAAAGAGGCCATGGAAGCTCTTCGGCAAGGCGACCCTTCGGAAAGTTATGTGCAGTTTATCAACGACTTGGCACCTGCTGCCAAAGGCGGGCACCTGCTGTGCAAACGGGCGCTGGAAGCCCTAGACCAGCACTACATGGAAGAAGACCTCTCCCTGGTATCCCTCAGTGGGATGTTGGATGTAAGCCCCAACCACCTCAGCGCCTGCATCAAAAAATATGCCGGGGAAACCTTTATCAACATCCTCATTGGGAAGCGCATGGAAGCTGCCCGGGAACTGCTTGTGAATTCCACCATGAAAATTCAAAACATCGCAAAAAAATGCGGCTACACCGACCAGCATTATTTTAGCTACTGCTTTAAAAAGTACTGCGGGGAGTCTCCCAACGCCATGCGCCGCAGGCTGGAATCGGAAAAGGAGAGCGTCAAATGAATCAGGAGAAAGCGCCCCACACAGGGCTGCGCGTCACCACTATTTTGGTGTCTATGGTGGTGGGGATCGTCGCCATCATCTTGTGTTGCCTTACTGTGCTGTTTATGAACCGGTACAGGGACTCCGTACTGCAAGGCGCACGCACCACCAGTATCCAGGCAGTTTCCCAGGTTTCCAGTACCGTTGCGAACTACCTCTCAGATATGAACATTGCTATGGATCTAGTAGAGGAATCCATGACAGAAAATGACTTCGCCAGGAATGAGCTTCTGGAAGCTTTCTTGTCTTTCCGGCCCGACGTAGTAGCCGTGACCAGCTACGACTCCGACGGCACTTTGCTGCACTGCTGGTCCCCTGGCCAGCAGCTGCGGGAAGATTTCAGCCAAAATCTCTCCTTTAACCTGGAAAAAGCACGTTCCACGGAGGGCTCGTTTTTATCCCTCCCTCACGTGGAAAGCATTTTCATAGGGTATTATCCCTGGGTGGTTACCTTGACCGCCCCCCTCCCCCAAAGGGGTGAGATCGCCTGGGTGTCGCTTGACTTGAGCTTTTCCAGCATTGCCAGCCATATCAATAATGTGAGCATTGGCCAGCACGGCTATTGTTTCCTCATGGACAAGGACGGCAACATCGTTTACCATCCACAACAACGGCTGTTATACTCTGGCTTGAAATCTGAAAATACCGCCAAGCTGGCAGCATACGCCGATGGTGCCTATACGGATGACACCGCTATTTACTCGCTCACCAGTGTGGCTGGGAGCGACTGGCGCGTGGTGGGGGTCAGCTATATGGACGATCTAGTAAACCAGAGCGTGCGGGAAATGATCCAGCTTTTGCTCCTGCTGGCCATAATCACTCTGATTACCGCCCTATTCACCAGTTGGCTCCTTTCCCAGCTGCTGGACCGCCCCTTGCGCAGGCTGGCTTCTGCCATGGAGCACTTTGAAGCCAGCGCTGACCACTTTACCTACCATCCTGTGGGAGGGACCCGGGAAGTGCAGGAGCTTTCCTGTTCCTTTGGGCACATGGTCATGCGGATCCAGCAGTTGATGAACACCGTCCGGGAAGAAGAGGTAAACCTTCGCAAAACTGAGCTGAAAGCGCTGCAGGCGCAGATCAACCCTCATTTCCTCTATAACACCCTGGACTCTATCGCCTGGATGTGCGAACAGGGCCGCAACGCCGATGCCGTCAATATGGTACACGCTTTGGCGAAGCTGTTCCGCATCAGCATCAGCAAAGGCCATGAGCTGATCCCCATTGCCAAAGAGATCGAACACGCGGAAAGCTACTTGCAGATCCAAAAATACCGGTACAAAAACCGCTTCACCTACCATTTTCATGTGGATTCCAGCTGCCTGGAATACCTTTGCAACAAAATCACCATCCAGCCCTTCTTGGAAAATGCCATCAATCATGGCCTGGATCTGATGGTGGACGAAGGCCGTATTGATGTGTCGGTTTTCCAAGAGGGTGATGACATCCTCTTCCATGTGGAGGACAACGGCGTTGGCATGAGCCAAGAGCAAATCGACGCGATCATGGCCCAAGGCCCTAAGGAACATGGCGGCATTGGCATCCGGAATGTCAACGACCGGTTACAGATCTACTTTGGCAAGGAGTATGGCGTGAAGATCAGCAGCCAGCTGGACATGGGTACCTGCGTGGAGATCCGGATGCCCAAGGTAAAGGAGGGAAACTATGAAACGAAATAAATGCGTCTTTCTCTTGGGGACTCTACTGCTCTCTTTTTTGTTTGGGTGCTCTTCCACCGCCAATGCCCCTTCTACCCATACTGTGACCCTTATTGCGAAATCCACCGAAACTGAGTTTTGGCTCTCGGTGTTTGCCGGGGCGGAAGCTGCCGCGGCAGAATACAATATGAACTTAAAAATCGTGGGTCCCAAAACAGAAGAGGACTACGAAACCCAAAACCAAATGGTGGCAGACACCGTAGAAGACGGCACAGAGGCGCTGATCTTTTCCGCCATCCACTACGATAAAAATGCGGCTGCCATTGACGCCGCTTCCCAAAGCGGGGTAGAAATCGTGGCCATTGACAGCAACGTGGCTTCTGACGCGGTAAGCACTTACATTGGTACTGACAACTATGCGGCGGGACAAATGGCTGCCCAAGCGGCTTTGGAACGTGTGGACGGCCAGCTGAATATTGGCATTGTCAACTATGACATCAGCAGCGCCAACGGGCAAGAGCGGGAACAAGGCGCAGTGGATCTGTTGAACAGCAGCGGCAGGGCCCGGGTAGTTGCGGTAATCAACACGTTGGCAGAGGCCCAACAGGCAAAAGACGACACCCTCTCCCTGTTGGAGCAATACCCGGAGATCAATGTCCTGCTGGCCTTTAACGAACCCACCAGCGTAGGTGCGGCCATGGCCATTCAGGAACTGGCCTGTGAGGATTCCATCTTTTTGGTTGGGTTCGACTCGAACGTGGCTTCTGTGGATGGTCTGCAAGACGGTTCCGTAGACGCCCTGGTTGTACAAAACCCCTATGCCATGGGTTATTTAGGCGTGGAGAGCGCTTACAAGCTGCTCAATGGCAAAGGCAACGAATTGGAAAAGATTGTGGACACCTCCACACAGATCGTAGACCGGGAAAACCTTTTTTCCATTGACAGCCAAAAGGCTCTTTTTGCCTTCGAATAGAACTCGTTAGGGCATATTGCACAGGTTTTTTCTCCATTATTTTGGCATATTATTCAGTTGCCATGGGTTTTTACCCTGTTCACGGTGATTTTTCACCTTGTTTCCAGGGCATTCTTCCTGTACTATGTGAGTAGAACAAGGGACAAAAAAGTCCCCGCACAACGGACAAAAGATAAGGAGAGATCACCATGAAAAAAGTGCTTGCTATCGTTCTGGCCGCCTCTTTGGCATTGGGAATGGCCGCTTGCAGCGTTTCCGATTCTCAAAGCTCCACCGGAAGCACAGGCGACAAATCATCATCCAGCAGTTCCACCGTTTCCACTACTTCGGAAGAAAAAGACGACTCTTCCACCGCGGATACCGGCACTGTGGCCAACAAGGATAAGCCCTTGGTTTGGTTCAACCGGCAGCCCTCCAACAGCTCCACTGGCGAGCTGGACATGAACGCCCTCAGCTTTAACGACAACACCTATTACGTGGGTTTCGATGCCAACCAGGGCGCCGAACTGCAGGGCACCATGGTCTTGGATTATATCAAAGCCCACATCGACGAGATCGACCGCAACGGTGACGGCGTGATCGGCTATGTACTGGCCATCGGCGATATCGGCCACAACGATTCCATCGCCCGTACCCGCGGCGTCCGGAAAGCCTTGGGCACCAACGTGGAAAAAGATGGCACCATCAACAGTGATCCGGTCGGCACCAACGCTGACGGCAAGGCCACCGCTGTGAAAGACGGCACCCTGGAAGTTGACGGCAAGACTTACGTTATCCGGGAGCTGGCTTCTCAGGAAATGAAGAACGCGGCCGGCGCCACTTGGGATGCTGCTACTGCCGGCAACGCCATTGGCACCTGGGCTTCTTCCTTTGGCGACCAGATCGACGTGGTTGCCTCCAACAATGACGGTATGGGAATGTCCATGTTCAACTCCTGGTCCAAAGCCAACGGCGTCCCCACCTTTGGTTACGACGCTAACGCTGACGCCGTTGCCGCTATCGCGGAAGGTTACGGCGGTACCATCAGCCAGCACGCTGACGTCCAAGCTTACCTGACCCTCCGTGTACTGCGCAACTCCCTGGACGGCGTGGACATTGACACCGGTATCGGCACCGAAGATGACGCCGGCAACGTCCTCAGCGACGAAGTGTACTACTATGACGCTGAGCAGCGTTCCTACTACGCTTTGAACGTGGCAGTTACCGCTGAAAACTATGAGGAATTCACCGATTCCACCAAGGTGTTCGAGCCCGTTTCCAACCAGCTGGATTCTGCTTCCCACGCTACCAAGAAAGTTTGGCTGAACATCTACAACTCTGCTGATAACTTCCTCAGTGCCACCTATCAGCCCCTGCTCCAGAAGTACGACGACCTGCTGAACCTGGAAGTTGAATACATCGGCGGCGACGGCCAGACCGAAGCCAACATCACCAACCGTCTGAGCAACCCCAGCCAGTAAGACGCATTCGCCATCAATATGGTAAAGACCGACAACTCCGCTTCTTACACCGGCCTGCTGAGCCAGTAAGGCATGGCTTACGCTTCATAAAATTCCCGTTCACTAATCAGTAAGTTTGTTAGGGAGAAGGAATTCTCCGGTCAGGAGAAACGCTTCCTGTTCGGCAGAAGGAATTCTCCCTATCTTATTTTGAGAAACCCCCTGGCAGCCTCAGAAACCCATTGACCCTGCCAAACGGTATTATACAGGAGAAACGAACATGGTAGATACAAAAGACGATATTGTCCTGTCAATTCGCGGTATGAGCAAGTCTTTTGGTCGGAACCGTGTGCTTGACCACATCAACTTAGACGTGAAGCGCGGCACCGTGATGGGCCTGATGGGCGAAAACGGCGCCGGCAAGTCTACAATGATGAAGTGTCTCTTCGGCACCTACCAAAAAGACGAAGGACGGATCTATCTTAACAACAAGGAGATCAGCTTTTCCGGGCCCAAAGACGCTTTGGAAAACGGGATTGCCATGGTTCATCAAGAATTGAACCAATGTTTGGAACGCAATGTTATTGACAACCTGTTCCTTGGCCGCTACCCTCTCAATTCCATGGGGGTTGTGGACGAGGGAAACATGAAAAAGAAGGCCTCGGAGCTTTTCCGGAAACTGGGCATCACGGTCAACTTGACCCAGCCCATGCGGAATATGTCTGTATCTCAGCGGCAGATGTGTGAAATTGCCAAAGCAATTTCTTACAACTCCCAGGTAATCGTGCTGGACGAGCCCACCTCCTCCCTGACGGTCCAGGAAGTGGACAAGCTTTTCGAAATGATGCGGATGCTCAAAGAGCAAGGGATCGCCCTCATTTACATCTCCCACAAAATGGATGAGATTTTTGAGATCTGCGATGAGATCTCTGTCCTCCGGGACGGCAAGCTGGTGATGACCAAGAGCACCCAGGACACCAACATGAATGAGCTGATCAGCGCCATGGTGGGACGTTCCCTGGAAAGCCGCTTCCCCCCTGTGGACAATGTCCCTGGTGACACGATCTTGTCGGTGCAGCACCTCTCCACCAAGTACGCCCCCCACTTGCAGGATATCTCCTTCGATGTGAAGGAGGGCGAGATCTTCGGCCTGTACGGCCTGGTGGGTGCCGGCCGTACGGAATTGCTGGAAACCATTTTTGGAGTACGCACCCGTGCTGCGGGCCGTGTATACTTCCGGGGCAAGCTGATGAATTTCAATACCCCCAAGGAAGCCATCAACCACGGTTTTGCCATGATTACAGAAGAACGCAAAGCCAATGGTCTGTTTTTAAAGTGCGACCTCACCTTCAATACCACCATTGCCAACTTGAGCCAATACAAGTCCGGCATTGCCCTGTCAACCCCCAAAATGGTGAAGGCCACCACCAAAGAGATCAAGGTGATGCACACGAAATGCATGGGGCCGGATGACATGATTTCCAGCTTGTCCGGCGGCAACCAGCAAAAGGTGATCTTCGGCAAGTGGCTGGAACGAGATCCGCAGATCTTTATGATGGACGAACCCACCAGAGGCATTGATGTAGGCGCGAAATATGAGATCTACGAACTGATCATTAAGATGGCCAAGCAGGGCAAGACCATCCTAGTGGTTTCCTCCGAAATGCCTGAAATTCTCGGTATTACCAACCGCATCGGCGTGATGTCCAACGGATACCTCTCTGGTATCGTAAACACCAAGGAAACCAATCAGGAAGAGCTTTTAAGACTCAGTGCGAAATATCTATAAACGGGAGGAATTGCAATGGCATCGGCTAAGACTGGTATTCTTACGACCGAGCGGGAGACAGAACTCCGCCGGTCTATCGATGAATATATTGGAAGCATTCAAGCGCAAATTGACGAGCTGCGGGCAGACGGCACCGACAAGGTCATCCGGCTTCAAGGCGAATTAGACAGCCTGAGGCGAGACCGCATCTACAGTCAAGAGGAGAAAAAACAGCTTTCAGCCAAGAAAACCGCGGAACTGAAAAAGGCAAAAGCGGTTGAGGCAAAAAACAAGGCTGAAATATCCAAGCTGATCGGCGACGCGGAAACATATTTGAACACTCATTTCAAAAAAGACTATTACAACGCTGTGCTGGAAAGCGGCAAGTTAGAGAAAGAACTGGCCGAGAAAAATTATCAATCCACCGTTTCTCAGCTGAAAAAGGAACACGCCCAGACTCTTTCCAAACTTACTGACCCACACGAGATCAAGGATGAGAAGTACGTTCACAAAAACCGGCTGTTCGACGCAAAAATGCAGTTGGCCAAAGACCTGCAAGTGATAAAAGACCGCCGCCACGCAGCCATTGATTACAAGTACCACTTGATCGACCTGCTGCGGATGTCTAAATTCACCTTTGCGGAATCTATGGCCCAAAAAGCGGAGAATTATCGCTACACATTTAACCGCAGGGACTTCCTGCTGCGCAATGGCTTGTACCTGGCCATCTTGGTGATTTTTGCCGCTCTGTGCATCATCACCCCCCTCGTCAAGGGCGTGCCCCTATTGACGGTGAACAATGTGCTGAACATCTTAAAGCAGGCCTCTCCCAGAATGTTCCTGGCTTTGGGGGTTGCCGGACTCATCTTGCTGGCTGGTACGGACCTGTCCATTGGGAGAATGGTGGGCATGGGCATCACGGTGGCAACTATTATCATGCACCAGGGCATCAACACCGGTTCTGTCTTTGGGCTGATCTTTGACTTCACTGGAATGCCCATCCCCCTGCGGGTGCTGTTTGCATTGGTGCTCTGCATCATCCTTTGCACTATCTTTACCACCATCGCGGGGTTCTTTACCGCAAAATTCAAAATGCACCCCTTCATCTCCACCATGGCAAATATGCTGGTCATCTTTGGCTTGATGACCTACTCCACTAAGGGCGTTTCCTTTGGCGGCATCGACCCCAGCATCCCCGACATGATCATCCCCATGATCGGCAACTTCCCCTCCATCATCCTGTGGGCTGTAGCCGCGATCGCAGTTGTCTGGTTCATTTGGAATAAGACAACTTTTGGCAAGAACCTGTACGCAGTAGGCGGAAACGCCGAGGCGGCTGCTGTTTCCGGTATCTCTGTCTTCGGTGTCACCGTTGGCGCCTTTATCCTGGCCGGAATTCTATATGGATTCGGCTCTTGGCTGGAATGCATTCGTATGTTCGGTTCCGGCTCCGCTGCCTACGGGCAGGGCTGGGAAATGGACGCCATCGCAGCTTGCGTGGTGGGCGGCATATCCTTCACCGGCGGCATCGGAAAGATCTCCGGCGTGGTGACGGGTGTGTTTATCTTCACCGCCCTCACTTACTCCCTGACCACCCTGGGCATTGACGCAAACTTGCAGTTCGTATTCTCCGGCATCATCATTCTGGTAGCTGTGATGCTCGATTGCTTGAAGTACGTTCAGAAGAAGTGATTCTTCCCAGCTTTTGATTACAAGAAAAGGCAAGCAACATATAGCTCCCCACAAAGTTCTTCCTCCTCCTAATCTGGGCTTTGTGGGGAGCGCCTTTTTGCAGCCCGATCCCCACAAATTTTAATCTGCCAAAAAGGCGTGTTGCAAAATGCAACACGCCTTTTTCTGTATGGTCTCAAAAACCGCAAAGCAAATTCTTCATCAATCAATAGGTCTCATCGTGGGGAACAGCAGGACGTCGCGTATAGAAGATACCCCTGTTAAAAGCATTACCAACCGATCGACACCCATACCCATGCCACCCGTAGGAGGCAAGCCATACTCCAGAGCTGTCAAGAAATCCTCGTCCACATCACAGGCTTCGTCGTCGCCAGCCGCCTTTAAAGCTGCCTGGGCCTCAAAACGGGCACGCTGGTCAATGGGGTCATTCAATTCGCTGAACGCGTTGGCATACTCCGCTCCGCAAATAAAAAGCTCAAAACGCTCTGTGTACTCCGGGGCCTCCTTACAGCGCTTGGCCAGCGGGGAAATATCCACCGGGTGGCCCGTTAGGAACGTGGGCTGCACCAGCTTATCTTCACAATAGGTTTCAAAAAACAGGTTCAGGATATCACCCTTCTTATGGCGCTCCTCATACTCAATGTGGTGTTCCCTGGCAAGGGTGCGGGCTTGCTCCAGGGTTTCTACCTGGGTAAAGTCTACGCCGGCATACTTTTGAACAGCCTCCACCATGCTGATGCGGGCAAAGGGCTTGTCCAAATCGATCTCCACACCGTCACGTTCCACTTTGCCGGTCCCCAAGACTTTGTGGGCCACCGTACGGACCATATCTTCCGTCAGGTTCATCATACCCTCGAAATCCGTGAACGCCTGATACAGCTCCAACTCCGTGAACTCGGGGTTATGGCGGGTATCCATGCCCTCATTGCGGAACACGCGGCCAATTTCATAGACCCGCTCAAAACCGCCCACTATCAGCCGCTTCAGGTGAAGCTCCAGGGCGATACGCAGGTACATATCAATATCCAGGGTGTTGTGATGGGTGATGAAGGGGCGGGCAGAAGCGCCGCCTGCCTGGGTGTGCAGGACCGGGGTTTCCACCTCCAGGAAGGATTTTCCATCCAGATATTCCCGAATCGCGGTAATCACCTTTGAACGCTTGACGAAGGCATCCTTCACTTCCGGGTTTACAATCAAATCCAAATAGCGCTGGCGGTACCGGGCATCGGTGTCTTTCAAACCGTGATACTTCTCCGGCAGAGGCAGCAAAGACTTGGAAAGAATTATCACACTATCTGCTTTGACAGAAATCTCCCCGCGGCGAGTACGGAACGCCTCGCCAGTCACGCCTACAATGTCGCCAATATCCAGGGAAGCAGTCAGGCTGCGGTAAGCCTCTTCCCCCAGCATATCGATCTTGACATAGAGCTGGATCCGGCCCGTAGAGTCGCGCAGATCCATGAAGGCGGCTTTCCCCATATCGCGCCAGCTCATAATGCGGCCTGCCACAGAAACCTGTTTTCCATCATACTCTTCCTCAAAGTGCTCCACAATCTCCTGTGCGTGCTGTTTCGCGTCAAAGGAAGTGTATTCGTAGGGGTTTTTCCCCTGGTCTTGCAGGTTTTTTAGTTTCTCCCGGCGTACGCGCAGGATCTCGCTCAAGTCCTGTTCCTCTTCCATCTGAGGTGCCTTTCCGTTCTTTTCCGCCATTCCTATCCGTTCCTTTCGCCGTCTGATATTTTGATGATACTTACCGTGAAATAGTGACAATGTGATAGTGGGAAATCCCGGCAGGGGTTTCCACATCAATGGTTTCCCCGGCTCTTGCGCCGATCAAAGCTTTGCCCACAGCAGACTCATCAGAGATCTTCCCGTTACGGGGATCTGCCTCATTCGAGCCCACAATTTTATAATCCCGGCGGGATTGAACGCCAGCGGGGGAGGTCAGTTCCACTTCGATTTTCGAGCCAATGTGCACGGTTTCGTTGTTCAATTCGCTTTCATCAATGACCACGGCGCCCTTGAGCATCACTTCCAGGTCCGCAATACGTGCTTCCACCATGGCCTGGTCGTTTTTAGCCTCATCGTATTCGCTGTTCTCCGAAAGGTCGCCAAAAGACAGGGCAACTTTGATCTTCTCAGCCACCTCTTTACGGCGGACCGTTTTCAAATATTCCAGCTCCTTTTCCAGAGCGGCTAAACCTTCTTCTGTTACAAAATACTGCTTTTCTGCTGTCATTGCTCTTCCATCCTTTGCTAATATGACCCGCACCCGGCAGGCCGATTTATTTAATTATAGTGACCCCGGAGGGCATTGTCAATGTTAAAGAACGCACAAACCCCGGGAATCGCGGAAACCGCGGCTCCCGGGCCGTTTGCTTTCAGTGTATGCGCCTGTGGGGGGAAATAGTCCCCACTGGTTAAATGATGGCGTTCTCGCCTTGTTTTTTCAAATACTTGCCAATGGAGATCGTACCGCCCAGCAAGCCAAACAACATCCCCAAAAGCACATAAGCTCCATAGAGCAAAAATGCGAAATGATGGATATCCACCACAGTCAAGAAGGGCGCCAGGTTGACAACCACTTCCACCACTTTATCATAAGCGTAATACAGCACCGTGGCGGACACCAAACCGGAAACAATGCCGATAATCATCCCCTCCACGATAAAAGGGACCCGCACAAACCCGTTGGTTGCGCCTACAGATTTCATGATGTTGATCTCCACCCGGCGGGAGAAGATGGTCACCTTGACCGTGTTGGAAATG
>PPYF01526180.1_pt1 | contig 11673 bp, 12 predicted proteins | sample 1559871 | NCBI WGS metagenome assembly PPYF01 (sample SAMN08240021, study PRJNA423297) | Human gut metagenome, whole genome shotgun sequencing project. | reverse complement strand
TGATAAAGCAGCAGATTGCAAATATAATAAATATGAATAAGATATTTTTGGTGTAAGAAATATAAGTATATGGCCAAGTATATTCAGAAATGTATTCATATGTATAACTAGAAATATATTTTATAGAAAAGAGGAAAGAGAACATCATGAAGATAAAGACCGTTGCTATATTAGGAGCAGGAGCTGTAGGTTCATATGTTATATGGGGACTTGCAGGCTTAAAGGATGTAAGGCTGGGGCTAATAGCACAGGGAGAACGTCAAGAAAGGCTGAGAAAAGAAGGTTGTCTTATAAACGATGAAGTATACAGACCAGAGGTGTGGACACCCGAAGAAGCGCATAATACAGGCGTTGACCTTTTGATAGTTTCGTTAAAGTATGGAGCTTTAAAAGGAGCACTTGACAACATTGCTACGGCTATTGGAGAAAACACTATAGTTATGAGTCTTATGAATGGTGTTGACAGTGAAGATATCATTGCAGACAGGATAGGCATGTCACATATTGTATATTCACTTATAAAGGTTGCCTCTCATAGAGATGGTAAGGGATATTACTTTAATCCTGATACAACAATAGGAATTATTTTTGGGGAAACAGCAGATAAGGTATCTGCATCAGACAAAATATCAGAACAGACACTTGTGAGTGACAGGATAAAGTTGATAGATGAGCTTTTTGCAGCCAGCAGGCTTAACTACAGAGTGACAGAGCATATAAAAGAAGAAATGTGGAGTAAGTTCAGACTTAATGTAAGTAATAATCTTCCACAGGCAGTACTTGGTGCAGGTGTCGGATGTTACAGGGATAGTGAACATATGAAGGCTATAAGCGATGGTTTAAGACATGAGCTTGAAACAATAGCTAAGGCAAAAGGAATAGATTTAAGTGTTATTGATAATTCATCGTCACGTGGAAGTGCAGTGCCGCCAACAGCAAGATACTCTACACTTCAGGATATAGATGCTAAAAGACATACCGAGATAGATATGTTTTCCGGTGTACTTATGCGTATGGGAGAAGAATTTGGAATACCAACGCCTTATAACGAATACACTTATCATATTATTAAGGCGATAGAAGAAAAGAATGATGGTAGGTTTGATTACGATAAGGGAAATGAAGAAATGACATATGCAAGGTGAAATTTGAAAAGAGTTACTACTGATTGAAGAATAGGAACACAAAAAGTATCTTATTAGTGGGGACTTTTAATATAAAATACGAGTGTATTATAAGGAGAAGATAAAAATGGGATTAACAGCAAGCCATATGTTTTTATAAGTTATAAGAGTGCTGATTGGAAAACTGTATTAGGGGATATTGTATATAAGTTGGTAAAAGAACATGGATTGAATGTATATTTCGATGGAGATTTTAGTGGACATAATCCATTATGGACAGATCAGTTTCCAGAGAATATGGAGTCGGGTAATTGTCGTGGAGTTGATGCGTTTATAGATGATGCATATACAAAGAGTTATGTGCAACTATGTGTAGAGAGGTTCTTGGTTATGTTAATGCTAATGACAATGTGTATAGTGTTGGCGTTACAATAAATGATATAGTCAGCACAATAAAAGATGTATGCGGAGAGGAAGTTGTAAGCGATATTACTGCTAATACAGATAAATGCTACTCATAATTAATATAATTAAAAATGATTTTTTGATTTTAAAAACTAAGGAGAGGGTATGAAAATGTTGATTTTCATGCACAGAAATGGAGATTAATATGAAGCGAAATAAATACAAAGATTATCTATGGTATACGGCACTTGCAGTATTTATTATATGTGTGATTGAAGGTATATTTTTCTACCATAATGTAGATAATCCGTTTCTTAAAGTAACATTAAACATACAGAATGCAATTAAAGCGTATAAGATAGATCCGGATATAAAGCAGAAAGAAGCTATTGCGTATATGCAGGCAACAGGTGGTGGCATATTAAGTGGAATAATAACATATGTGTATTGTATTGCTGTTATTGTTGCACCATTCTGTACAATAGGTGCATTAACCGTTCTTATCAGAAAACCAGCCAGCTATGTCAGAGGACTGTTTAGCCAGAAAAATAAAAAGCGCGTATTGGTTATTGGTGAAGGAAAATATAAGTTTCCTCTTATAGATGCTTTGACTAAAGATTGTCGTGTTACAGTGGTTGAAAGCACTATACTTTCAGATGATAAGAAGCTTAAATATATAAACAAAGGTGTAAAGTTTGTGCAGAAGTATCAGGATATGCATATGGAAAGTGTAATAAAAATGCTTGATATGTGTAAATTCAGTGATGTTTTTTTGTGTGATGATAATTCAATAGAAAATATTGAATGTTTAAATGCATTTACAAAGAGCTTTGAAAAAAATATAAATGCATCTGAAAATAAAGAGTATCTGCAGATTCATCTGTGCTGCAATGACAATTCAATGGCAGAACTGATAAGACAGTATTATGATAAAATAGATACAAGAACTTTTGATCTTGACATAGTAGATGTTAATAAAATGGCTGTCAATAAAATGTATAAAGAACATCCTGTATATACAGCTAATAAGGGTGATGATTATGATGTTCATATAGGAATCATTGGATTTGGTGATTTTGGCCAGAGTGCATTAATACAAGGACTTAATATGTCGGTTTTATCAGCAGAGTCTACTATATGTATAGATGTATTTGATAAGGATATGGAATCAATAATAGGAAGTTTCATGAAGAATTTTTCAGTTGATGTCCTGAAGGGATTGAAGTTCATAAAAGAAGATATATATGAAGGTAAAAGTATTGAATATTATGAATTGAAATTTCCATTTGATACAATACCAGATCAATTTGGTATAGATGGAAGGGTATGTTTAAGATTTTTTAATACGGATGCAAGGACATTACAGTTTAACAGTATTTTTAAAAGATGTAATGACGACAAATTATTTACATATCTTATTGTGGCAATGAGTGATACACATTTAATGTCTAATACACTTATTGAATTGAAGCAGCTGTTATACAATAAGGGTGATAGCTGTATTAATATTCCTATAGTTGTCAGGGCTAAGGAAAACAATGATTTTGCTAATATTTATGGTGAGAAGAATCTATTTACAATAAACAAGAATAAAGATATTTTTTCATATGCTTCTATAACTAATCGTGATATTGTAAATGATGCCAAGATATTTAATCATAGATACAATATGTTGTATGAAATAATAAGCAGATATAAAGCAGATAAAAATATTGTTGTGGATGATAAGTTTATGTTATCTGAAGATATAGAGGAACGTCTTAAGAAAGATTCAATAGAGCTTAAAGAGAATAAGAAAATATCAGAAGAAATAGATGAGGTATGGCATAATAAGGGCATATTTGACAGGGAATCAAGTATAGCACAATCATTGCATCAGGATATTAAAAAATGGATTATTTATGAAAAACATGCATATTCTCTTACAGATAACAGAGAAGAGCTTGAAAGAATTGAACACAGAAGATGGAATATTTTCATGATAACACATGGCTTTAAATATGAGAAAGCTGAAAGAAAAGATATGTATGCTAAAACACATCCATGCATTTCAAAATGGGAAGTTTTGAAGGTGGAAAAGCCAGATACATTAGAGTATGACTTTACACCATATTACATATTAAAAGCAGACAGATGATTTAATTGAATATCAGTAAGTAAATTACACCACAACCAGACAAATATAAGATACAGGACTGCCTGTATCTTATATTTGTCGTCCGTTCGTCACCAACTAAAATTCAATCAAACTATTGTTTGCAATTGTTATTGTACATTATTGTTATTTGGTGTATTATTGCCATTTATATTTCTGTTATCGTTCATATTTTTTCCGCCATTCATGTTACCTCCACGTCCACCACCATTAAAACCGCCAGGATTGCTGCCAAAGCCGCCGGCATTGGATGCACCCATGGTTCCTGCAGATTGTGTCCAGTTTGTTAATGAAGAACCATCGCAGTAAAGAGTGTATTCAGTGTTTGTTGTAAGAGCAGATGTGCATATCCAGCCATTTGAGTAACTGTTGTTTAATGTAAAGCTTATTATTTCATTACCGCTGGAATCTTTTACTGAGTAGCTTCCTGCGTTAAAGGATACAGAGCTGAATACGTAAGCATTAACTGAATTTACAGGAGTTTCACATATACCGCCTAAAGCTACACATGTTCCACCAGTTATAGTAATATTTCCGTCAACATCAATAGAACCAGATACCTGACCTGATGAACTGCCGCTTTTTACAAAAACCATACCGCCAGACTGTGTGTAGCTGCCGTTAGAATCTATACCATCTGTATCGCCAGAACCGGTTGTTACATCAACGTATCCACCAGTTATATTAATAAGAGGAGTAGATGTGCCATCTCCGGTACATGCATTAATGCCATCATCAGCTGCATATACAAAGCTTTGTCCACCACTGATGTTGATTGTTATAGCCTCAAGACCCTCGTAGGATGTTAAAACATTTATATATCCATCAGTTATATTAAGCTCTTTATCTGCATGTATGCCATCATCACCTGTAGAGATAGTGATAGTTCCACCTGATATAGATATTATACCCTTGCCATCTTCGCCGGTTTCAAGAACACCAGAATCTGAGTTGGCATGAATACCATCATCAGTTGAACTTATGTTAATGGCTGCACCAGATATATTTATCTCGCTCTCGGCTTTGATTCCCTTTGTAGAGTAGGACTTTTTAGATGAATTTCCTAAGCTGTTATTGCCAGGCATACCATTAGCAGCTCTGTTTCTACCACTGAAGTTACCTTTCATGTCAGGATTATTGCCAGAATTGCTGCTACTGTTATTCATATCAGGAGGATTGCCCATGTTCCCATTGTTCTGAGTATTGTTCATATCAGGAGGATTGCCCATGTTACCATTGTTCTGAGCATTGTTCATATCGGGTGGAGTTCCCACGCGGCTGTTATTCTGGTTGTCTGTATTGGCAGTTGTTATGTATGTCATCATAGTGGCATTGGATGATGATTTAGATGATGAACCTTGATTCTGATTTGATGAACCTGGGTTGCTGGCTGATGAACCTGGGTTGCTGGCTGATGAATCTGGGTTGCTGGCTGAAGAACCGGAGTTGTCGGCAGCCACGGCTTCACTATAATCAGAATAAGTATCTGTATATATATTCAGATTTCCATCACCTGAAACATCTACGCCATATGCAGCATCTATGCCGTCACAGGCAGCATATATATCAATATTTCCACCAGATATTATTACATTTCCTTTCTGTTTTCCTTTGGTTGAAAGACTGCTGTTTGATGTTTTGATGCCATCGCCTTTTCTGGATATAGCTATTATTTCACCAGATTCTATAGCTACCTCATCGTTTCCTTTTATAGCATTATTTATAGCATTAACCTTGATAGTAACATTTTTAATAGAAATGTCATCTTTGCTCTGGATACCGTTGTTATAGTTGCCAGTTACTGATAATGCTCCTTTTCCAACCAATTTAAGGTCACATGCTGCATAGATGGCAGCATTACCATTTTCACTGGAAGAATTGTCTGAATTGTCGTCAGCTTCAGCTCTTGCATCAACTATACAGTTATAAGTGTTTTCCTCAGATTTGATTTTTACATTATCAGCATTTTTAATATAAATAGGGGAACCGTTAGAACATGTGATGGATGTACCATTCAATACAATGGTGATTTCGGCATTATCGTCAGCATCAACTACAATCTGTCCTTCTGATAAGAGTCCGGTAACGGTATATTCGCCAGCCTGTGTTATGGTATATACGGAATCATTCTGTGTTATTGTAGAACCATCAGTTGATGTAATGCTGAATTCTCCTGTTATTTCAGTTTTGTAGTTATCGGCATCATCTGCGTGAGTTACATTGGTATCCTGGGCAGTAATGCTGGAAGTTACAGTGGTATCAGTATTTTTGCTGTTGATTGTATAGTTTTGTGAACCACAGCCTGATGTCATAAGACACATTGCAAGAATAACTGCGGCTACGCATGATTTGTTTACTTTTTTTAAATTAATCATATATATTCATCCTTTCATTCATTATTTCTTTAGTTAATATAGATATTGTCGGATAGATATCGTTAATGCATATATCATTAATATCAATATCTATGTCAGGTGGATTCTAAAGTTAAAAGTTTTATTATGCAGGCATAAACAATGTTTTGATCTTCTGCCCCTTACATCTTATCTATAGTGTAGGTGGGAATAGTGAAGAAAATATGATGAGAATGAGGATATTTTGTGTCCTGGAGAATGACAAAAGAAAAAGCCGAGGCAGGGTTTTTATTCCTGTATCGGCTTTATTGGCTTTATCGGCTTTATTGGTGTTATGGAGTGTTTATCAGCGCTTTGATGTCTTCTTCTGGTGTGGTGATAGGTGCTATGCCATATTTTTCCACAAGAAAGTTCAGAATATTAGGAGACAAAAACGCAGGTAGAGAAGGACCAAGACGGATGTTTTTGATTCCGAGGTGCAGAAGTGTTAACAAAATGCAGACTGCCTTCTGTTCGTACCATGAAAGAACGAAGGAGAGTGGAAGCTCATTTACAGTACATCCAAATGCATCCGCAAGTGCCAGAGCAACCTGAATCGCCCCATAAGCATCGTTACACTGCCCCATATCCATCAGTCGTGGCAGACCATTGATTTCTCCAAGATTAAGATCATTGAAACGGAATTTGCCACATGCCAGGGTGAGGATGATACTGTCAGAAGGAGTTTGTTTAACAAAATCTGTGTAATAGTTTCGACCCGGTTTAGCACCATCACATCCGGCAACCAGGAAGAAATGGCTGATTGCACCTGATTTTACAGCATCTACTATAGTATTGGCATGTGACAGTATAGCTGAATGACCGAATCCGGTTGTCACCTTCGTACCTCCATTGATGCCTTTTAATGTCTGATTTTCTTTATAGCCACCAAGTTCAAGTGCTTTTTTGATAACTGGCGTAAAATCTTTTTTCTCATCAATATGAACAGCGCCAGGGAAAGCAACCACCTCTGTTGTAAATACTCTGTCAGCATAACTGCTTTTTGGCGGCATCAGACAGTTGGTAGTGTAAAGAATCGGAGCTGGAAGATGATCAAACTCTTTCTGCTGATTCTGCCATGCAGTTCCAAAATTTCCTTTTAAGTGTGGAAATTTTTTCAAGAGTGGATATGCATGGGCAGGGAGCATTTCACCATGAGTATATATGTTGATTCCTTTTCCTTCTGTCTGTTCAAGTAAAAGCTGCAGGTCTTTAAGATCATGACCTGTCACGACAATAAAAGGTCCTTTTTCGATGGTAAGTGTAACTTCTGTGGGCTCTGGCATTCCATAGCTGTTTGTATTTGCTTTATCAAGAAGTGCCATACACCTAAGGTTGATCTCGCCTACTTTAAGTACCGTAGGAAGCAGTGTTTCTATACTTTCTTCGTAACCAATCTTAAATAATGCTTCGCAGAAGAATCGGTTTACTTCATCATCTTCATAATTCAGAACATTTGCATGGTAAGCATAGGCGGCCATTCCACGAATACCAAAAAGAATAAGAGATTTTAAAGAGCGGATATCTTTATCGGCATTCCACATCTGCTGCATGTCGTATTCGTTTGTTTTACCACATGGCGACTGACATTTGCTGCAGTCAGGAACCAGTCGTTCTTTCTCAGCTCTGACTTTTTGTATCATATCTTCGATTGCTGCATTATCAAAACTTACATTTGTAACTGTTGTAAACAGACCTTCAATTATGACTTGTACGGTTCTTTTAGAAATAGCTGATGTACTGTCTACAGCTCTTGCAAGACCAATCAATGCACCTGTCAGCTCATCCTGTAATTTGGCTGTATCTGCATTTTTTCCACAGACACCTGCATTTCCTGTACAGCCAGTACATCCAGCTGTCTGTTCACACTGAAAACAAAACATTTTTTTATTCATTCCAGTAATCTCCTTATTAATCAATAATTTTTCCATCAATACTTATTGTTACAACCTGCCATGGTATGAATTTTCCACTATTTTGAAGTGCATTTTTTACTGCCATCTCCAGACCACCACAGCATGGAACTTCCATTCTTACGATTGTCACACTTTGAATGTTGTTATTCTGAATAATAGCAGCCAGTTTCTCACTATAATCAACCTGGTCTAATTTCGGACAACCTATTAGTGTTACCTTATTCTGAATAAAATCCTGATGAAATCCAGCATAAGCGTAAGCAGTACAATCGGCGGCTATCAGAAGTTTTGCACCATTAAAATATGGTGCACTGATAGGTGCAAGTTTGATCTGTACCGGCCAGTTCTCAAGTTGTGATATCGAATCTGCACCTGAAAATGGTTTTGCGGTCTCAGGCGTTTTTGTTCGCTGTATCTGCATGATTTTAGATCCTGGACAGCCGGTGTGAGGTGACATTGCATGGTTTTGGGCAGCTATTTTACTCTGTGCTTCTTTTACAGCATCTTCATCATATGCAGGTGCTTCTCTTTCCTCAAATGAAATAGCTCCTGTAGGACATTCTGGGAGGCAATCCCCTAATCCGTCACAAAAATGTTCTCTTACCAGCTCGGCTTTTCCGTCTATAATATCAATGGCACCTTCGTGGCAGGCAGTTGCACATGCACCACATCCGTTACATTTTTCTTTATCAATACGTATAATTTTTCTTATCATTTTACCCTCCATTAATAGAATTTTATTTTTGTTTCTGTTAGAATCATATTATAATAAATACAACTTGTATGTTTGATTTCCAACAGGAGGTGAGATTTTGAAAAAATATTTACCTATTTTAAAAAACAGTCCTTTTTTTAAAGGTCTTACTGATAATGAGATATTATCTGTATTGCACTGTGTAGAGGCAGTAACAGTTTCTAAAGAGAAGGATTCTTATATTTTCAGAGCAGCAGATTCTACACAGGTAATGGGATTAGTATTGTCAGGCTGTGTTCTTATTATTCAGGAGGATCTCTGGGGACATCGGAATATTCTGTCTAAATGTCATGCTGGTGATTTTTTTGGAGAACCATATGCGGCAAGCCCTGGTGCTGTTCTGAACATCAGTGTGGTAGCAGATGAGGATTGTGAGATTGTTTTTTTAAATATACAGAAGCTTCTGGTTACTTGTCCAACTGCATGTGGGCATCATCAGAAGCTGATTCGCAACCTGGTCAGTGTACTGGCAAATAAGATACTGATTCTGAATGATAAGATTACACATGTTGGCAAGCGGACAACAAGGGAGAAATTATTGTCATACCTGTCAGCAGAATCTATCAGACATTCGTCCTTGTCCTTTGATATTCCTTTTGACAGGCAGCAGCTGGCAGATTATCTTTGCATTGACCGCGCAGCAATGTCTACTGAGATATCAAAGCTGCAAAAAGAAGGCTTTATAAAAACGCACCGAAATCATTTTGAGGTGCTTTGCAGTAATAATACAAATGTATTGAGGTAGAAGATGGGTTAAAGCGTAAATCGGAGGTGCTGGGAATAAGAAAGAAATATAATAAAGAAATATAACAAAGAGCTGCTAATAAATTCATAGTAACTTTAAAAAGAATCACCATCAAGCTATAATGACAGCATATGTGAAAGAAAAAGGAGAGAATGAGTTTAATAGACAAGAGGCTTTAGCAGCGATGCGTAGAGCTGGAAGGTGATTTTTAATGGCAAAATATGAGAAAAAATTAGATGATGATATACGTTGCCCACTTGAATATGGATTAGCAATATTTGGTGGAAAATGGAAATCACGCATAATAAGTGTGTTATCTGCAGCCGAAAAGCTTCGATACAGTGAACTTCGAAGAGAAATGTGCAATATTACGGATACAGTACTTGCCGCAACATTAAAAGACCTGATAGAAGTTGGGATTGTTGAAAGAAAATCCTATGATGAAATTCCGCCAAGGGTAGAGTATATGTTGACACAAAAAGGAAAATCTGTTGTGCCTATTTTGCAGGATATTTGCCAATGGTTAGGTGTTTTTTATAAAGATGATGTTGAAAATGAAATGCTGCAATGCCAGAGATGTGATCATAACAGATAGGGGAAAATAGATTATGCTTATATATACAGAAGAAAAAAGTTTACGAAAGAACAGATTCAAAAGTTATTTCTATCGGTTCATTGGATATCAGGAAATTATCCAGATTGACGGTATAAGGCTCTTATGAATTCCTCAACTGTGCTTACCGTCTGGGATGATCAAAAACTTGTTGGTCTGACAAGAGTATTGGATGATACTGAGATGTTAGCACAGATACATTATGTACTAGAACGTACTGGTATTAATCAGGCAGATATCAGCAAGCTTGAGTTTGTAACTAAACAGAAAGTGTGATTATATGACCTCACTGGATTGTTGTCTGGTGAGGTTATTATATTAAGGAGAAAAAACTATGATAAAAGTACTTTTTATCTGCCACGGCAGTATTCTCCGAGAACGCTGAAAACCTTGAATTTATAGTATGTTTTGGACTCTGAGGGAGCAATTTACTAAGAATTTACTAAGAACAAAAATTAGTAAGAAATCCCTAGCACGAATTTAGAAATGAATATGAAACTTAGGACTTTATTAGTTGTGAAAAACAATTAGTAAAGTCCTTTTTATTTTCAAAGAAGGAGGTTCAAAACATGAATAGTACAGCGTTAGGTGCAGAGAACATTATTTTTATCAGCGATGCACATGAGAAGTTCTACTACGAGAAATTAAAAGAGGTAAGGTATCAGGATGTGTACCACAAGGCACTTTGCTATTGCATTGGTATTAACAACGATACCAGAAGAAATGCAAATCGCATTTATGATTTTAATACAGGCTGTGTAAAGACAGAATGTTTACAGGAAGGCTGTCAGACCAGCGGAAGTGTCAAAGTAGTCAGAATGGCGTTTAATCTGTACTGCAACAGTACACCAAGCGTGGATGATTACAAGGACGCAGAGGAACAGATCAATGAGTGTAGGCAGTATACGGTGGAAGAATTATTTTGCTGTGCCTATGCACCATTTTTTGGCAGGCAATACAGATTCGGTATCCGGAATATGCAACCGTAAACCTAAAACTGTATGCCATGTTTGGAGGAGCAGATTGATGTTAAAGGTTCGATTGATGGGAACAAAGAATGATATTAAATGGTTTGGAAAGATTTTGCAGAGAAATCCTAAGATTGAAGTAACAGAGTTTTCAGATTTATACCCGAATAAAGGAACAAAGAAATTCCACAGGGCTTATGTGGAAGTCAGAAAAAGCAACGTAAAAGAAAACCAGTAGAAATCAAAGGAGAATTTATCATGTGTAGAGTTATAGCAATCGCAAATCAGAAAGGTGGAGTTGGAAAGACCACCACAACAAGCAACTTAGGAATTGGATTAGCAAAGCAGGGCAAGAGAGTTCTTGGTGGTATTATTGTTGTTGTGAGGATTATCGTTATATTTACGGAGATAATAAAAGTAATAGCAGGACACAATGTCCAAAGGTGTAAAAGAAAAAAGAGCAACAAAAAAGGCATTGTCAATCATAAACAATACCTCTACTTGTCATCTGGAACATATTTCATAATATCTTCAATCCGGCAGTCAAGTATCTGACATAGCCTGTTCAGAATAATGGTCTTTACCACCATATTTTGCCGG
>PPYF01066370.1_pt1 | contig 11674 bp, 15 predicted proteins | sample 1559871 | NCBI WGS metagenome assembly PPYF01 (sample SAMN08240021, study PRJNA423297) | Human gut metagenome, whole genome shotgun sequencing project. | reverse complement strand
CTTACTGTCGCTTTATTTAGATGCTGGAGACACATAAATCAAAGAAATCTTCGAATTATCGCAGCTTGAAGAAAATAAATCGATTTATATAGTGATAAACAAGAAAGAAGGTGAATCGTGCATTACGACACACCTTCATTTAAAATAATGTTAGACCAAAGAAAAAACAAATTAAAGGATTGACACAGTTTTATTTACGTCTCCGAAAAAGTTTGATATTTTATATTTCAAATAATTATCATACGTTTCAAAGCAAACTCCTTTTGAACAAGAATCATCTTGACCGTGCTAACGGCACATCTTACCAATGTCTGTGTTGTGGACAATAAATTCAAATAGCATACAAAAATCCTCTGCTTTCGAGAGTAGAGGATTTTTTATTGGATGGCATTTGACAACCGATGACCTCTTGATGAATTTAATGGTTCCCCCTGAAATTTATCTATTTTCGCAACAAGCCTTTATTTACTCCTTTTATAAGAATGCTTCAATGCAGCATCAACAGTGCTGAAAAGTTCTAAACTTATGTCATCCTTACTAACATTCATATTCTTACGAAAATCCTTATTCCCTTTGAATGACTTTGCCAAAAGCTTTCGGTCTGATTCTTCTGTATCAATCTTATACAAAAGATTAGCCATATAAACAATAAGATTCTTATTTTTATCAGCATATGCATACATTAAACGTCCAGATGAAAACATAAAATTGTTGATATCGTCCTCACTATATTTAGGCTGCAATCCTAGAATTGGGTTTACCAATAGTTGGGTAGATGCGTTCATAAGGTTGACATATGACCCTAACGTATATTGTTGTGTTTCAGTCATTTTATTGTAGTCAGTACCAAATGTTCCAATATTCATTATAGCAGTCTGAAGTTTTAAAGTTTCTGCTGTTATTCTATTTATACGTTCATTCAGCTCCACAATAGCTAATTCATATGATGTTTTATCACGATTACTAACCGCAAGGAATATTTCTTCAAGTTTCTTTTTTTCAGATCGTGCCTTCCAAAATAGTAGTCCGCTTCCTAAAATAGACAAACCTGCAATTGCCCATCCTACAGGTCCTGCAAGAGCTAAAAGTGCATTACCAGCAGCCATGCCGCCACCACCAGCAGCCAAGGCTCCACCACCTAACCAAGCTAACGCAGCATTGGTTGCAGCAGCACCGTGTAATGCAGCAATTGCAGTCCCTGTAGAAGCAACCCCAAATGTCGTTGCTATTCCCATTGCAGCTGTAGGTCCAAGAAATACGACACCTGCACCTAAACCAGCACCTGCAGCCCCCATTCCTACATTAGCTTTTTTAGCAGTTTCATAATCGTCATTTATTTTGTCAACTTGCTGTTTCCATGTTAAACGCACTTCTTTTATCTTTTGATACTCAAGCATCGTATCACTTGGAATGTTTCTAATCATATCAAATTGATTTTGAATAAGAGTCAAAGCACCATAAAGGACCTCATCACGTACTCCAAGTTCATTAATCTTAGAATTGGTTTCTTGAACCAATAATTTCACTTTTTCAGAAGCAATTTCAAGTTTTGATTTTTCCTTGCTCATATTACTTTAATTGTTAAAATACGCATCAATATCTTGTTTTGTTTTAAGAATCTTGGATTCATCTACACCTCTCAACCGAGCCAAAGAAGAAGTTTTAGTGAATGCCAATATATATTCATTATTACTTAAATCATCAACAAATGTCAAATACTCTTCATCGTCATATAACTCTTTTAAGGTATTAAGACCACTAATATAGTTCTCCAAAATCGTCTTCTCTCTCTTCGCTAACAACGCTTCTTTCTCTGCCTTATGATAATTTATTGCACGCTTGGTCTCTCCATATAAAGATATAGTAAATCTACCAACCCCAACTAGATTCAAACGTAAGAAAAATTCCACTGGATTAAAATATCCAGCTCCTGAAACAAAACCATGAATAGTAGCATCACCTATATCAACCAAGCAGAACGTACCGTGAGCAACAGTCAACGTTCTGCTAATTGTCTGATTACCAAAAGGATTACATGATTGCCACATCTGTTTTATAGACCTACATTCTTTAGACGTACTACTATAATACTGTAACACTCGACGAATCGCATAGAAAACGCGCACCATCAGTTCATTTAATAATACAGGAATGGTCTGAGTCGTTTGGAAACGTATGTCAAAACCTTTATTGAATATATCAACTGCCATTTGATTCATAGATTTATCAAATTCGGATTCAGGTATTCCAAACTTTCTTTTTATCACTATAATATCATTAATCCAAGTCCATAACGGTGAAGGAATGCCCATGCCACGCCTGCCATTGCTTGCTGAATTATGCGAACCAGACATGTCTGAAATAAGATGCCCAAACCAATTATAAATTCCACAAAACAATTTACTAACAATGTTAGAACCTTTAAGTTTGAAACACCCTTCTGCCTCTATTAGGCTAATCAATTGCCCATCTATGACGAAATGAGACCTATTAGTAAATTGGTCAAGTATAGAAAAAAACAATCCTAAAATAGAGGGATTATGACCAAGAGATTCAAAATGGTGACTTGAAGCATCGGTGTTGAAACCGAATACTGATTTTGCAGCTTCCCCCAAACTGGTTTGATCGTATGGAATTTTAAATTCATTTTCGAGCCATCTAATTGCATTTTTCAGCTCGCCTTCCCCTCTAGGTTTCCATCCTAAAACTTTAGCAAAATCCATAGTTCTATTAGCAAACCACTTGTCAGTAATATCTCCTAAAGGAGACGCGCCTGGTTTTCCGACCAAAAACACATCTATAATGCCACATAATGCTCCAGAACTTGCAGCTAAAGCATAATCGATAGCATCACAATTGGGTTTTAAGGACTTAACAGACTCAATCGTTTCATCAATATTTCTAATTTCAAATTCTGCTTGCGAAAGAGCAGATTGTATGCTAGAAGTATAATTCAATTTATTATTGTTTTCGCTTATCTCAAGCAAAGCGAAATCTTCGGTTATCTCCATCGTTCTTGCAATTTTACCATTACAATTGGTTTGTACTCCAATTTCATCAAACCACTAAAATTTAATAATGTAATTATCACCCATAATAGCATCAATTTAGCCTCAAACAAAAAGACAATTGCAAGTCTTCATCCTTAATACCAATTACAGGGTCAGCAACCAACTTTCTTAAATGATGATAGTTATTGACACCGGCATGCTGAGCCACACGGTCTATAGGCACAATTATTTCGCGATCACCACTCCTCCACGAAAGTAAATTCGTTCTTTCAATAATGTCACCCCAAAAACATCTTGCCCTAGATAGCATCATATCCAACCCCCTTAGCGGATGAATAAGTAACTGTCTTAGAACTCTATCAGTCGCTGAAGTTCTTCATACGTAACAAACAGTTCCATTCTAGTATAATCAGTCTTAAAGGTTTAACAATGCAATAACAAAAAAGCGCAAGCCCATCCCATATCCGTTTCGGAGGCATCGCCAAACACCCACTTATTCAGATAATAGAACAACGGCTCACGCTCTGTATAGTAAGGAGCGACTTCACTTACGGATACAATTGAGCATGAGCGTTTGTTGCCTATTACCCTCGAATAAGTATAAATTTTGGCGATTTTCCGAAACGAGGATAATATCATTAAACGCTTTTGCTTTTCAATACAAATGCAAAAATGCGAAAAGCGTTTGAATTTTCCAAATAAATGATAACTGAATATCCCTAAATCATGTGACTCTAATAATTGTCTTCTATCTCTTTCTTAAATCGAAGCACATCATATTCCGTTATGTCAAACTCTGTTTCACGAAAATAGTATTTCGTTCCAAGGCCTTCCAAAACCAGATTCTTCCCTTCCCCATCGTTACTGACGCCACGAAATACCAACCAACCCATGGCACCCGAGTCCAAGAACTTCATGGCAAAAACATAGTCTTCAAATTCAATGCTATAGATTTTATCCGTTAACGAGTCAACATGTTTGCAACCGCCTAGCGACAGCAAAAGTGTCAACAAGAGCGACAGGCTTAATAATCTCTTTTTCATGATTTGTTCCTTTTTTATGATTTACGAATGCAAAGAAAGCCGCTCACTCTGCCAAATCATGTCCGACTTGAAAAAAATCGCATCAATAATATGATTTAACAACACACTCATATATTAAAATATACTTTTTCAATAATAAAAAGCTGTGATTTCAACACTTTTTCGATGATACCATCCAAACAAAAAACATATCCTTTGAATTTTTCCCATATTCGGACAGCTTTTGTCCGACCAAACCTTGTATCTTTGGATATGTTTTAAAGAAACAAGAAAGAGGTATGAATAAGTTTGAACGTTGCCTGTGGATAGTCAGTACGCTGAACGACTATGGAAAGGCGTCATTGCGCGAGTTGAACGAGCGGTGGATCAACTCCAACCTGAATTATGAAGGCGAGGAAATATCGGCACGGACTTTTGCCCGTGACAAGGACTTCATCGCCTTGACTTTTCAACTCAATATAGAGTACGATGCAAGAACGAGGAAGTACGAACTGGTCAATGCGGAGGATTTGCAGTCGAGTTCGCTCTACAAATATTTATTGGGGAGCTTTCATGTCAATATGCTGACAGACATGACGGTGCGCCATCGGGACAAAGTGATGGTGCAGGATGTGAATACGGGGGTGGAACGACTGTCGGTAGTGCTGGATGCGATAGATCGGAAAATGACGCTTTGCTTTGACTACGTCTCCTATTATAGCAAAGAAAAGATTTCCCGTTACGAGGTGATTCCTTGCTTTGTCCGTTTGTTTGAACACCGCTGGTATGTGGTGTGTGAGTTCTTGGACCGCAGCGAAACACGGGTATTGGCACTGGAACGGATGTCTTGTCCGAAGGTGGGAGAAAAGAAAGAAGTACCTTCGCATTCTATCAACCCGACGACGTTTTATGGCGATTGCTTTGGCGTAATTCGCGATGACAAGCAACCTGTGGAAGTGCTGCTGAAAGTGTTTAACAAACAGGTAGATTATGTGCGCTCACTGCCCATCCATTCCTCGCAAAAGGAAGTAGAAACAGGCGAAGGCTATGCCGTGTTCAGCTATTACCTCCGCCCGTCGTTCGACTTTGTGCAACACCTATTGTGGCAAAAGAAAGTAGAAGTCTTGGCACCGCTTTCCTTGCGCGAAGAGATGAAGCGAGAACTAAGCGAGATGCTGGACAGGTACAAGGAGAGAAGCGATTAATCCCGATTCTACACCGATTCTCGTTTTTTCTTTGTATCATTGCAAATGATAATATATACATCATATCCCCATGGAAAACAATGATACAAATAATATGTTATCAGTATTAGAAAGCTATATACTTCCCGATGATGACTGATGAAATAGGATTGGAAATAGCAGCCGACTTTCGCCGCCGTAGAATTGAGAAGAACCTGACACGTGAGTTTTTGGTCGAGAAAGCCGGAATCCCCATGAGCAACGTGGTACGCTTTGAGCCAAAAAGTCTATCAGCAGTATTTTGATGGGGATTCAAATATTAGAGACCGGTAAGTTGGATACTCGTCCTGAAAAGCGTGCCAAGCTTTTTCATATTTTGAAAGATGAAAGTGAACATCTGTTAGCGTTGACAGAGAAGGTTTTGACACTTTCGAAATTGGAAAATCATCAACTGAATCTTTTTCGCGAAATGCTTTCGTTACGTAGTATGTTGGATGACTTGATTGAAAAGTTTTCTGCTAAGGCGGATAAGCCGGTACATTTCAGTTTAGCTCTTGAAGCGGAAACGGTTGTGGCGGATGGTGAGTTTCTGAAGGAAGCAATCAGCAATCTGATTGATAATGCTATTAAGTATTCGGGGGCTTCAGTTGCTATTACTATCTCTTCTTTCTGTAAACCGGATGGCGCGGTTGTCATCAAGGTAAAAGATAATGGTTTTGGTATTCCTTTGAAAGATCAAAGTCGTATATTCGAAAAGTATGAGCGTGCATCGGCTACCGAACGCAGTCGGAAAGGCGGAGCATCTGGTTTCGGATTGGGATTGAACTATGTATTCCGTGTTGCCGAGGCTCATGGCGGAACGGTGGAAGTAGAGAGTATTGAAGGAGAGTATAGCGAATTTTCTCTTTCTCTGCCTCAAAAAGAGTTTTTGGACAGTGTGGAAGAAAAGTGATAATGGATTTGGAGCAAATAGGAAAAAAATAGGAGATGAAGTTATGATAAAGTTGTTGTTGGTAGAGGATGACGCTAATCTTTGCTACATTATCCGTGGTGGTCTGGAAGATATGATAGGAGGTTATGAAGTGACGACTGCTGCGGATGGGGAGGAGGGGTTGAAAATATGGAAAGAGCAACATCCTGATGTGATTGTTTCGGATATTGAAATGCCTGTAATGGACGGTTATGAGATGGTGAAACGTATTCGCGAACTGGATGGGGGTACACCTATTTTATTTACTTCGGGGCGTGTCTCACCCAAAGATGTGGTAAAAGGTTATGAACTGGGTGTGAATAATTATATCAAGAAACCTTTTCTGGCTGAAGAGTTGGATGCGCATATCGGGGCACTTCTGAAATTGAAACAGGGGGTAAGTGCCAAAAATGAGAGTGAAACGTATAGAATAGGTGAGAGCTATGTGTTCGATGCTGCTCATGCGATATTGAGATATCTGGTTTCGGGAGTGGAGAAGACGCTGACAGAACGTGAAGCTGGTCTGCTGAAAATGCTTTGCGTCAAGATGGGAGAAGTGGTGAAGCGAGAGGTTATTCTTTCTACTTTTTGGGAGAAAGAGGATGATTATTTTGCATCACGCAGTTTGGATGTTTTTGTCACACGGCTTCGTAAATTGTTGATTGAAGATGAAAAAGTGCAGATAAAGACTTTAAAGGGAGTAGGAATCAGTTTGGTTTGTTTACCGTAGGAGGAGGATTGGAATCCCCCTCCCTATAGGTGAATAAAAATATTATCGGTGGATTTTTAGAACTTGTAGGCTACCCCGATATTGAATACGCCTTGGTCAAAATCACTGATAATTTGATATTTGATTTCGAAGTTTATCATCCATTGTGAGTTAAGGTCGAATTCTGCACCGGCTCCTAAATTAGCTCCAAACTTACCTTTATTTCCACTTAAGTCCATTCCATCGATTTCACCTAAATCCCAGTGCCAATTAGTGTAGGTCAATCCGAAGAGAGGGTAAAGACGTGCACCGCTTGCAACAGGAAAGAGATAGTGAGCATTAACATTGAAGTCGAACATATCAACCCCGTCATTTTTGAAGAAATAATCTACGGAAGGTTCCAGCCTGAGTGCATCAAGAATGTTGTATTGGTATTTAACGCCGATACCTACACTTTCGATTTCAGTCCCATAACCTAAATGAAAGCCAAATGCTTGTTTGCCTTGTTGAGCATGAGCACCGCATACAAATAATACCAGCATGCAGGCAAGAATAAATAATTTTTTCATAATCAATAAATTAGAAATTAATAATTAGTTTGTTTTTGGGTTATTATTTATTTGTCTCATTTATTTCTTCATCTTTAAACCAAGAAGCATACATCAGATAACCGTTTGCAATCTTTTCATTCAGTTCCCGACTTTGTTCGGGCGGAATTTTTTTGATGAACTTGGCGGGAACACCTGCCCAAAGACTTCCCGGTTCGATGATGGTATTGCTCAAGACTAGGGCTCCGGCAGCTACAATAGCTCCTTCACCTACTATGGCGTGGTCAAGTACGGTTGCTCCCATACCTATCAGCGCACCGTCTTTGATGGTTGCACCGTGAATGGTAACGTTATGTCCCACAGATACATTGTTGCCGATTTCGACTACCGATTTCTGATAAAGAGTATGTAGTACGCTTCCGTCTTGGATATTAACACGGTTACCGATACGGATGGCATTAACATCGCCACGCAGTACAGCATTAAACCAGATACTGCAATCGTGTCCCATTATAACATCGCCAATGATGGTGGCGTTATCGGCCAAATAGCAGTTTTCTCCAATTTGAGGTGTAAATCCTCTTACCGATTTTATAAGTGCCATAATTCTTTCTTAACGTTTTAAAGGTGAGGTCTTTTCTTTTAACCACTCCTGCTCTTCTTTATTCAATTGAGGACTTAGCCGGCTATATACCATTTTATGGTATTCATTGAACCAGTTGATTTCTTCGTCGGTCAACATATCGGTCACAATGGCTTCTTTGTCGATGGGACAGAGAGTAAGCGGTTCGAATTTCATGAAAGAGCCGAATTCACTCTCCATGGCAGGCACTATCAGCAACGTGTTTTCGGTGCGGATACCGTGACGGCCGGCTTTGTAAATGCCCGGTTCGTTGGTTACCGTCATACCCGGACGGAGAGTAGTGGGCATATGGTTCATCCTGATTTGGTGAGGCCCTTCGTGTACACAGAGGAAATGACCGACACCATGCCCTGTACCGTGAAAATAGTTGATACCCGCTTTCCACATGGCTTGACGCGCTAAAACATCAAGCTGTGTTCCGCAGGTTCCTTCAGGAAATACAGCGTTCTGCAATTGAAGGAAGCCTTTCAGTACCAATGTATAATCTGTTTTCTCTTCATCACTGAGAGGACCGAGCACAATAGTACGCGTAATATCGGTTGTTCCATCCGGATATTGTGCGCCACTGTCCAGCAGTAACATACCTTCGGGTTTCAAAGGAATATCTGTTTCGGGAGTTGCTTCGTAATGAACGATAGCTGCATGTTCTTTATATCCGGCAATCGTATCAAAGCTGATTCCTTTAAAATTCGCTTGTTCGGCACGCAATTCATATAGTTTCCGGTCGACACTCAGCTCGGATTCATTTCCGGCAGGAACTGCCTCTTTCAGCCACTTCAGAAATTTAACCATAGCTATGCCGTCGCGTTCCATGGCATGGCGAAAACCGTTTATTTCAGTTTCGTTTTTCACGGCTTTCAGAAGGCTGACGGGAGAAGGAATTTCCATTATCTTATGTCCAGTGTCAATATCGTGGCTGCTCGGATAGCCGGCAGCATTAAAAAGTTTCATATTGAGGGTTGGAGATACCTGAATGTTCTGACGTACATTTTTGATGTCGCTCTCTATCTTATTATAGGATTTAATGGTAACTCCGTTCTCTTCCAAATAGGTTTTGACTTCAGGAGAAAGTTTTTCTTCTATTATATATAAGGTAGCTTCCTTTTGAGTTATATGCATATAACTAATGAATACGGGGTTACAATGCACATCGCTTCCTCTCAGGTTCAGTGTCCATGCAATCTCATCCAAGGCGGATAGTAAGATACTTTGGCAGTTATTTTTGTGTATCTCTTCTCTGATGAGTTCTATTTTCTTTCGACAGGAAAGTCCGGCATATTTTTCTTCTAATATGAATACAGGTTCGGATGGCAACGCGGGTCGATCCTCCCATATTTCGTCAAAAGGGTCGGTAACACTTTTCACTTGGATTCCTTTGGGAGAACAAGCCTCATAAAGAGATTCTTTAAAATCGATTCCGTTTACCCATCCGTCCATTCCGATGATGTCTCCTTCTTTAAGTTCTTTAAAAAGCCATTCGGCAATAGAAGGAGTTTCTGGCATACGTTCTTTAAATAAAGTTATGTCTGTACCCTCCAGTTGCTCGGCAGCTTGCAGAAAATAACGGGAATCCGTCCATAATCCTGCCTTTTTCATAGTGATGACCGCTGTACCTGCCGATCCGGTGAAACCGGTCAGCCATTTGCGGGCTTCCCAATGCGAGGCAACATACTCACTATTATGAGGATCGGTGGTGGGGAGTATAAATGCTTGTATACCATTTCCTTGCATGAATTTACGCAAAGCAGCTACTCTTTGTTTAATTTCCAATTTCATTGTATTGTGGTTTATAATAACTTAAACTCAATGACAAAGATACAATTTCTATGTTATTTAAGATAAATATTTGCGGAAAGTTTTGTAAATAAAGAAAGTATGTGTAATTTTGCGCCGCAATTTGACTATAGAAAAATTTAGTAACAACATAATTTAATTATTAAAAACAATGATTGTAGTACCAGTAAAAGAAGGCGAAAACATTGAAAAAGCGCTGAAAAAATTCAAAAGAAAATTTGAAAAAACAGGTGTTGTAAAAGAACTGAGAGCTAGACAGCAGTTTGACAAACCGTCTGTAATCAACAGACTTAAGAAAGAACGTGCTGTATACGTGCAGAAGCTTCAGCAGGTTGAAGAATAATTAATTCTTGCACTTTCTTTGAATAATTGAATTCTTTTTCATATATTCGTTGCTGAATTAATGAAGCGACGTTTCTTATGTTAATAGAGCCTTTTTTGGATTATCTTCGGTTGGAGAAAAACTGTTCTGAGAAAACGATTGTTAGCTATGGAACGGATTTGACCAAATTTGAAGAGTTCTTTAAGAGTGTTGACGAGGAGATCGATTTTACTACGGTGGATGCAGATGTAATCCGTTTGTGGGTGGTAAGCCTGATGGATGGTGGATATACTTCTACTTCGGTAAATAGAAAACTGAGTTCTCTCCGTTCATTTTATCGTTATCTCTTGCGGAAGAAGATAGTAGCGGTGGATCCGACATTTAAAGTAGTCGGACCTAAGAAAAAGAAACCTCTGCCGGTCTTTGTGAAGGAAGAAGATATGAATCGGTTGTTGGATGAAATTCCTTGTGGAAAGGGGTTTGCCGGTTGCTTGGATAAAATGATAATCGAAATGTTTTATGCTACAGGTATGAGACTTTCGGAATTGATCGGATTGGATGATGCGGATATTGACTTCTCGGCTTCTCTCATTAAGGTGACAGGAAAGAGAAATAAGCAAAGACTGATTCCTTTTGGTGATGAACTGAGGCTGTCGTTGCTTAATTATATTAAGGTAAGGAATGAAACTGTACCTGATAGGGAAAAAGCTTTTTTTGTCAAGCAAGACGGGAAGAGACTGTATCCTATGAAGGTGTATAATTTAGTGAAACGGAACCTGTCAAAAGTTGTAACGCTTAAGAAAAGAAGTCCGCATGTGTTGAGGCATAGTTTCGCTACTTCGATGCTGAATAATCAGGCGGAGTTGGGGGCTGTGAAAGAGCTTTTGGGACATGAAAGCCTGACAACAACGGAAATCTATACGCATACAACTTTTGAAGAACTTAAAAAAGTGTATGAACAAGCTCATCCAAGAGCGTAAAAAAAGGAGGTAATTATGGAAGTAAGAATTCAAGCTATTCATTTCGATGCGTCTGAAAAACTTCAGGACTTTATCCAGAAGAAGACGGCTAAATTAGAAAAGTATTGCGACGATATAAACAAAGTGGAGGTGTCATTAAAAGTAGTAAAACCGGAAACCGCTATGAATAAAGAGGCTGGAATTAAAGTTTTGGCCATGAATGGAGAGTTTTTTGCGGAGAAGGTGAGCGATACATTCGAAGAAGCGATAGATGTGTGTGTGGATGCACTGTCTAAGCAATTGACAAAAACAAAAGAAAAACTACGCGGTAAATAAAAAAAATCGCTAAAAGTTTTTGAGAATTAAAATAAATATCTAACTTTGCAGCCGCTTAACCCTTTGAAGGGTAAGAGCTGCAAAGTTTTAGAAATAAGCCTCTTTAGCTCAGTTGGCCAGAGCACGTGATTTGTAATCTCGGGGTCGTTGGTTCGAATCCGACAAGAGGCTCAAAA
>PPYF01604001.1_pt1 | contig 11675 bp, 10 predicted proteins | sample 1559871 | NCBI WGS metagenome assembly PPYF01 (sample SAMN08240021, study PRJNA423297) | Human gut metagenome, whole genome shotgun sequencing project. | reverse complement strand
AATTTTAGCAAAAGCACTAAAATTCTTTTTAATTTTTTACATCTCTATGAGTTGTTTTGCATCTTCTAAATCGGTAATTAACTCGCTTGCGTACCCACCAACTAAGGCGGCGTGAAGTGCTGCCAGCTTCGTACTCCCGCCCGCCACGAGGATTGAATGGCGTTTCAATTTTAACTGCTCAATGGGCAGCGCCATTGTTTGCTTCGATAATTGCGGATCAGTCACTTGGCCTTTACGATCAATGAATTGGGAAATTGCATCACCAACCGCATGTTGCTTTAAATAGGCAATCTGCTCCGCAGTTAAATACCCCAATTGAAACAGCATTGCATCATCCCTCGTTGTTCCAACCGTAAAGAGGGCAATCTCAGCAGTAGCCGCTGTTTCCATGATTTGGTGAATAAACCGGTCTCTTAAAACAGCATCCCGGGTCTCTTGGTTATCAAAGATGACAGGAACCGGAAGAATTAAGGTTTGGGTGCTAAAAGCTTGGTTGAATTTTTCGGCAATGTAGCTGGCGTAGTTATTTTGCGATGAATTTGCGACCGTCCCCTTCAGATATACCGTTTGAATTTTTTGCAATATCAGTTTGACTAACTTTATCTAGATAGTAAGAGCGAGCAATCCGTAGTGCCAGCTTGAGTTGTGTTTCCGTTAATTTTTCACTTCGCATCACCATTCAACCCTCCTTGTCGTTTTCATATTTCCATTTTAATTATTTACAATTGCAAAAACAATAAATATAATGAAAGCGTATTCAAATAAAAAGGGAGCTAGAAATAATGGAATTTAATAACTACATTGACCACACCCTTCTCGCCCCAGAGGCAACTGAAGAGCAAATTGAACGCATCGTCAAAGAGGCGATGGACAATAACTTTCACACGGTAATGATTAACCCCTACTGGGTTGAAAAAGTCCATCTACTTCTGAAGGGTTCTTCTGTCAAAACGGCTTGTGTAATTGGATTCCCCCTCGGGGCCAACACCACCAAAATCAAGGTTGCTGAAGCTACAGATGCCATTGAGAATGGTGCTGATGAGTTGGACATGGTCATGAACATCGGCGAAATGAAATCTGGTCACTTGGATAAAGTGGAGCAGGATATCCAAGCAGTCGTTGATGTCTGCCACCAAAATAAGCGTGTTATTAAGGTCATCATCGAAACTTGTCTCCTAACTGATGACGAAATTGAAGCGGCCGCCAAGATCGTTGCTAAGACGGGGGCTGACTTTGTTAAAACCTCGACTGGTTTCTCCACCCAAGGCGCCACCGTCTACGCTGTCGAGATTATGGCCCAAGCGGTCAAGGGGACTTCCACGGCCGTTAAAGCCTCTGGCGGTATCCACACCCCTGAGGACGCCCAAGCAATGATTGATGCGGGTGCTACCCGTTTAGGAGTCAGTCACAGTCTTGCCATCATCGGCAAAGCATAGGAGGAGTCGTAACATGAAGAAATTTAACCTGAGCCATGAAATTTTTTCCGCCGCTACGTTTGACCTTTACGAAGACGACAACTTTAAGGTATCAACCTTCAAGTACCCCTCTGGTGTTGAAGCTCTGAAGGTGTCCAACAGCCGGGGTTACCTCACTCTCTTACCGTTCTATGGTTTGATGGTTTGGGACGCTGTTTTTGATGGCATCACCTTGAAGGAAAAAGATGGTTTCAGTCAGCCACTTTTCGGTAAGCAGATCTCTGACACTTACGGCGCCTTTGAATTTACCTCCGGCTTACTGGCAAACGGGAACCCCAGCCCCGAGGATAACCACGTTCAACACGGGGAGTTTGCAACGGCACGCATGGATCACGCAGCACTAGTTGTTGATGATGATACCATCACTGTTACTAGCGATTACGAGTACATCAAGGGTTTTGGTGACCACTACCTAGCCACCCCATCAGTTACGATGCGCAAGGACAGCGGCCTCTTTGATATTGAGCAGCACGTCAAGAACCTGTCTAACTGTGCCCCAATGACCTTGCAATACATGTGTCACCTTTGCTACGCCTACGTTGATAACGCAACAATGACGTCCAACATTCCTGATGAAGCCTTCCAGCTACGGACCTCCGTCCCGGCCCACGTTCACCCAACTCCAGAATGGACGGCCTTCACTAAGGAATTAGAGGAGAGTGGCAAGTTAATTGACAAGCTCGATGACCCAAGTCACTACGATCCAGAAATCGTCTTCTTCTCCTCCGACTTAACTAAAAAGGAGTGAAGAACATGACCCACGATATTACTGTAATTGGCTCCAACATGATGGAATTAACGACCGATATTGACCGCATGCCTAAGTTAGGGGAAACTGTTAGCGCCCCAAGTTTTCACATGGCCTTTGGGGGAAAGGGGGCTAACCAAGCTTACGCCGCCGCTCAACTAGGCTCCTCAGTGGCCATGATTTCAAAGGTGGGCTCCGACAGTCTTGGTCAAGCCTACTTGGAACACTTCCAACAGAGCGGCATTGACATTACGGGCGTTAGCGTCGGTAACCAAAGTAATGGAGTGGCGCCATGCTTCATCCAAGGCAATATGAACAGTATCATCGTGGTTCAAGGGGCTAACAGTGAGTTAACGCCAGACGTTCTTGATCAATACACCGATCTCATCAAAAGCTCCAAAATGGTTATCTTGCAACAAGAGATTTCGCTGGCAACGGACTACCGAGCCATTGACCTAGCTGAACAATTCCATGTTCCGGTGATGCTAAACCCAGCTCCCGCGAATGATAACGTTGGCTTAGAACACATCACCAAGTGCGAGTTTTACTCTCCAAACGAAACGGAACTCGGTCGTCTCACCCACCTGCCGGTAGAATCTATCGACCAAATTAAAGACGCTGCCCATTCCCTTGTTGACCAAGGGGTTAAAAACGTAATCGTCACAATCGGAAGTCGAGGAGCACTCTGGGTTTGTGCGGATCATGAAGAGCTCATCCCCTCTTACAAAGTCAATGCCGTTGACTCCATCGGGGCTGGCGACTCATTCGTGGGGGCCTTTGCCCACTACTACACGAATGGTGAAGACATCCCAACTGCTTTAAGGCACGCCAACGCCTACGCCGCCGTTACCGTAACGATGTCCGGAAGCCAAACCTCGTACCCATCCGCAGCCGAATTACCTCAGCTACAAGAGCAACTGGGCATCACCGTCGACCCGACTCAACTTGCTTAACTGAAACAAAAGACCAGTGGTTCAAATCTGCGAACCACTGGTCTTTTTGTGTCATAATCTTATTTTGCATTCTTTTCCGCCATCCGGTTCAAATAAGACCAAATTTGTGGTCGATACCGGCGAAGCCCATACAACGCTACCAAGTAGATAACGATACACAGCCCAATCCAAACCGGATTCTGGGAAATAAAGGCCGCGAATATAAGGGCGTTTACCGGCCGGGCAATTAGATTGAAGCTAGTAATCAAGACTACCCCGGCTGGAATCGCCACCCCATAGTGAGAAACCGTACCGGTGTAGATAGTTCCTAACCAACTGGAGGCGTACAGCCCCAATGAGAACCAAACAATTCCGTTGGCAATCACCTTTAAAATATTGCCACGAGTAACGGCGACGATCGATTCAACCATGAAGGGGAGAGAGATTAGGTCAACTACCGGTAGGGTCCGATTCCCCGGTAAGATGAAGGCGATTACCACCATAATCGGTATTAGAATCACCCCGGCAATGATTGTAGCTGGCTCCCCGTAACCAACCCCATCATCAACACCAAGGAACCACCGTTTTTTATCGTGAATAGCATCGATTTCTTTTCCTTGCTCAGCCACTTCCTTTTTGCGATTCTTGTCAATCTCTTCAGCCAATGGCGCGAAGGCTTTGGCAAAGACTCCGGTCACCAGCGGGAAAATGGTCATTACGGCAGCTAGCTGCACGGCAAACTGGAGGATTTGTCCCCATGCTTTGATAGTTCCTAAACTATGGAGATTCCCTAGGATACCGATAATTAACCCTAACAACGCCCCTAAGGTCGTCGGTTCCCCAAACACGCCTAACTTATTCTTAAAGTATTCCGGAGTCACCTTAACCCTGTTGAAGCCGAGTAGGTTCCACAGTGGATCTAAAAGAATCGCCGGGATGGTCTGCTCAATGTTATGCGGGGCCGCTACCGTAGCGTTTTTGACCCCATAATAATCTGACCACCGATCCGCTTGGATTTCCGCTAACACCAAGGAATACAGGAGCATAAAAAAGGACAACCCCATCGACAGCCAAAAGTTGTGGGTAACATAGTAGGCCATCGTCCCCCAAATCATGAAACCAAAGTTGTTCCATAAGTTAGAGGCCATAAAGACTTTAGTGATTCCCAAGGCAAAGATCAGCAATTCAAACAGAAGCCCGAACACAAAGGAAGCCAGGCCTACAGTTGACCCAAAGCTAGCTAGAGACCCGGCTTGCCAGCCAATGTCGACCACCGGGAGTTTAATTCCGGTAGTACTCACCATCTGCTTAATAATCTTATTTTACCGGATAAGACGCTAACTAATTTAACATATTTAATTCAACTCTCTAAATTTTATGCACTCGAGGGGGCAGCATCGTGGAAAAACTAACAATTAACGACATTGCCAAACTAGCGGGGGTTTCAACGGCCACCGTCTCCAACTTTCTAAACCACAATTACGGCAAGATGTCTGCCAAAACTCGTGCCCACGTGGCTAAAATTATCACTGAACATAACTACCACCCCAATAGCGTCGCTCGCGATCTCGCAAAAAACGACAATAAAACAATCGGGGTTTCAATTGCTGACATCACCAATCCCTTCTCCGCCACCGTCCTTTCTGGAATCTCGGCGGTTTTTAATCAAGCGGGTTACCGGATGATCTTCACCAATGCTGATAATGATCAGAATACCGAAACTAGCAATATCCTACGGCTCCAAGCTCAAAACGTGGCTGGTATCATCATTGATCCAGTGAATCCCGACAATCCAATTTACCAGACTCTCTCCAATAACTACATCGTGATGTTCGACCGCCAGATGGAGACTCTAACCTTTGATTCCGTCGCCACCAATAATACGGAGGCAGTTGAAAAAATGACCAAGCGGATGATGATTGCAGGCTACGACGAACTCTACTTTGTCTCTTGGCCACTAGAAAAGGTCAGTACCCGTATCAAACGGTACCAGGGCTTTTTACGTGCCACACGTTACCCTGACGGTACCCATCTAATTCCGGTCCCTTACCCTGGTCAATCAGAATCGCTAGTAACTTTCCAAACCCAAATCAAACGGATCATGGAGCAGCGTGGGAATAAGAAAGTGGGTTTCTTTACGATGAACGCTAGCGTCTTTGTCCAACTACTGCAAACCATGCAACACAACAACTACACCTACCCGACCGATTACGGAGTCGCCACCTACGAAGAGTTTGACTGGATGACCGTCATGCGTCCCGGGATCTCTTGCATCCGTCAGGACTCCCGGCAAATTGGGACTGACGCCGCTAAACTCTTGAAAAAGAAGTTGGAAACTAAAGAAGGTGGCGTGCCAACCACTCACATCATTCCAACGACCCTGATTATTCGCGATAGCTTTTGATGGAAGTGCGAACCAACCTCCTCAACAGGCCGTTAGGCTAAGCTAGGGCAGTGGTTGATGCGGTTAAGCATCGTTCTCTGCCCGTACTTAGCCACTAGGCCTGTGGTTGGGGAGCACGTTATCCGTCTAACCTTCATCAATACAGTAACAAGCTGGGAGAAAGCTCGATTTTCTCTCAGCTTTTTTGATGGGACAAAAATTCCTCCACCGCTAAAATTTGCATCCTATTCATTCGGGTCAACGTTGTGGCGACGGGCTGAAATTTTGTAAAAGACCAGTGCCACGATAGCAAAGAAGAACGGTCCAGCGATCGTCCAAAAGGCGGTCTGGTAGTCGTGTTCCAGCAGTGGTTGAACGAAGGTAAAGAGAATCCCGACGATCAGGATAATTTCCACCACCACGACTAAAATATTGGTCCACAGGCGGTTCTTAAAGACCACGAACGGGTAGTCCAGGTTCTTCTTTTTGAAAAACGGGAACGCCCCGACCAAGAAGAGGTACGGGAAGCAAGTGGAAACGTTGGCCATGTCGGTCAAAATCGTGTAAAAGCCCTGGGCGACATTGCCCCCGAAGGACACTAAGAAGACGATTACGCACACGACGATCGCCTGTAGCCACATGGCGTTAGCGGGCATCCCAGCCTTATTTAGCTTGGTCAACTTAGCTGGCCAAAGCTTCGGGTCGGACCCCAGGATAAAGGCCTTAATTGGCGAGTACATTAGGATAAACAGGGCACCTAAGAAGCCAACCGTCTGAGCGATCGCCACGATCCGGGTCATCGTTACCCCAAAGCCTAAGGCCGCGGCGTGCGACCAGCCGAGGGCGGTCCCCATTTCAACCCCAATATCATTGAAAATGGCGTAGGTAACGTTCCCCAGGTTGGTGGCGTTGGTCCCCAGGTTATCGTGGTAGTTAACCGACCATCCGACCATGAAGATCATCAAAACGTAGGCGCCGATCGTAAAGACCGAAGCAATGATCAACCCACGCGGAAAGGTCTTTTGCGGGTTATCCATGCTGTCGGTTACTGACCCCAGCGATTCCATCCCCCCGTAAGCGAAGATGGCGTAAACCACGAAGGAAACAATGGCGATCGGGGTTTGGAACTGCGGGTTGGGCGAAGTGATAAAGGTCTTGAGGCCATGAATCGGTTCGGCCAACTGGAAGTGGTTGGCAAACAAGACGGTGAAGGACACCACGATGAAGATAATGTTAACGGCAATTGTGAAGATCCCACCGAGCGACCCGATCCGGGCGATCGCGTTCATCCCCCGCGACGATAAGAAGGTGATCGCCAGGATTAAAATGATCCCCAAGATCCCGATCGTTTCCGTCGACGAGAGGCCCATCACCCGCCAAGACTGGGTGGTGTCCTTTCCAAAGATCAGGGCCGAGAAGGTAATCCAGATCCGCGAGGACGTCGAAACCATCCACACGATCCAGGACGCCAGCCAAACGAAGGTCCCGACAAAGGCCCACCGTTCCCCAATCGAACCGGCCAGCCAGGAGTAAATCCCCCCCTTAGCTTCCTTAAAGGCGGACCCGTACTCGGCCATCATTAAGCCGCACGGGAAGAAGAAGAAGATCCCGGCCAAAGCGTACCAGATGATACTGCCGTACCCCATCTGCAAGTAGGCGTTGGACACATTCCCAAAGCCAAAGATGGCGGTGATGATCATCGTAACCAGCCCGAAGGTCGTAAGCAGTACAACAATGGGCCCCAGCGGTTCGCTTCACGAACACACTGGGGCACTATCGTTGTTTGCGGGGGCGTGACAACGAAATTGAAAATTTCTGTCACGCTCCAAAAAAGACCACCCCAGAGCGGGATGGTCTTTTTCACATTTTTTACAATGCTGTTAAGTCAATCGTTGTTACTTGAGGCCCTTCCAAGTCCAAGCTTCAACTTCTGGTAAGTCCTTACCTTCAGTCCGGATGAAGTGGTTGTGACGAGCAACCATGTCGTCCATCTTTTGTGCGAAGGCAACGGCCTTTTGTTCGTAACCAGGTACGCTCAAGATAGCGTCCTTAGCCAGGTGGAACCGGTCAAGTTCGTTCAGGACACGCATGTCGAATGGAGTGGTGATGTCACCATTTTCTTCGTAGCAGTGTACGTGAAGGTTGCGGTTGTGACGTGGGAAGAAGAGGCTTTGGATCATGTCACGGAAACCGTGCCATGCAAAGATCACTGGCTTGTCAGCAGTGAAGTAACGGTCAAATTCTTCGTCAGTCAAACCTTCTGGGTTCTTAGTAACTGGCATCAACTTCATGATGTTGATCACGTTGATGTAACGGATCTTCAGTTCTGGGAAGTTGTCGTGAAGCAGGTCGATAGCAGCCAGAGCTTCTTCAGTTGGTTCAGTACCAGCGGAAGCAAAGACAACATCTGGTTCTGCGCCTTGGTCAGTGGATGCCCAGTCGATGTAGCCGAGGCCGTTAGCAACCAGTTCAGTTGCTTCATCGATGGAGAACCATTGGAGACGTGGGTGCTTGGAAGTAACCAGCACGTTGATGCATTCACGGTCACGGAAAGCCACGTCAGAGACAGCGAGCAGGGAGTTCGTGTCGGCTGGCAGGTATTCCTTGATCATGTCTGGACGTTCCTTTTCGTAAAGGTGCGTCAACAGACCTGGATCTTGGTGAGTGTAACCGTTGTGGTCTTGTTGGAAGACCGTGGAAGTGTCCACGAAAGTCAATGCTGGGTAGTCGTGACGCCAGTATTGTTCCTTGGCCTTACGTAACCACTTCATGTGTTGAGTCAGCATGGAGTCAACAACACGACCAAATGATTCGTAAGTTGCGAAGAACCCGTGACGACCAGTCAGGGTGTAACCTTCGAGCCAACCTTCAGCTTGGTGTTCGGAAAGTTGGGAGTCGATGATCCGACCAGTGTGGCTCAGATCTTCGTCGTTTGGTTCGTGGATGTCTTCCATCCAAGTCCGCTTCCCGCCGTCAAGGGCAGCGTAAAGACGGTTAGACTTGGATTCGTCCGGCCCGAAGCCACGGAAAGTGGTTGGGTTAAGTTCGATCATCTTAGCGATGTACTTACCCCATTCGAGCATGTCTTGGTGCATTTCAGTACCGTGGTTCTTCACGTCAACGGCGAAGGCACGGTAGTTAGGCATCACGAGTTCCTTCGGGTTAACCCCACCGTTAGTGATTGGGTTAACAGCCATCCGGCGGTCGCCTTCTGGAGTGTTGGCAACAACCTTTTCAACCGGAGCACCGTTTTCGTCGAACAGTTCTTCTGGCTTGTAAGACTTCATCCAGTCAACGAGCATGTCCTTGTGTTCCATGTCGTCTTGGGCCACCGGAATCGGAATTTGGTGTGCACGGAAGGAGTTTTCGATCGGGTCGCCGTTCAAGTCCTTAACCGGACCAGTCCAACCCTTCGGTACACGGAAGACGATCATTGGCCATTGTGGCATGGAGTCGTCGTTGTTTTCACGAGCGTGCTTTTGGATAGCCAGGATGTCTTCAACAGCGGCATCCATCACCTTAGCCATTTCTTCGTGAACTTCCATGTGTTCCTTGAGGCCATCAAATTCGCCACCTGCGTATGCAGATACGAAGTAAGGCTTCCAGCCCATCCCTTCGAAGTACTTAGTCAGTTCTTCGTCGGACATCCGGGAAAGGATAGTTGGGTTAGAGATCTTGAACCCATTGATTTGAAGGATTGGCAGAACCGCACCGTCAGTGATTGGGTTGATGAACTTGTCAGAGAACCATGAAGCAGCCAATGGGCCAGTTTCGGCTTCCCCGTCACCAATTTCAACCGCAGCAATTTGGTCTGGGTTGTCAAGGATTGCCCCAACACCGTGGGAAAGGGAGTAACCTAATTCCCCACCTTCGTGAAGGGAACCTGGCGTTTCCGGTGCGGCGTGAGAAGCAGTTCCACCTGGGAAGGAGAAGTGCTTGAACAACTTAGCCATCCCGGCTTCGTCTTGGGTGATTTCCGGGTAAATTTCGGTGTAAGAACCGTCCAAGTAAGAGTTGTTAACCATCACTTGGCCACCGTGACCAGAACCTTCGATGTAGAACATCTTCAGGTCGTACTTCTTGATAACCCGGTTTAAGTGGGCGTAAATGAAGTTTTGCGGAACAATCGTCCCCCAGTGACCAATTGGCTTCGGCTTAACGTCGGAAGCCTTGAGTTCTTGGCGTAACAGTGGGTTGTGCATCAAGAACAGCGTACCAACACTAAGGTAGTTGGCGGCGCGCCAGTAAGCATCAACAGTTTCCAAGTATTCCTTGGAATTGTAATCTACTGCCATCAATATACACTCCTTCAATTCAATAAAAGATAACTACGTTTGACTTGTATAACGCATTGTAAATCGCAGATCAATTTACGCTTTCTATGATAACCGATTTGGCGTCAAAGTCAACCTTTTTAAAAATTGGACCGTATCAATTTCACCCAATTTTAACTTTTCCCGGGCGTTTTAAACCAATCTTGTCAATTGAGACCCGGAACTCCTAGTCAGTTAAGAGCTTTTCGATCGTTTTAAAAACCCCATTTTCATCATTAGTCGGGGCGGTAAATTTGGTTGCCGCTAATACCCGCGGGTCCCCGTTGGCCATCCCGTAACTTTGGCCGACGTAATTGAGCATCGACAGGTCGTTTTGACCGTCACCAAAGGCGACCAGGTCAGCCGGGTCCCACCCGTGGCGCTTGACTAATTCCTTTAAACCGGTTGCTTTATCCATCCCAGCCACGATGATATCGAGGTTGCCGTAGCCAGACGAAACGGCCTCGAGCACCCCGGCAAAGTCCGCGTTGATTTTAGCCTGCAGTTCGTGGGTCCGCTCCTTAGGCACATCCATCATCATCTTGGTGACCTTGTCGTCTACCTCACTCAGGCTGTCGATCCGCTTCATGTGGGGGTAGTGCTTAATGGCGTGCTCCACGAAGGTCGGGTCCTCATCCTTGAAGGTGTAGGCCGTATCGTAAGCCGAAATGATGAAGTGGCTTTCGGCGATTGCTTGGTGTAAGGCGTTCACCCTTTCCACCGTCTCCATGGCCACTTCACCGCAGTACACCAACTCGCCGTGGTCAATTAACTCAACCCCGTTTTCGGCCACGAAGGCTAGCTGGTCCTTGACAGTTGGAAACCGATCTTCTAGTTGGTAATGGGGGTTACCCGACGCCACCACGAACTGAACCCCCTTGGCCACCATCAGGTCGTACACTTTGGCGAAGTAATCGTGATCGTAGTCGCTTTGGGAATTCAAAAAGGATCATGAAGGGTTGGTCGTCAATCAAACGCAAGCGTTCAATCCGGTAAACGAAGTCGTCCTCACTCAAGAAGAGGTCCTGTTGGATTTCTTCGTCGGCCGGAATCACCTGGTAATTCAAAAGCTTGATCGCCTGCTTGCGGCCGTCAAACTTAAAACTATCGGTGATCCCCAGGTTGCTCCCCTCGTAAGAAAACATCGCCTGGTTCTTTAAGTAAAGCGGGTTGATGAAGGTCCCCGACCCCCGCTTTTTGAAGATGATCCCCTGTTGGACCAGGACGTCTAGGGCCCGCTTAATCGTACTCCGGCTCACCTCGTAATCGGCGCTCAGCGTCCGTTCATCGGGGAGTTTCATCTTGGGGTACTGGTGGGCCAGGATCTTCTGTTTTAAGTCGCGCATGACGGCGCGGTATACTAGGTCTGCCATATCAATCTTCCCCGTCCTTACCTGTTCGTGTATGCTATGCTTATCGTATTTAGGATACCATACCTTTGAAAATTTGGTTACCTACATTTAAACTATTGGACCGTTCCAAATTCGGAAGCGGCCAGCGAAAAGGAGTCCAATTTATGAGCAAGAAAAAAAGCAAGTTAAAAAAGACCCAGGTGGAACAAATCCTCGATAAAAACGGGATCGCCTACCAGCAGGCCCACTTCCCGACTAAACAAGACGGCGACGTCCAAACGATGGTGGTTGACCACGGCGACGTTGATGAGCACCTGATCTATAAGACCCTGGTCTTGACCGGTAACGTCACCGGCCCCTTAGTGGGGGTGGTCCCCGTCGACCGCCACTTAGACGAAAAGGCGCTCGCCCGGGTGTCGGGCAACAAAAAGGTCGACATGGTCCCCCTAAAGGACCTCTTGAAGACGACCGG
>PPYF01640138.1_pt1 | contig 11677 bp, 10 predicted proteins | sample 1559871 | NCBI WGS metagenome assembly PPYF01 (sample SAMN08240021, study PRJNA423297) | Human gut metagenome, whole genome shotgun sequencing project. | reverse complement strand
CGGGCACGCCCTTCGATCTTGAAGACACGCACGCCAGCCTCTATCATCTCATCCATAAAATGAATAGTTTTCAAATCTTTAGGAGACATGATGTATTTATTGTCCACCTCCAGTTCAATATCACTCTCTTTATCCTTCACATCGTATGCACGGCGACATATCTGCATACAAGCCCCCCGGTTAGCAGAAGCATTCATCTCATGCAAACTGAGATAACACTTGCCCGACACTGCCATACAGAGTGCCCCGTGGCAGAACATCTCAATACGGACCAATTCTCCATTCGGACCTTTAATTTGTTCCTTCTGGATAGTATCATAAATCACCCGCACCTGCTTCAAATTCAATTCACGTGCCAATACCACTACATCAGCAAAGCGAGCATAAAATTTCAACGCTCCGGCATTACTGATATTTAATTGGGTGGAAAGGTGTACTTCCTGCCCCACCTCGCAACAATAAGCCATTACCGCCACATCCGCAGCAATCACGGCACTGATGCCTGCCTCCTTAGCCGCATCCACAATGGTACGCATCAAAGCAATATCTTCATCATAAATAATGGTATTGATCGTAAGATAGCTCTTGATGCCATGTTTATCACAGATCTGTGCTATCTCGCGTAAATCATTGACAGTAAATGTACTGGCAGAACGTGCACGCATATTCAGACTCTCAATTCCGAAGTAAATAGAATCCGCACCTGCCTGTATGGCTGCCGCCAGCGACTCACGTGAACCTACAGGAGCCATTATTTCAAAGTCTTTTATAGAAGCTTTCATTATTCTTTTGATTAATATATGTGCAAAGGTAGGCTTTTTTCCGTATTTTTGCAGCCTGATTTCACCACAGATTACACAGATTCACACAGATTATAAATTAATACTCAAATGAATCTGACTTTTCTGTAACCCAAAGATAAACATACAACAATGAAGATTAGAAATATAGACCTGGGCAGATACCCTATTTTCCTGGCTCCGATGGAAGATGTAACAGACCCCGCTTTTCGCCTGATGTGCAAGAAGTTCGGTGCTGATATGGTATATACCGAATTTGTATCGGCAGATGCATTGATACGCTCGGTAGGTAAAACGATGCAGAAGCTGAATATCAACGATGAGGAACGCCCCGTAGCCATCCAGATTTACGGCAGAGACACGGAAACAATGGTAGAAGCGGCGAAAATAGTGGAAGAGGCGCATCCTGACATCCTGGATATTAATTTTGGCTGTCCTGTAAAACGCGTTGCCGGTAAAGGAGCCGGTGCAGGTATGCTGCAAAATATCCCGCTGATGTTGGAGATTACCCGTGCTGTTGTGGACACTGTAAAAATTCCCGTTACTGTAAAAACACGTCTAGGCTGGGACAATGAGCATAAAATTATAGTAGATTTGGCAGAACAATTACAAGATTGCGGCATTGAAGCACTGACCATTCATGGACGCACCCGTGCACAAATGTACACTGGTGAAGCGGACTGGAGTTTAATAGGTGAAGTAAAAAAGAATCCCCGTATGCATATACCTATCATTGGAAACGGGGATATAACTACGCCACAACGTGCCAAAGAGTGTTTTGACCAGTATGGAGTGGACGCTATTATGATTGGCCGAGCCAGCTTTGGACGCCCGTGGATATTCAAGGAAGTAAAACATTATATAGAAACCGGTAAGGAACTCCCGGCCCTTTCTTTTGAGTGGCGGCTGAATGTACTCCGTCAGGAAGTGTTGGACAGTGTGAATCTGCTTGACGAACGCCGCGGTATTCTTCATGTACGCCGCCATCTGGCTGCTTCTCCCTTATTTAAAGGCATCCCCAACTTTAAAGAGACACGTATCGCCATGCTCCGTGCCGAAACCGTGAAAGAACTTTTCAGTATCTTGGATTATATCAGGGGGAATTACGGAATGAATTCTTAATGCTACAATGTGCTAATATGCTAATGTGCCAATTGCCATGCGGAATACAGCACAGCCAATTGGCACATTAATATATTGTAGCATTAACACATTATCTATTCCATTTTACGCAAACCTCTTTTGGGAGAGAAATCAATATCTTTAGGATTGCCTTTATAAGCCACCTCACCACTACTGGATGCTTTCGCAGTCAGCGAACCGGTCACATAACATTCCACATCACCAGAGGAACTGGCACTGGCAGTTACATTGACCGCCTTCATACCTTTTGCCTTTACATCCCCACTACTACTGGCTCTGTAAGAAGCGTTCTCACAAATACCTGCCAAAATCACATCTCCGGAAGAGCTGGCATCAGCAGATACATCAGCAGCGTTCAGATTCTTGACAGATACATCACCCGAGCTACTGGCATCAGCAGAGAAATTCGTACAAGATACCTTTTCCAGAATCACATCACCCGAACTATTAGCGGTAGCCGCAAAATCATCACAAGAAATAGTGCTTCCTGTTACATCACCGCTACTGCTAGCCTTAACAGTAACTTTCCCACTCGTTTTCAGTCCATTCTTTATAATAATATCACCGGAACTGGAAGCTTTCAAGCTGTTCACAGCCGGAGCAGAAACTCTTACTTCCTTTTTATGTTTTCCGTTTATTGAAAAATTGTTTCTTGGTGATTTAAAACCAACCTTAAGTACTCCACCCTCTACACGGACATCAATATAGTCCACCAAATTGTCCGGAGCATATATTTCCACATCCTGTCCACCGGAACTTTGAGTATAGATTACATCCACCGAAGAACTGGTAGAGATAGCATTAAAACTACCCACATTCACTTTTTTGGTAACATAGTTCTTACTAGGAGTTATTCTCTCTGCACATGCTGTGGCAGACACTAACATAAGGGTCACCGCCATTAAAGTTGATACTAATTTTCTCATACTATTTTTGTTTTATTCATTAGACGTTATTTCTATGCCAAACGTTGCAACGTTTAGCCATTATTTTTAAAGCAATATTCATGCCAGCAACATTTATCACTGAAAATCAACAAGGTATAAACAAAACAGGGTGTCCGAAAATGGACACCCTGTACGCTTTTATATACTTTTTAAAACTATTTCAGCATAAGTTGGAAGACTACAGAAGCAAACCAACGCTTATACATATAAGTAGCCACAATATAAATACATACCGCCGAAATCCAGCCGGCAATAACATCCACCAAATAATGCGCCTGAATATAGACCGTAGCACAGCATAGAAGTACGTAGAACGGTGCCAAGAAATAACATAGTTTCTTATTAACGCGATAGGCCATAATCATCACAATGGTAGATATACCGACATGCGAACTAGGAAAAGCAGCAGTAGGGCGTTCCCCCACTTCCTGTGAGGCCTCTACCAAATTAAAGAAGAAACCATGATCAAAACCGGGACCGGGCAGCAGAATATCATTATTATTGAAATAATCACCGATAGCAGGGAAATGCTGCGCCATCACATTGTCCATTCCGATAGCAGGGAAATAGAATTGCGGACCGGCAACCGGAACCAATATATAAATAAGATAATAGATAAAAAACGAAGTGACCAGCACAAAAGAAACCTTTTCAAACCACTCAAAACGAAACAAGAAATAATAAATAGTCACAATCCCAATCATTGGATAATAAGCGAAATACCCCATATTAAATGGTTCACTGAACCACATGGAAGGAAAATGTTCACTAAATTCTACCGAAGGCTGGCAACGGAACAAAAACTGCTCCGCCGAAGCGAAGAAGTTATCCAGATTGGGAAAAAGACGATTAAATTCAAAGGTATCGGGATACCAATACGCTAAAAATGCCATCTGCACAGCCATTCGTATAAATGCCGTAAGTTTACACGGATACTTGCGATACAAATATATTAATGCAAACGTAATGGCCACAATGCCTGCACGCTCCAAAAGCATAATTACAGGGTGGTCCATACGAGGAAATAATATTAAAACCATTATGGTCGTGAGGGCATTATATATCAGACTAATGCTCTCAACGGCAAACAATCCTTTCACACTGTCTACCCGTTTGAATAAATTTAAAGCCATCCTTCTTTCTTATACCATGCAATGATTTCCTTTACTCCCTTGTCTAAAGGGTACTCAGGACGATATCCCAGTTCTTCCACCAAGGGTGAAATATCGCATTGCCAATTACGTTGTTTCATTATTTTATATTTGTCAGCATTCAGCGTACTTACCTTTCCCAGGCAACGCGCTGAAAATTCAGCGAGCAAAGATACAACTTTTAAAATAAATAATGGGCATTTAATGTGTATAACCCACGGATTACCAAGTTCTTTTTGTATCAAATCAGAAAAAGTACGGCTGGAATAGACATTTCCGTCACTAACAAAATAGGCGCGCTGCCGCACTCCATGTTCTATTGCCAAATAAACAGCTTGTACCAAATCCCTCACATAAATAAAAGTAAGATCCTGTCTTTTAAAACCAGGAGCAAAGTCTATATGCTGCTTGATAGACTTCGCCATCAGAAAATAATCGCGTTCACGAGGACCATAAACTCCAGTAGGACGGAAAATCACTGTCGGAAAATCATTCAATGATTGCAGGTAATGTTCCGACTTTAGCTTACTGACCCCATATGCCGTATTGGGCATTGCCGTATCACGCTCACTGATGGGTGCATAATTATCTTCATGAATAGGACCGAAAATACTAAGTGAACTGATATAGACAAATTGCCGGGGAACCATGTCCAAGGTTCTCAAAGCTTCTACAAAATTACGGGTATAGACATAATTGCCTTTGTCAAATTCGTCCTTATGGCGGCATTTAGTTACACCGGCACAATGAATGATATAATCCCATCCCCCATGCAATTGTTTATGAACAGCCAATTGCTCCGTCAATCTTCCGGGATGAGCAAAATCCAATTCGGCAAATTGAATGCGAGGATCTTTCAAATAGGTACGACTACTGCTTTTACGTACACCAGCCCATACCTGCATCTCTCTCTCCAATCCTCCTTCCACCAGGAAACTGCCAATAAATCCGCTAGGCAAGGAACCAGCAGCCTGATGGAAACCCGCATAATAAAGAAACTGACTGTCACAGCGGCAATAGGATCGAGTACCGCCCAATGAGGACCAAGTAAAATCGCTCCGCCAATACCGGCAGCCGTACCAATGGATGATAATGCATCACTCCTATGATGCCACGCATTCGCCACAACAGCCTGTGAGTGGCATCTTTTCCCCACTCTGACTGTATATTGATAAAGTATTTCCTTCAACAGAATAGAAATAATGGCAGCAGCCAATGCCAACATTCCCGGTTGACGAAGTTCCCCACCTCGTAGGAAAACCAATATATCTGTTGCTCCATTCCACAATATTCCAAATCCTACCCCCAATAATGCCATACCAATGAAAGCAGTAGCCAATGTTTCATATTTCCCATGACCATAATCATGGCTCTTGTCCACTGGTTTATTGGATATACGTACAAAAAGAATCACTACTACGTCCGTAATGAAGTCAGATAGAGAATGAACTGCATCTGCCAACATAGCAGCACTATGCCCTGCAATTCCGGCAAGGAATTTAAAAATAACCAGCAAGAAATTAACGAAACTCCCCACTAATGTAACTCTATAAATTTCTTTTTCCCTGATTTTCTTATCAAGTTCAGTCATAACAATTGTTTTAGAACGGACAAAGATAGCACGTTTCATTTAGATTCAACCAAATTTAATGTATCTATTGAACCGCTATTCCAATTATTTTGTTTACTTTGTAGCACATAATACATAAATATATCCCCTTATGGCTAAAAAGAAAGAAAAAAAAGCAGGGAAACGCATGAAAAAAAGCGAAATGTCTGAACGACTGATAAGCTTATTCCACACAAAACCGAACGAAACATTCAGTCTGAAACAATTATCAAGCAGTCTGAACCTTACTACACATCCTCTTAAAATGCTTTGTGCCGACATCATTACTGAAATGATTGAGGATGATTTTCTGCAAGAAGTAGAAAAAGGACACTACAAGCTGAACGACCACGGCCTGATTATGACTGGCGTCTTTCAGCGTAAAAGCAACGGCAAGAACTCCTTCATCCCCGATGATGGTGGAGAAACCATTTTCATAGCCGAACGTAATTCGGCACATGCCATGAATAATGACAAAGTAAAAATAGCCCTCTTTGCCAAACGTAAGAACCGGAACCCGGAAGGTGAAGTGATAGAGATTCTGGAACGTGCCAACGATACTTTTGTCGGCACACTGAAAGTAGAGAAATTCTACGCCTTTCTGCTGACCGAGAACCGCACTCTGGCAAATGATATTTTTATCCCGAAAGATAAGCTGAAAGGTGGAAAGAATGGGGACAAAGCAGTCGTGAAAATTGTAGAATGGCCCGAAGAGGCAAAAAACCCGATAGGACAAGTCATTGATATTTTGGGAAAAGCAGGAGAAAACACAACTGAAATGCATGCCATTCTGGCCGAATTCGGCTTACCTTACGTATATCCCAAGAATGTAGAAACCGCTGCCGAAAAGATTCCGGCAGAGATTTCCGAGACGGACTATGCAGAACGTGAAGATTTCCGCAATGTAACAACTTTCACCATTGACCCTAAAGATGCAAAGGACTTTGATGACGCGCTCTCCATCCGTCTCATCAAACCGGGACTATGGGAAGTAGGCGTACACATTGCCGATGTTACTCATTATGTAAAAGAAGGAGGCGTTATCGACAAAGAAGCTGAAAAACGCGCTACTTCCGTTTATCTGGTAGACCGTACCATCCCCATGTTGCCCGAACGGCTGTGTAACTTCATCTGTTCCCTCCGCCCCGACGAAGAGAAACTGGCATTCTCCGTCATTTTCAATATGAATGAAAAGGGAGAGGTGAAAGACTCGCGCATCGTGCACACCATTATAAAGAGCGACCGCCGTTTCACCTATGAGGAGGCGCAAAAAGTGATTGAAACGGGTGAAGGCGACTACAAAGAAGAAATTCTGGAACTGAACAAACTGGCACAAATCCTGCGTAAACAAAGATTGGCTGCCGGTGCTATTGACTTTGACCGCGTAGAAGTGAAATTTGAGATAGACGAAACCGGCAAACCGCTCAGTGTCTACTTCAAAGAATCCAAAGAGGCCAATAAGTTGATAGAGGAATTTATGTTGTTGGCCAACCGCACGGTTGCCGAAAAAATCGGTAAAGTACCTAAAAACAAGAAAGCCAAAGTATTCCCTTATCGTATCCACGACCTTCCGGACCCCGATAAACTGGAGAACTTGAATTGGTTTATCAATCGCTTCGGATATAAGATACGTACATCGGGTAGCAAAACTGAGATATCCAAATCCATCAATCGTTTACTGGACGACATAAAGAACAAGAAAGAACAAAATCTGGTGGAAACCGTATCCTTGCGTGCCATGCAAGGCATGGAGTTCGATGGAGTCATTTCCGGAGTTACCGAATGGGGACTTTATGTGGAACTGAACGAAAACAAGTGCGAAGGTATGATTCCCATGCGTGACCTTGGTGATGACTATTATGATTTCGATGAAAAGAACTATTGTCTGACGGGACGCCGGCATCACAAAAAATTCAGTTTGGGAGATCCGGTTACCATTAAAGTGGCCCGCGCCAATCTGGAGAAAAAGCAACTTGATTTCGCTTTGGTCGAGAAATAAAGATTAACATCCTGTTGTAGGGGCAGACTGGTTCTTCCCCTACAACAAGACAATAGTTTCATTTACTTCACTCTTCTATTCAACTGATTATTCGCTTTATCCGGCTTCGATTTGCCGATCCGTTTACCACCGGACTTCTTTTTAGTTTCCTGTTTTGCCTTAAAAGCAAATGGATTTTTCTTATTTACCATAAATATTCCCTTTTTTCTGCAAAAATAAAGGATTAACATCAATATTCATTCTATTTATTGGCAATAATATAGAATTTACTTACTTTTGTCCTTCTAAAGCATTCAGTTCATGACTACATTCAATTACACGAACATATTAACGCAGGCAGTAGATGAATTATCTGAAAGCCAGTCCTATAAAGGATTATTCCACCAACACAAAGATGGAGATCCTTTACCATCTGCCAAATCCCTATACAAGATAGTAGAATTGGCACGCGCCATTATCTTCCCCGGCTACTTTGGTAATTCCACCGTTAACAGCCATACCATCAACTACCATATCGGTGTAAATGTAGAAACCCTGTTCGGTCTGCTGACCGAACAAATTCTGGCAGGACTTTGCTTCGGACAGGAAAACAGTAAAAATGCAACCGATGACAATGAACCGTGCAGAGAAACAGCCTCTTTGCTGGCAGCTCGTTTCATCAGTAAACTGCCCGAACTCCGCCGCATTCTGGCTACCGATGTAGAAGCCGCATATTATGGTGATCCCGCCGCCACATGCTTTGGTGAAATCATCAGTTGCTATCCGGCTATCCGCGCTATCAGCAATTACCGCATCGCACATGAGCTGTTAATACTGGGTGTACCTTTAATCCCCCGCTTCATTACAGAAATGGCACATTCGGAAACCGGTATCGATATTCATCCGGGGGCACAAATAGGACACCATTTCACTATCGACCACGGTACAGGTGTAGTAATCGGAGCGACCAGCATCATCGGAAATAATGTGAAACTCTATCAAGGGGTAACATTAGGAGCTAAAAGCTTTCCGCTAGACAATAATGGAAATCCCATTAAAGGCATTCCACGCCATCCTATTTTAGAAGACGATGTCATTGTATATTCCAATGCAACCATTTTAGGGCGTGTTACTATTGGCAAGGAACTTAAAAGCAATGAATATCAGATAGAATGTACACCCTACGGGGAATATTACGCCTTTTTAACAGACTACCACCAATGCTGCACTTACGGCGAAACTGCCGAAGAAGCATTGGAAACCCTGTCAGATATCGCCGATGAGTTTTTCTGCGAAATAAACGAAGTCTATCTGGCAGAAGAATTCGCATAAAAGTCACTCAACCTATTAATCATAGAATTTCTCTTACAGAAACCATACCTGTGTGATACAGATATGGTTTCATTTTGTCCTAAGCATGCCCCATACGGTAGAGACTGTACCCCAAATAAGCCAAATACAAACAAGAGACCAGTATCATTAAAGCACAAACCACATATCCCTTACGTTTCTCATCCGTCAATTCCATTTTCATTCTGATTTCTATTTAAGTTTCTTGATTCAGCAAAAATGGCAAATTCCTGTGTAGAATTTATTTCTATAGGATAACAATTACATTGCCGGATACATATTTTGTCAATTTATTCCACAGATATACCCAATTCCGTTTTCAAAGAATTTTTATAATCAAAGGTAAATAAAGACCCCGGCAAGGAGCGTGGACGCCCCGATTTCATCCTCTTTTTTGCTTCATCAAACAGATTAATTCTCTAAATAATTGATTAGCAAACAGAAAATCATTAAATTTGTCCCATCAATTGAAATTACGTAATTATCATTTAAGATGAAGGAAGAATTCGAGCTAATCGCCAAGACTTTCCAGGGACTGGAAGAAGTACTGGCAAAAGAACTCACCGAGCTGGGAGCCAGCAATATAGAAGTAGGAAGACGCATGGTAGCCTTTACGGGCGATAAAGAAATGATGTATAGGGCAAACTTCTGCCTGCGTACTGCCATCCGCATCCTGAAACCCATCAAACATTTTGAGGCGAAGAATGCCGATGAAGTTTACGAAGCTATCAAGGCCATTGCGTGGGAAGACTTCTTGGATAAAGATAAAAGTTTTGCCGTAGACGCTGTGGTTTTCTCGAACGAGTTCCGTCACTCCAAGTTCGTAGCCTACAAAGTAAAAGACGCCATTGTGGACTATTTCCGTGAAAAGACAGGAGAGCGCCCCTCGGTACGCATCAACCATCCCGATGTGGCACTGAACATCCATATAGCCGAAAATAAATGCACTCTGTCACTGGATAGTTCGGGCGAGTCACTCCACCGCCGGGGTTATCGCCAGGAAGCTGTAGAAGCTCCTTTGAATGAGGTACTGGCAGCCGGTATGATCCTGATGACCGGATGGAAAGGCGAATGTGATTTGATAGACCCGATGTGCGGTTCAGGAACAATACCTATCGAAGCCGCCCTGATAGCACGTAACATCGCTCCCGGCGTATTCCGTAAGGAGTTCGCTTTTGAAAAGTGGAACGATTTTGATCAGGAACTATTTGACCGCATCTACAATGACGACTCACAGGAACGTGAGTTCACACATAAGATTTTTGGATATGACAATAATCCTAAAGCAAATGAAATTGCCACTCACAATGTGAAAGCAGCCGGACTGAGCAAGGAGATTATCTTAAAAATCCAACCGTTCCAGCAATTTGAGCAACCCAAAGAAAAAAGCATCATCATCACCAACCCTCCTTATGGAGAACGTATCTCAACCAATGATTTGCTGGGCCTGTATCAAATGATAGGCGAACGTCTGAAACACTCTTTCACCGGCAATGATGCATGGGTACTAAGTTACCGTGAAGAATGTTTCGACCAGATTGGTTTAAAGCCTTCTATAAAAATCCCCCTGTTCAACGGTTCGTTGGAATGTGAATTCCGCAAATACCAATTATTCAACGGCAAATTCAAAGAATTCCGTAGTGAGAACGCCGATCGGGAATTCAAGCCCCGCCGGGAAGAAATCCGCCCGCGCCGTAACACGGAAAAGGTAGAATATGGAGAACGCAGAGAACGTCGTAGTTTTGACAACAGACGTGAAGGACACGGAGAGTACAAAGGAGGAGAGCGCAGAGAAAGACGCTCTTTTGATGACAAACGTGAGGGACGTGGCGATTTCAAAAGAGGAGAACACCGCAACTTTGGTGACAGACGTGAAGGCCGCGACAATTTCAAAAGCAGTCCCCGTAAATTTGACGACAATAAGGAAAAGACAGAAGAATAAACAGTTATGAGAAAATTAATCAATCTGATTGCCTTATTAATCATGGCTTCATCTGTAACATGGGCACAAGACAAGAAAAGTTTCACACTGGAAGACTTGATGCCGGGAGGAAACAATTATTATAACCTGCTTCCACAAAACCTGTATGGTTTGCAATGGTGGGGAGATGTATGCATCAACGCCGACATAGAAGAGGTAAAAACCATCCAGCCGGCAAATGGGAAGGAAAACGTACTTATCACTTTGCAGGAAGTGAATGAACTGTTGGCAAACAAGGAATTAGGGAAAATCAACCACTTCAGGAATGCATCTTTCCCATACGCTGAAAAGATGATGCTGGTAAATACCACATCCAATAAAGTGCTGATCGATTTAACTAAAAAGGAAATAATATGGAGTCAGCCTCTCTCTCCTAAAGCCGCCAACCAGGACTGGAACAAGGAAAGCCGTTCATTGGCTTATACCCTTGACAACAATCTGTTTGTAACGACTGCCGACGGGAAAACGCAACAAGTCACCGACGAACCGAAAGGCATCGTATGCGGACAAAGTGTACACCGTCAGGAATTTGGTATCTCGAAAGGTACTTTCTGGAGTCCGAAAGGAAATCTGCTTGCTTTCTACCGCATGGACGAAAGCATGGTAACCGATTATCCACAAGTAAATACCTCCACCCGCATAGCGACACTGGAGCCGGACAAGTATCCGATGGCAGGAATGACCAGCCACAAAGTGACTGTCGGCATCTACAATCCGG
>PPYF01613458.1_pt1 | contig 11677 bp, 12 predicted proteins | sample 1559871 | NCBI WGS metagenome assembly PPYF01 (sample SAMN08240021, study PRJNA423297) | Human gut metagenome, whole genome shotgun sequencing project. | reverse complement strand
GGCACCCAGGGGATCGGCGTGGTGCTGGCGGAGACCCGCCAGGCGGCGGAGAGCGTGATCGACGCCTTTCGCGGACTGAACGCTCATATTCTGGTGCAGGAATACATTGCCGAAGCGAAAGGGTGCGATATCCGCTGCCTGGTGGTCGGCAATGAGGTGGTGGCGGCGATCGAGCGGCGGGCGAAAGAGGGGGATTTCCGCTCTAACCTGCACCGCGGCGGCATGGCCACGGTGGCGCAGATTAGCGAGGAGGAGCGGGCCATTGCCATCAAGGCAACGCAAACTCTCGGGCTGGACGCCGCCGGTGTCGATATTTTACGCGCCGCCCGCGGGCCGCTGGTGATGGAGGTGAATGCCTCGCCGGGGCTGGAAGGGGTGGAAACCACCACCGGCGTGGATGTCGCCGGCAAGATGATCGCCTGGATCGAGCGCCAGGCGACGCCGGAATTCTGTTTGAAAATAGGCGGCTAACCGCCGGATGCAAGACGGCCATGGTATGCGGCGCTTTTTTTGCGTAAGCTATGGCGTCGTTTTTCCACTGTAAGAGGTCACAGGCACTATGGATTCACTGGTCGTTCCAGGTCTGGATACGCTACGTCGCTGGCTGGACGAAATCGGCATCAGCTTTTTTGAGTGCGATTCCTGTCAGGCATTGCACCTGCCGCATATGCAGAATTTCGACGGTATTTTTGATGCCAAAATTGACCTGGTGGACAACGTGGTGCTCTTTTCCGCCCTGGCGGAGGTGAAGCCGTCTGCCCTGCTGGCGCTGTCGGCAGATCTCTCGGCCATCAACGCCAGCTCGTTAACCGTGAAGGCGTTTATCGACATTCAGGACGATAATTTGCCCAAGCTGGTGGTTTGCCAGTCGCTGTCTATCGGCCCAGGGGTGACCATGGAGCAGTTCGCCTGGTTCTTCCGCCAAAGCGAAGAGCAGATCTCGATGGTAATCCTCGAAGCCGGCGCAAATCAGCTGCTGTACAAAGGCGAAGAAGAAGAGCCTGCGGCGGAAAACGTGCAATACCATTTTCTTCACTAAACCTGCCTAAAATTAGCGCAGCCACTACCGCAGCGGCTGCGTATTACCCGCTTTTATTCTGCATTTAACCTTTCTTTAAAGCATTATTCACCGCCATTATATGACCGCCTTTGGTAAAAAATGGTTAACAGGTCTGGTTACGGGTGCGCTGATGGCCGTCTCTGCCGGTTCGCTCGCCGCCGAACAAAAAACCCTGCATGTTTATAACTGGTCTGATTATATCGCGCCGGACACGGTAGCGAATTTTGAAAAAGAGACCGGGATTAAAGTGGTGTATGACGTTTTTGATTCCAACGAAGTGCTGGAAGGCAAATTAATGGCGGGTAGCACCGGTTTCGACCTGGTGGTGCCGTCGGCAAGCTTCCTCGAACGCCAGCTGGCGGCGGGCGTGTTCCAGCCGCTGGATAAAAGTAAGCTGCCCAACTGGAAGAATCTTGACCCCGAAGTGCTGAAGCTGGTCGCCAAGCATGACCCGGAGAATAAATACGCCATGCCTTACCTGTGGGCGACGACGGGCATTGGCTACAACGTGGATAAGGTGAAAGCCGTTCTCGGCAAAGATGCGCCGGTGGACAGTTGGGATCTGGTGCTGAAGCCGGAGAACCTCGAAAAACTGAAAAGCTGCGGCGTCTCCTTCCTCGACGCGCCGGAAGAGATTTTCGCCACCGTGCTGAACTACCTCGGCAAAGATCCGAACAGCAGCAAAGCGGATGATTACACCGGCCCGGCGACCGATCTGCTGCTGAAGCTGCGGCCGAACATTCGCTACTTCCACTCTTCGCAATATATTAACGACCTTGCCAATGGCGACATCTGCGTGGCGATCGGCTGGGCAGGGGACGTCTGGCAGGCGGCCAACCGCGCGAAAGAGGCGAAGAACGGCGTCAATGTCTCCTACTTTATTCCGAAGGAAGGCGCGCTGGCGTTCTTTGACGTCTTTGCCATGCCGGCCGACGCGAAGAATAAAGATGAAGCCTATCAGTTCCTTAACTATCTGATGCGTCCGGACGTCATCGCCAAAATCAGCGACCAGGACTCGCCGGGAAATAGCAGCGCGCCCGGCGAGCAGAAGCACCAGGATGGTGCAAATGCACTGTTAAGCACGAAGTATGGCACCGGACCATATGGTGATCGTTTTTTTGCCGGAGAGCACCCGATTGAACGACGTAATGCCCCGCCCACAGGCGAAAGCCCCCAAAGCGCTGACCCCGCTACTGGAAATCCGTAACTTAACCAAGTCGTTTGATGGCCAGCATGCGGTCGACGACGTCAGTCTCACTATCTACAAAGGCGAAATTTTTGCTCTGCTGGGCGCGTCAGGCTGCGGGAAATCGACGCTGCTGCGCATGCTGGCGGGCTTTGAACAACCGACCGCCGGGCAGATTATGCTCGACGGCGTGGATCTGGCGCGCGTGCCGCCCTATCAGCGGCCTATTAATATGATGTTCCAGTCCTATGCCCTGTTTCCCCATATGACCGTTGAGCAGAATATTGCCTTCGGCCTGAAGCAGGACCGCCTGCCTAAGGCGGAAATCACCGCCCGGGTGCAGGAGATGCTGGCCCTGGTACATATGCAGGAGTTTGCCAAACGTAAGCCGCACCAACTCTCAGGCGGCCAGCGGCAGCGCGTCGCGTTGGCGCGCAGCCTGGCGAAACGACCCGCTACAGCGCCGAGTTTATCGGCTCGGTGAACGTCTTTGAAGGGCTGGTGAAGGAGCGTCTGGAAGACGGTCTGGTGCTAAGCTCGCCGGGACTGATGCATCCGCTGAAGGTCGACCCCGACGCCTCGGTGGTGGACAACGTGCCGGTCTGGGTGGCGCTGCGTCCGGAGAAGATCATGCTGTGCGATGAACCGCCGGCGGACGGCTACAATTTTGCCGTCGGCGAGGTGATTCATATCGCCTATCTGGGGGATCTCTCTATCTATCATGTGCGCCTGCAAAGCGGGCAGATGATCAGCGCCCAGCTGCAGAATGAACACCGCCATCGGAAAGGGACGCCCACCTGGGGCGATGAGGTGCGTTTATGCTGGGATGCTGACAGCTGCGTTGTGCTGACGGTGTGAGGAGAGGGCGATGAATACCGTTGAATCCCCGTCAGGGGCGAAAAAACCGGGCGGCTTCGCGCTGTGGGCGGCGCGCCTGCAGATGGCGCATGGCCGCAAGCTGGTGATTGCGCTGCCCTATCTGTGGCTGATCCTGTTGTTTATGCTACCGTTCCTGATCGTGTTCAAGATAAGTCTTGCCGAGATGGCGCGGGCGATCCCTCCCTACACCGAGCTGATGGAGTGGGCGGACGGCCAGCTGACGCTGACGCTTAACTTTGCCAACTTCCTACAGTTGACTGACGATCCGCTCTATTTTGAAGCTTATCTCCAGTCGCTGCAGGTGGCGGGTATCTCGACGATCTGCTGCCTGCTGCTGGGCTATCCGCTGGCCTGGGCGGTGGCGCACAGCAAGCCGTCGACGCGTAATATTCTGCTGCTGTTGGTGATCCTCCCGTCGTGGACCTCGTTTTTGATCCGCGTCTATGCCTGGATGGGGCTGCTGAAGAGCAACGGGGTGTTGAATAACTTCCTGCTGTGGTTAGGGGTTATCGATCAGCCGCTGGAGATCTTGCACACCAACCTGGCGGTGTACATCGGTATCGTGTATGCCTATCTGCCGTTTATGGTGCTGCCTATCTACACCGCGCTGACCCGCATCGACTATTCGCTGGTGGAGGCCTCGCTGGATCTCGGCGCCCGGCCGCTGAAGACCTTCTTCCAGGTGATCGTCCCGCTCACCAAAGGCGGCATTATCGCCGGCTCCATGCTGGTGTTTATCCCGGCGGTCGGCGAGTTCGTGATCCCGGAACTGCTGGGCGGGCCGGACAGCATCATGATTGGCCGCGTGCTGTGGCAGGAGTTCTTTAACAACCGCGACTGGCCGGTCGCCTCGGCGGTGGCGATTGTCATGCTGCTGTTGCTGATCGTGCCGATCATGTGGTTCCACAAGCACCAGCAAAAACAGATGGGAGAGCAGGGATGAACGACTTGCCGGTAGTACGCTCGCCGTGGCGCATTCTGATCCTCGTGCTCGGGTTCACCTTCCTCTACGCCCCGATGCTGATGCTGGTGATCTACTCGTTCAACAGCTCGAAGCTGGTAACGGTCTGGGCCGGATGGTCGACGCGCTGGTATAGCGAACTGTTCCACGATGATGCGATGATGAGCGCGGTAGGATTGAGCCTGACCATCGCCGCCTGCGCGGCGACGGCGGCGGCGATCCTCGGTACCATCGCCGCGGTGGTGATGGTGCGCTTTGGGCGTTTTCGCGGCTCCAACGGCTTCGCGTTTATGATCACCGCGCCGCTGGTCATGCCGGACGTGATCACCGGTCTCTCGCTGCTGCTGCTGTTCGTGGCGCTGGGACATGCCATCGGCTGGCCGTCGGACCGCGGCATGTTGACCATCTGGCTGGCGCATGTCACCTTCTGTACCGCCTACGTGGCGGTGGTGATCTCCTCGCGCCTGCGCGAGCTGGACCACTCCATTGAAGAGGCGGCGATGGATCTTGGCGCCGCGCCGCTGAAGGTCTTCTTCGTCATCATGCTGCCGATGATTATGCCAGCGGTGATCTCCGGCTGGCTGCTGGCCTTCACGCTGTCGCTGGATGACCTGGTGATCGCCAGCTTTGTCTCCGGTCCCGGGGCCACGACCTTGCCGATGCTGGTCTTCTCCAGCGTGCGCATGGGGGTAAACCCGGAGATCAACGCCCTGGCGACGCTCATCCTCGGCGTGGTCGGTATTGTTGGTTTTATCGCCTGGTATTTGATGGCCCGCGCAGAAAAGCAGCGAGTGCGCGATATCCAGCGTGCAAGACAAGGCTGAACCACCTAAAATCGGTACAGCAGCCTCCGGTCGGCGCCACCCTGTGGCGCCGTTTTCATGGAAGACATTACGTTGGGATTGTTTACGAAAACTCGCTCATCGCATGCCCGCCTTAACGTCCCTGCGCTGGTGCAGGTGGCGGCCTTTGCTATTATTTTGATTCGTGGCCTGGATCTACTGATGATCCTCAATCTGTTGGGCCTGCAGGGGCTGAACGAATTCATACACCGCAGCGTTCAGACATGGAACCTGACGCTGGTCTTTCTCGGCAGCCTGGCGCTGGTGTTTATCGAAATCTGGTGCGCCTTCTCGCTGGTGAAAGGGCGCAACTGGGCGCGCTGGATCTATCTGCTGACGCAGATTATCGCTGCCGGCTACCTGTGGGCGGCATCGCTGGGCTACGGGTATCCGGAGCTGTTCAGCATTCCCGGGGAATCAAAACGAGAAATTTTCCACTCGCTGGTGATGCAAAAACTGCCGGATCTGCTGGTTCTGACGCTGCTGTTCGTGCCGGCGAACTGCCGTCGCTTTTTCCGCCTGCAATAACGGTGATACAATCCCCGCCCTTGGATTTTTGAAGGTCAATTATGCATTGCGCACTCTACGACGCCGGCCGTTGCCGCTCCTGTCAATGGCTGGAGCGGCCGGTCCCGCAACAGCTCGCCGATAAAATGGCCGATCTGCGCACGCTGCTGGCGGCGATCCCGGTCGCAGCCTGGGGCGAGCCGGTCAGCGGGCCGGAGGCGGCTTTCCGTAACAAGGCTAAAATGGTGGTCAGCGGCAGCGTTGAGCGTCCGCTGCTGGGGATGCTGCACCGCGATGGCACTCCGGTGGACCTCACCGACTGCCCGCTCTATCCCGCCGAGTTTGCCCCGGTTTTTGCTGCCCTGAAGCCCTTTATCGCCCGCGCCGGGTTAACACCTTACAACGTCGCGCGCAAACGCGGGGAGCTGAAATACCTGCTGCTGACCGCCAGCCAGCAGGGGGAGATGATGCTGCGCTTCGTGCTGCGCTCAGAGGCCAAGGTGGCTCAGCTGCGCGCCGCGCTGCCGTGGCTACAGGCACAGCTGCCGCAGCTCAGCGTGATCACGGCGAATATCCAGCCGGTGCATATGGCAATCATGGAAGGCGAGCAGGAGATCTTCTTCACCGAACAGCAGGCGCTGGGGGAGGTCTTTAATGGGGTGCCGCTGTGGATCCGCCCGCAAAGCTTCTTTCAGACCAATCCGGCGGTAGCCAGCCGGCTGTACGCCACGGCCCGCGACTGGGTGCGCGCGCTGCCGGTCCAGCATATGTGGGATCTGTTTTGCGGCGTTGGGGGATTTGGCCTGCACTGCGCGACGCCGACGATGCGCCTGACCGGTATCGAGATCGCCCCGGAAGCCATCGCCTGCGCCAGACAGTCAGCCGCGCAGCTGGGGCTCAGCAATCTGCATTTTCAGGCGCTGGACTCCACGCAGTTCGCCACTCACGAAGCGGATGCCCCGCAGCTGGTGCTGGTTAACCCGCCGCGCGCAGCATGTTTTGTTATTGGTGGGGGGAATCTAATGGCCAAAACCATTCTGCTGGTGGAAGATGACGAGGATATAGCCACGCTGCTGCGGCTCAATCTTCAGGATGAGGGCTATCAGATCGTCCATGAAGCCGACGGCGGCCAGGCCCTCGCCCGGCTGGAGACGCAGGTCTGGGATGCGGTGATCCTCGATTTGATGCTGCCCGGCGTCGATGGTCTGGAGATCTGCCGGCGTATCCGCCAGATGACCCGCTACCTGCCGGTGATTATCATCAGCGCTCGCACCAGTGAAATGCACCGCGTGCTGGGCCTGGAGATGGGCGCCGACGACTATCTGGCGAAGCCCTTTTCACTGCTGCCCGTGATCCGCCGCCTGAGCCTCAGCCAGCGGCTGGCGCTGGTGGTGGTTTCCCTGCTGATGCTATGCGCGGTGGCGGTATGCGCCGTCCAGTTACACAGCAGCGCGCAGTATGGCAACGCCATGGTGCAGCGTCTGTCGTCCGGGCTGGCTCAACAGATTGTCGCCCGCGAGCCGTTGCTGGACGCCCACGGCGAGGTCAACCGGCAAACCCTGAAATCGCTGTTTGACCGACTGATGACCTTTAATCCCAGCGTGGAGCTCTATCTGCTGTCGCCGGATGGCGACCTGCTGGCCGATGCGGCGCCGCCGGGCCATATCCAGCGCCAGCGTATCGACATGGCGCCGGTGCAGGCTTTTCTCACCGGCAGTGCGTCGCCGGTGTATGGCGACGATCCGCGCAGTCCCGACGGACGAAAAGTCTTCAGCGCCGCCCCGCTGCGCGTCGACGGCCAACTGCGCGGCTACCTGTATATCATTTTGCAGGGGGAGACGTTTAATCAGCTGGCGGCCGACGCCTGGCAAAAAACGCTGTGGAGCATTGTTCTGTGGACGCTGCTGCTGGTGGCCCTGTTTGGCCTGCTGGCAGGGGGGCTGGCATGGTTCTGGGTCACCCGGCCGGTCCGCCTGCTCACCGCCCAGGTGGCGGCGAGCGGCCAGGACAGCATCAGCGCCATCAAAACCCTGGCGGCCCGCAGGCCGGAGCCCCGGCCTGGTAACGAGGTGGCGGTGCTCGAGAACCGCTTTATTGACCTTGCCCGGCAGATTGCCGATCAGTGGGATCGGCTGGCCGACAGCGATCGCCAGCGCCGTGAATTTGTGGCCAATATCTCTCACGATTTGCGCACGCCGCTGACTTCGCTGCTGGGGTATCTGGAAACGCTGACCCTGAAGGATGAATGGCTGACCGCCGAGGAGCGCAGGCAGTATCTCACCATCGCCCTGCGCCAGGGCAACAAAGTGCGCCATCTCTCGCAGCAGCTGTTTGAGCTGGCGCGACTGGAGCATGGAGGCATTAAGCCGCAGCGCGAGCGTTTCGCGATGGGGGAGCTGATTTCCGACGTGGCGCAGAAGTTTGAATTAACTGCCCGCACGCGCGAGGTGAACCTGCATATTGATGTACCGGGACCGCTGCCGCTGATTAACGCCGATGTGTCGATGATTGAGAGGGTGGTGACCAACCTGCTCGATAACGCGATGCGGCATACTCCCGTCGGCGGGGAGATCCGTCTGGCGGTCTGGCAGGAGAATCAACAGCTTCAGGTCGAAGTGGCAGACAACGGAGCGGGCGTCGATGCCGCGCTGCGCGACGATCTGTTCCAGCGGCCGTCGGCGTTGTCTACCCAGGCATCGCGGGAGGATCGCGGTGGGTTAGGGTTGCTGATTGTAAAACGAATGCTGGAGCTGCACGGGGGCGATATCAGACTGGTGGAGTCGGTAAGCGGGGCGCGGTTCAGGTTCTTCGTGCCACTTTGAGAAATCGCCGGGTGGCGGCTACGCCTTACCCGGCCAACGTGGAAGAGCGGTGGCCGGGTAAGCGCAGCGCCACCCGGCGAAAAAAGTTACTCCGGGAACCACTGGTTGCTAATTTTCTGGTAGGTACCGTCGGCCTTTATCGCTTTCAGCGCGGCGTTCAGTTTCTCCAGCAGCGCCTTGTTATCCGGGCGCACGGCAATGCCGAGTCCGGTGCCGAAGTATTGCGGGTCGGTCACTTTCGGCGTGGCTGCCCCCAGCTGCGGGTTAGTTTTCAGCCATTCGTTGACCACCGCGGTGTCGCCGAACACGCCGTCGATACGGCCATTTTTCAAATCGATAATCGCATTCTGGTAGCTGTCATAGGCGACGGTCTTCACCTCAGGATGCTTATCCTGCAGATATTTCTGGTGGGTGGTGCCGTTTTCCATGCCGATCCGTTTGCCTTTCAGGTCATCGAAAGAATGGAACGCATCTTTTTTGGCGATCACCAGCGCCGAGTTGGCGTAGTACGGGTCGGTGAAGGCCACCTGCTTGCTCCGCTCCGGCGTAATATCCATTCCGGAAATCACCGCATCATATTTCTTGAACTTCAGCGCCGGGATCAGGCTGTCAAACGCGTGGTTGGTAAAGGTACATTCTGCCTGCATTTGTTTGCACAGCGCGTGGGCCAGATCGATATCAAAGCCGACAATCTGATTATTAGCGTCCATCGATTCAAACGGCGGATAGGTTGCGGAGACGCCAAAGCTGATTTTTTCCGCGGCAGCGGCGCCGAACGCGAAAGAGGTGAGCAGTGCAGCCAGAACTAACTTTTTCATCGTGGAACTCCCGTCTGTCTATCTTATGATTATTCACCGTGTCTGCGGCATAGAGTGACAATGCCATTAAATGAATTTATATGCAATAAAAATGATTAAGTATTTCTATCGTCATAAAAAAAGACGGACAGGTGTTTGACTTGTCCGCCTTGCTGTTTGCTTTTTATGCAATATGCTCAGGTGCTAGCTACGTCGCTCGAAGGCCAGCGCTTTGCGTTCCACCAGGCGCATCAGCAGCGTCAGCAGTCCATTAACGATGAGATAGATAATCCCGGCGGCGCCGAACACCATCACGTCGTAGGTGCGTCCATACAGCAGCTGGCCGTGGCCCATCACTTCCATCAGCGTGATGGTGTAGGCCAGAGAGGTACTCTTGAAAACCAGCACCACTTCGTTGGAATAGGACGATAGCGCACGCTTAAAGGCGTACGGCAGCAGGATCGCCAGGGTATCCTTTTTACTCATTCCCAGCGCGCTACAGGACTGCCATTGCCCGTCGGGGATCGCCCGGATGGCGCCATAAAACAGCTGAGTGGTGTAGGCGGCGCTGTTGAGCGACAGAGCGATCAGGGCGCACAGCCACGGCTCGGAGATAAGATGCCACAGCCACGGATACTCCTGCAGCGAAGGAAACTGTCCCGGGCCGTAGTAGATCAGGAATATCTGCACCAGCAGCGGCGTACCGGTAAACAAGGTGATATAGCCGCGCACTATCCATACCAGCCCCGGCGTCTTCAGGGTCAGGATAATGGTGAGGATCAGCGACAGGATCAGCGCCACGATAATCGACGCCACGGTCAGCGTCAGGCTGGTATGCAGTCCTTTCAGCAGTTCGGGTAAATAGTCGAGCATCAGCCTGGTCTCCGTTCGAAGCGCGTCGCACGCTGGTCAATCCGCTTAAGGATGTATTGACTCAACAGGGTGATGACGAGATAGATTGCCGCCGCAATGATATACCAGTTAAAGGGTTCCTGAGTGCGGGTGGCGATGCTTTTGGTCTGCAGCATCAGATCGTTGACGCTGATCAGGCTCACCAGCGCGGTGTCCTTCAGCAGCACCAGCCACTGGTTACCGAGGCCGGGCAGGGCATGGCGCCACATCTGCGGCATCACCAGACGGAAGAATATGGCCGCTTTCGACAGCCCCAGCGCCTGGCCGGACTCCCACTGGCCCTGCGGAACCGCTTTCAGCGCGCCGCGCAGCGTTTGCGAGGCGTAAGCGGCGTACAGCAGCGACAGGGCGATCGCCCCGCAGAGGAACGGGCTGACGTCAAAGTTCTCAATCTGCATCTGCACCGGGATCTGCGTGAACCCGAGCGGGATGGTGAAACCGTCAGAGAGCGTCAGCAGCAGCTGGGAAGAGCCGAAATAGATAAACAGCACCACCAGAATTTCCGGTAGCCCGCGCAGGATGGTCACTATGCCGGTTGCAAGCCAGGCTACCGGGCGCCATTTCACTGACTCCAGTACCGCAAAGAGCATCGCCAGGACCAGGCCGATGACGAGCGCGCAAACGGCAAGGCCGACGGTCATCCCGGCGGCGCTTGCTAATGGAAAAATTTCGTTCATTCAGTCTTACTTCTGGAACCATTTGTTATAGATGGTCTGGTAAGTGCCGTCTTTCTTCACTTTTTCCAGCGCAGCGTTAAATTTCTGCTGCAGGTCGGTGTTGCCCTGACGTACGGCAATGCCCAGCCCGGTGCCGAAATAGGCTTTGTCGGTCACTTTATCGCCCACGGCCGCCAGCTTCGGATTGCTCTTCAGCCATTCGGTCACCACGGCGGTGTCACCAAAGACCGCGTCGATACGACCGTTCTGCAGGTCCAGCTTCGCATTCTGGTAGCTGTCGTAAGGCACGGTAGTGATTTCCGGATGTTTATCGGTGATGAATTTCTGGTGGGTGGTGCCGTTCTGCACGCCCACTTTTTTGCCCTTCAGCTGGTCAATGCTGGTGAACTTACCCTGCTGGCCGACGAACAGCGCCGAGTTGTCATAATACGGGGTAGAGAACAGCACCTGCTTTTCACGCTCCGGCGTGATGTCCATCCCGGCCATGACCGCGTCGAAACGGCGGAATTTCAGTCCCGGGATCAGGCTGTCAAAGGCCTGATTGGTGAAGGTACAGGTGGCGTCGATCTCTTTACACAACGCGTTCGCCAGATCGACATCGAAACCGACGATCTGGTTGTTGGCGTCCACCAGCTCAAACGGAGGGTAAGAGGCCTCGGTGGCGAAACGAATGGTCTGCGCGGCGGAAGCGGAGAGGCTCATGCCTGCGAGCAGGGCGGCAATCAGTACTTTTTTCATCGTCATTTCCCCGAAAAACATCAATGTGAAAGATAGTTTTTAAACGCGTCAGTTTGCGGATGCGTGAAGCAGGAGGCATCCCCTTGCTCGACGATATGGCCATTTTCCATATACACCACCCGGCTGGCCGTCTTGCGCGCCACTTCAACTTCGTGGGTGACGATAACCTGGGTAATGCCGGTTTCAGCCAGCTCGCGGATGATGCTGACGATCTGGGCAGTGATTTCCGGGTCGAGCGCCGCGGTAGGCTCATCGAACAGCAGAACCTGCGGCTCCATCATCAGCGCGCGGGCGAT
>PPYF01242716.1_pt1 | contig 11677 bp, 9 predicted proteins | sample 1559871 | NCBI WGS metagenome assembly PPYF01 (sample SAMN08240021, study PRJNA423297) | Human gut metagenome, whole genome shotgun sequencing project. | reverse complement strand
GTATGCTCATGGTTCCAAGGGTAGCGATAAAGTACGCAATCCTGAGCTTGGTCACCAGAAGGCCGTTAACCAGGCCGATGAATGCCCCTAACAGGATTACCACGCCTATCGCCAGATAAATATTGTAACCGCCCAGTATCATGGCAGCCAGGACCATACCGCTGATTCCTACCGTGGAGCCGACGGACAGGTCGATTCCTCCCAGCGAGATGACAAAGGTCATTGCAAAGGCCACGATAGCCGTGTAAACCGCCTGCCGTATTCCAATCATGATATTGGAGAATTTCAGGAAATTGGGACATGCAATGCTGAGTCCGATGAACACCACCAGATACATGCCTATGATTCCTACCCCGTTTACATTGAGTACATTTTTTAATGCTTTACTTTTCATATGCCCTCCATTATATCAGATATAAGATTTACAATCAAATACAGCTACACGGAGTAATGCTTGATTTCTTCCGTTGTGGCTGATTTTGCATCCATAACCCTGGTTACCCTTCCCTGTTTCATCACCAGGATTTTATCACAGATGCCCAGGACCTCCTCTTCCTCTGAGGACACAATGACAACGCCTTTTCCGGACTTCACACATTCACCGATGGCTTCATAGACCTCTGTCTTTGCATTCACATCAATTCCTCTGGTAGGTTCCTCCAGAAGGAATACGTCCCCTCCCATCATCATCCACCTGGCTAACATCACCTTCTGCTGGTTTCCTCCGCTCAATGCGCTTATGCCCTGCCGGATTCCCTTTGCCTTGACGCGCATCCTTTCCATATAATCCGCAGAAACCCTGTCCTCCAGCCGGCGTGCCAGGGTCCTGCCCCTGGAAATCTGCTTCAGGGAGGCAATGGTCATGTTCCACGCTATGTCCTGCTTCAGGAAAAGGCCGTCCACCTTCCGCTCCGCCGGCACAAACGCAATCCCTGCATCCATTGCTTTCCTGACTCCGCCTGACTCCAGGCTGTTCCCATGTATCTTCACTGTGCCGCTGTCATAGACCGCAGCCCCGAACACAGCTCTTATGACTTCGTTCTTACCGCATCCTTCCAGGCCGGCAAGCCCTAAAATTTCCCCCTTGTGTAGTTCAAAGGAAATGTCCTCAAAGGTACTCTTTTTAGTGAGTCCCTTCACCTCCAGCAAGGTCTCCCCTATGGGAACCTTTGTCTTAGGGTACTGGTTTTTCAGTTCCTTTCCCACCATGGCTGATATGATGCGGTCCACCGTATAATCCTTCACATACCCTTCCGAGACTTTCTGACCGTCTCTCAGCACGCTGACTCTGTCACATATTTCCATCAGCTCATCCAGGTGATGGGAAATAAATATGATGGAGTGCCCTCCTTCCTTAAGCCGCCTGATAACCTTAAACAGCTGTTCCCTGTCGTTGGCCTCCAGGGCCGCAGTGGGTTCATCCATGATAATGATCTGCGCATCAGCGTACACGGTTCTGGCTATCTCCACCATCTGCTTCTGGGCCAGGGGCAGATAGCGCAGAGGTCTGTCCAAGTCCAAGTCCACATTCAGGCTGTCCCTCAGAACCCTGCCCGCTATCTCCTTCATCTGCTTTTGCTTCAGGCGCGATACCAGAGTCCTCTGCGGCGTCAGCTCCCGGTTGAGGAATATGTTCTGCACTGCGTTCAGGTCCGGCATCACGCTTAATTCCTGATATATAGTACTAATTCCCAATTTCTGGGCATGGGATGCATTTAGGATATCCACCTTTTTTCCGCTCAGAACAATGGAACCCTTATCCATTCTGTGGATTCCGCAGAGTATCTTTATCAGAGTAGATTTTCCTGCCCCGTTTTCACCGATAAGCCCTAACACCTCACCCCTGTGAAGGGTCAAATCCACACCCTCCAGAACCCTCACACTTCCGAAGGCTTTATAGATACCTTCCATTTTTAAAACAACATCTTCTTCTGAAAACATCCATCCACCTCACTCTTACTATTCATACCACTCCAAAGGCGCTTTCCGGTATGTTTCGTACTGGTCTATATCATGGCTGAAGAGAACCTGGGCATGATATCTGTTTTCCAGCTTCCGGATGCGGTCAATGGTCCGCTCAAATCCCCTTGTATCATAGGCCAGCCCCGGATACTGCATAGGAGGACCATAATTCATTGCAGTATTGACAGCGTCTGATGCCACTATATAATTGCCGCTTCCCGGCAGAGTCACCAGTAATCCCATCATTCCGTATGCATGGCCTGATCCGAAATTCAGTACACGGATGCCCGGATACAGTTCCGCTTCCTCCTCATCCATGGTTTCCCAGTTAAGGTCTGCTGCCAGCCAGGCTTCAATATCCTTTTTTATGTAACCGCCTGAGGTCCTTCCCAATCCGTACATGCGCATGGTCTGGGTAAATTCCTGGTCACTTACCAGAATCCGTGACTTTTTAAAAAACTCGAGGCCCCCTGCGTGGTCCTCATGGAGATGGGATACCACAACCCATGGAATATCATCCGGCCTGTATCCCAGCCCCAGAAGGGCATTTACCACAAAATGGCTCTCCTCCAGGGCCACCGGAGTCCGTTTCCTGTTTCCCATGTCCCATCGGTCTGTCATAGCCTTGGGATGGCATCCTGTGTCGAACAGGACCGGTCCCTCCTCATTTTCTATGAGCACATAATAAACAGGTGATTTTACCCAGCGGCTCACGGTTTCCCTGTTGTCTGCATCTGCCAGCGCGGGCATGGCCACCATATTAGCCAGGTCGCATTCAATCATACCGCCCGGTATAATAAACATTCTTTTATTCCCCATACAGATTCCTCCTGATATAAGACAGGCACAGCATTCATTTCCGCTGTGCCCATGAGTCCGTCATTATTCAAATATCACCCGGTCCAGCTCACCTATGTTGTTCTTGTCATATACCTTGGAAGGCCGGTTGATTACCTTTTCCACACTCTTGCCCTCGATGCAGAAATCATTCACGGCGTCGATGATATCAATGCCTGTGCCGTATTCGCCCACATCAATAGTAGCAGTCATCTCATTGTTCTCAATCGCCGCCACACCGTCCTTGGTGCATCCGTATCCAATGGTATCAATCTGATCTAACAAACCTCTTTCTTTGATAGACACCAGACCGCCAAGCACCATCTCATCGTAATCGCCGAAAATCAGATTAATGTCCGGATTAGAGGTAAGTATACTCTCGGTGACGCTCTGTCCTTTCTCCCTTGTCCAGTCAGCTGTCTGGGAAGCTACGATCTGTATATTATCCTTACCCTGTATACCCGCCTTAAAGCCGTCGATTCTCATGGTATTTACAATTCCTGCATAGCCTTCCAGTATTGCCAGCTTCACTTCTTTGTCCCCGTAGTGCTCTGCCACATATTTGCCGATTTCCAGGCCTGCATTGTACTGGTCATAACCAATGCTGGAAACATAGTAAATATTGTCCTTGTCCAGCTCTGTCATATTGAACAGGAATACCGGAATATCTGCTTCTGCCGCTGCCCTCAGATATGGAAGCATGGAATTGTCACTTTCGGTTGCCAGCGCAATGGCATCCACGCCCTGCTGTATCATGCTCTCCATGATATTGCCCTGTTCCGTAATAGTGCTTGTATTGCTGGCCGGAGCCTGTACCAGCAGTTCTATATCCAGCCCCTTGTCCTCAATCTGTTTCTTGGCCCCATTAATGGTCATGGTGTAGGCCGTGTTCATGGTTACGGGAATCAGACCCACCTTAAGCGTCCTGTCTTTGATGGAGCGCGGCTGGACAGCATACCCTCCTGTTTCCGGCTCAGCTTTTTCACTCTCTGCCGTCTTAGCCTCCTCTGTTGTCTCCGCCTTCTCCGTCTCCGCTTTGGCCTCCTGTGTCTGAGCGGCCGTAGTTGTCTCTGCCGCCTTCTGGTTGGAAGTGGCGCACCCCATCAGAGAAATTGTTGTTGCAGCTGCAAGTAGTAATGCTAATCTTCGTTTCATCCCTTCTCCTCCTTGTTATGAGCACTTACGCCTGTCTTTCAGGCGCTTATGTGCGATACATGTCGCTGGCACTTAGTAAAGTTCGTTCGAGCTTAGTGCAGCGGCTTGTTATGAGCACTTACGCCTGTCTTTTAGGCGCTTATGTGCGATACATGTCGCTGGCACTTAGCGAGGTCTTTTCGAGCTTAGTGCAGCGGCTCAATCACGGATTATACATTTTATACAATCAGTGATTATTTTCTACACATCAATCATACATTATGCACAGTTGTGTTTCAATGAGGTGATTTTTATATTTTGTGGGGTGTTTTTAGATGTTTGTGTAATACGAAGATATTTACCTTATTTTACCATAAACTACCGTCCGACTCGTCTGTTCTGCCGGATTCCCTTTCCCAGCCTCCCCCCCAGGGATTTTTTAAACAAAAAATCCCCGGCAAAGGAATCATCCATCCTCTGCCGGGGCATTCTCACACTCAGCAACATCTCATTTATTCAACATCAGTCATACATCATCCGGCTATCCCGTTGCGCCGGCCATATCCAATCAGCCAACCTCCGCCACCCGGAATCCCCTGGACTCCAGCATGTCCCTGCACTCCCCGTCCAGGTGCATACAGTATACTTTGTGCCTCAGCTGCTGCGGCACCGTTTCCTCCAGTACACCCACGTAGCAGTGGCTTGGGCTTGGCGGATTGTGGAGGGACGTATCGTGGTAAACAGCGTCCAGCTTCCCGTCCTTAAGCATGCCGGCAATCCGCTCCGGCATCCGTGCGGAATCACCGCTGTAATAAATCCTCATCCCCTCTGTCTCCAGAATGTACCCGAAGCAGTCCATATTGTCCGCATGCTCCACCGGCACCGGTTCAGCCCTAAGACAGCCCGCGTCCTCCGGAAGTTCCTGGTAATAATTGTAAAATTCATCCTTGATGCCCATAAGCCGCAGAAGCTCCACCACGGTGGCCCTGGGATGGATAACGCAGATTTTCCTTCCCAGGATACAGTAATTGTAAGAAATCAGGGACCCAAGGCTTCCCACATGGTCTGCGTGAAGATGGGTCAGCAGCACATATATCTGCCTGTATTCCCTGAGATTGCTGCGCTTCATCAGAAGCTCATATACTGTCTCGCCGCAGTCCACCAGGAACAGGCATCCGTCCATCTCAAACCAGGCAGATGTATTTCCCATTGCAGGATTAAAGGCGCTGCCGCATCCGAAAAAATGCAGTTTCATAACACTTCTCCTCTCATAACTGGTTTCATATCCCTAATCACTCTTTGATTCCGGCGCTGACAAAGCTGTTCATAAACTGCTTCTGCAGGAAGAAGAACGCGATGAGCAGCGGCAGGATAATGATAAAGGTGGCCGCGCAGACATTGGCCCACTGCATGTTGGCCTCTTTGGACTTTGCAAAGATAGCCAGGCCTACGGTCAGTGTGCGGTTGGACGGCGAGTTCGTCACAATCAGAGGCCACAGGTAGTTATTCCAGTGATAGCTGACGGAAATAACCGCAAAGGACATATAGGCAGGCTTTGCGCAGGGCATGTACACCCTCCAGATGGTCTGCCAGGTGTTGGCGCCGTCAATTCTGGCCGCCTCAGCCAGGGCCTTTGGAATGGATTTAAAATGCTGCCTCAGCAGGAAAATAGCCAGGGCGCTTCCAAAGAACGGCAGCATGATGCCCACCTTTGTATCGGTCAGTCCCAGGTCAGCCAGTGTCATAAAGTTAGGTGTGATGAGAACGTCATTTGGAATGATGATCTGCATGAAAATAACGGCAAACACCAGGGTCTGTCCCTTAAAATCCATGACAGCCAGCGCATAGGCAGCCAGAGTGGATGTGACAAACTGTACGCAGAAGGTCACCACCACCAATATCAGCGTATTCAGGTAATACCGGGCAAAGGGAATGGCATTCCACACATAAGACAGATTCCCAAAAGTAAAACGGCTGTTGGGAAGAAAGGTCATATGAAAGGTAGGCTCGCTGAAGGCGGTTCCCACCAGCCAGACCAGAGGAGCCAGCCACATAAGCGCCAGGGCCAGGGCGAAAACAGAAATTGCAGTACTTTTAACTTGTTTCATACCGGCTCCCTCCTTTAATTGTAATGTATCTTCTTATCCTGGCTGATGAATCTGGGCAGGGACACCACAAGCAGAAGTCCCAGCATGATTACGGTCAGGGCCGATGATACGCCGTAGTTGAAGTTTGTAAAGCCCTGCTGGTAAATATAGTACAGAAGCAGGGTACTTGCATTGTTGGGCGCTCCCTCTGTCATGATGACCACATGGTCCACCAGCTTAAAGCAGTTGGTAAAGGCAATCGTGGACACAAACAAAAAGGTGGGCGCCAGCAGGGGCATGGTGATGCGCCTGAACACGGTCCAGTTGCCTGCTCCGTCAATCCTGGCAGCCTCCATCACCTCATCGGATATACTCTGGATGCCGGACAGGAAGAACACCATCAGGTATCCCGCCTCCTTCCAGACATACATCACCGCCATGGCCGGAAGCACCGTACTCTTGCTGGACAGCACATTCATGGGCTTTAAGCCGATGGCGATTAACAGCTGGTCAAAAAGACCGTTCTTTGCCATATAAATGAACATCCACACGCTGGCAATGGCAATCATGGGCATAACCACCGGGTAGAAATAGGCCGTGCGGATGAATCCCACCCGCTTGCCCTTGCGGTTTACCAGAACCGCCAGGCCAAGGCCCACCGCCATACTGGGAATCACCGTCATAAGGGCGAATACAATGGTATTTTTCATTACCTTCCAGAACAGCTTGGAACCGGCCAGCTTCACATAATTCTCAAGGCCGATGAACTCGGCGCCGTCCATACCAAGCTTGTACTTTGAAAGGCTTAGATACAGGCTCCTGAATATAGGGAACACTGTAAATGCCAGCATAAATATAAGCGCCGGGGCCATCAGGGCCCAGGCTGTCGCATTATTCCTGATTTCACGCTGCTTCTTTGTCTTGGTTTTCATCCTCTCACCAGCCTTTTCATATTCCGCCTGCCGTGCCGCGGCCTGTGACACGCCCCGGTCTCTTAAGGCGCTGTATATGCCCGGCTGCGCAGCAAAGGTCTTGCCTTTGCCGCGCATGGTACCGGGCCACAGCGCCTTATTGTTTCCTAACAGGTATTACATTTACGTTTCATCCGTTCTATTGGTACTCTGACAAAACTTCCTCTGCCTGCTCCTGGGCAGCGTCCAGCGCTTCCTGGGCAGACATATCGCCAACCACGGCTGCCTGGATATTGTCATTTAACACTCTCCAGATTTCTGCCGCATTGTATGTAGTAAGCTCAGGCTTTGCGTACGGCAGCTGCTCGTAAGCAACAGATGCCTGGGGAACCTCTGCGTAATAATCCTTAATCAGATCCGTGTCAAAGCATGACTGTCTTGTAGCCACATAACCTGTATCCAGGCTCCACTGTGCCGCTCTGTCCGTAGAGGTGGCAAACTTGATGAACTTCCATGCAGCCTGCACCCTGTCCTCGGAAATATTGCTGGAGATATAGAAGTTGCCGCCTCCTGTTGGCGCGCCCACTCTCTTATGGGCAGGAAGGAAGGCTGTTCCGAAATCAAAGTCCGCGTTGTCGTGGATATTGGCCATGTTGCCGGTGGTGTGGTAAATCATGGCCACTTCACCTGCAAGGAACTGTGTGGGCAGGTCGGTCCACTGTACGATTCCCTCTGCCATGCATTTATACTCATTCTGGAGATCCAGCCAGAACTGAAGCGCCTCCACATTCTCCGGTGTATTAAAATATACGCTCTTGCCGTCTTCGCTCATCAGGTTCTGTCCGTCGGTGCTGTTCTGTAAGCAGAAGCCCGTAAATGCCCACTGTGCGGAACCGGAATTCAGCGCGATTCCCACGCCATAGCGGCCGTCATTTGTCAGCTTCTGGCCGTATTCAGCCAGTTCCTCCCAGGTGGTAGGAGGCGCTTCCGGATCCAGGCCCACTTCCTTGAAGGCATCCTTGTTATAATACAGCACCATGGTGCTTCTCTGGAATGGTATGGAGTAAATTTTTCCGTCCACATAGGAATCTTCCATGAAGCCCGGAAGGAAATCATCAATATAAGCTTTTCCCTCATCCCCGTCAGCCTCAATCAGTTCGTCAAGAGGCATGGCCATGCCTGTGGATGCCATGGTGAAACGCTGGGTTGCAAGACTTACAAACACATCCGGAGGCGTTCCGCCCTGCATGGCTGTCTGAATCTTTGTCACGGTATCGTCATAATTGCCTGTATAGACAGGCTCCACGAAAATATCAGGGTTCTCTGCATTAAAATCCGCACATATTTTTTCAATCAGCTGCGCTGCGGAACCGCCTACATTAACCGGGTAATAAAATGTAAGGTGAAGTGCGCCGTCGTCAGCCTTAGCTGCGTCATCCTTGGACTCGCCGGCGCTTCCAGCTGTTTCCTTAGACTGCTCTGCGGCCGCCGGGTCTGTGTCCGTACTTCCTCCCTTTCCGGAACATCCGGTGACGGCAAGGCCTGCTGCCATAGTCATGGCCAGGACAGCTGCTGCAATCTTTTTTGTTTTTTTCACAATACATACCTCCTCTTAAACTATTGGGAATTTGTCATCTGTTCTGTAATTTCATCATAGCATTGTATTTGAAACGTGTCAATATTATTTTAAGGCATTTTGCACATTTATCCTATATTTTAACCGGGTTTTACATGAATTTTTTCTACTTTTTGCATATTTTTTACATTTTAACGTATTTTTATCAAGCTGTCTCATCTACAGATTCCCGTTTTTATTGAATCGTATCCGCAACAGTTTTACAAAATGCCCGCCATATGGTAAAATTGAACCAAATATATAACCTGGAATGCATCATTTAAGGTGCACCATTTGAAAGGAGAACCGGCAGATGACTACTATCAAAGACATTGCTAAAGCGGCCGGAGTGGCCCAGGGCACCGTTTCCAATGTTCTCAACGGTAAGGGAAATGTGAGCAGTGAAAAAATACGGCAGGTCATGGACGCCGCCTCTGCCCTTGGCTACGTGCCCAATGAGCGGGCCAAACTGCTGAGGAAGGGCAGGTCCAATACCCTTGCGGTCATTCTCCCCAACATCCGTTCCAAACAATATATAGACTTCTATCTGAGCTTTAAGGCATATGCGGAAAATCACGGCTACAGCGTGTCCCAGTATCTGACCAGCGATGACAACCGGGAGGCGGAATATGCAGCCATCCAGGATGTCCGTTCTTCCATGGCCCAGGGCATGGCAGCAGTCTCCTGCTGTTCCTTTGCCGACGCCAATCCCTATCTGGACGAGCAGGGTATGCTGGCGGACCATGTGGTATTTGCGGAACGCCGCCCTCCCTTTGCAGCCCCCTATGCAGGCTTTGACTATCACCGGGCAGGAAGCGAGCTGGCTTTAAGGGCGCTGGAGCGCGGCTTCTCCAGCCTGTGCCTTCTCACCGGAAGTCTCCAGCTGCCCAATGAATCCGACTTTTTCAACGGATTTATGAGCATCGCTGGTTCATCGGGCTGCCGGATAAACCACATCCAGACAGACCCCTACCGCAAGCTGCAGAATATCATGCAGATGTTCGGCGCTGCCGCCCCCCAGGCCATCTTCATTTCCAATTACGGCTTTGCGGAGAGCGTCAAGGATATATGGAACACCTTCTATTCTGGGGACAGCCCAGAAATTTATACGGTATCCCCCATGTTCACCATGCCAGAAAATGATTTCCAGAAATATGAACTTAACTACCGGCAGCTGGGAAAGGTTGCGGCGGAGTGCCTGATTCAGGATATATCAAAAGAAAAAAAGGGGGAAAAGAGCGGTCCGGAAGAATCAGAGGAACCAAACCTGCGCACCGGACAGGACAGCGGACAGGGCAGCGGACATCCCTGCCTGCTGCTGGAGAATTCCGGCTTCAGGGACTGGTTTGCGGATATCCTCATCCCATCCTCCAAAAAGCCCTTAAATGTGCTGACCCTGGACAGCCCCAGCGCCTACACCATGCGCAACCTGTCCCGCATCTACACGAAAAAAACCGGTGTCCCTGTGAACATCACCATCTATTCCTACGAGGAAATATATGAGGCCTTCAACCATATGCATCATGATTCTGTCTTTGATGTGCTGCGCCTGGACGTGACATGGCTGTCCTGGTTCGCGGACAAGATTCTGCAGCCCCTGGACCAGATTGACCCCGGCATCTCCAGCTGTCTGGACACCTTCCTGGACGGGACCATCAACCAGTATTCCATAGTGAGGGGCAGGGTATATGCCCTGCCCTCCACCCCCAGCGTACAGCTGCTGTACTACCGCAAGGACCTGTTTGAAAGCCCCATCTACCGCAGGATGTATCACGAAACATACCGCCAGGAGCTCCGGCCGCCTCAGGATTTTAAAGAGTTCAACCAGATTGCCAGGTTCTTCACCAAGGCATGCACCCCATCCTCTCCCGTGGAATACGGGGCCACCATGACACTTGGATCCACCGGCGTGGCCGGTTCCGAATACCTGGCCCGACTGTTCAGCCACCAGGAGAATCTTTATAACGAGGACTGCCAGGTCACCCTGAATTCCCCGGCGGCCATTGGTTCCCTCAGGGAGCTCATCGCCCTGAAGGAATACTCTGACCCCAAGTACTGTTCCTGGTGGACCAACACAGCCACTACCTTTGCAGGGGGCAATGTGGCCATGGCCATCCTCTACAGCAACTATGCCTCAGACCTTCTGAGCCATTCCTCCCGGGTAGCGGGAAATATCGGATATGCCCTGACGCCCGGCCGCAATCCAGTTATCGGAGGCGGTTCCCTGGGAGTGGCCAAGTATACCAAACGGCCGGAGGACGCCCTTTCCTTCATCAAATGGATGTGCAGCGAACCCGTGGCCTCCGCGGCCACGCTGCTGGGCAGCGTATCCCCCTGCCGTAAGTCCTATGACAATTACGAGATACTCAACACCTTCCCCTGGCTGAACCTGGCCAAGGACGGATTCGGCCTGGCCCATGGGCGCCGTACCCCCGAATTCTCCACCCAGCCCTTTGACGAGCGCAGCTTCCTCAGCATCATAGGCATGGCAGTGAAAAATGCCTACAGCCAGGTCATGACGCCGGAGGATGCCCTGAACTATGCACAAAAGCGCTATGACGAGCAATTCCTCCATACCGGTCCATAATAAAAGCGGGCATTAAGACAAAAGTTCCAGGCAGGTCCCCTGATTACAGGAGGCAGCCTGGAACTTCTATGTTAAAACGCGTTTTAGCCGGTTTCGTCCGTTCCCCCTCTCAGCACAGCTTTGCCATGACAGACGCGGAAGTTTTTTCATTATTTACACTGCACTTGTCATAATATGTCCTGTAATATTCCGTGTACAGCATGTCAATCAGGAAAAGCTGGCTGATTTCCGCTGAGGAAGAGCCTGCCTGCAGCGGGCTTTCATTGGCCCCGCACAAGAGGGTCAGGTCTGCGTAGGCCGTAAGAGGCGACTTGATGAACCGGGTCACACAGACAATGGCCGCGCCTGCCTGCCTGGCCAGCTGGGCCACATGGATGGTGTCCTTGGTTGCCCCGGAATAGGAAAAGATAACAGCCACTTCGCCCCTGGACATGGTGGAGGCCATCATGGCCTGCATATGGGAATCAGGAGAACAGTAGACCTTTGGCTCAATCTTAAGAAATTTATCAGCTGCCTTCATGGCTGTTGTCATGCTGGTACCCAC
>PPYF01116199.1_pt1 | contig 11678 bp, 10 predicted proteins | sample 1559871 | NCBI WGS metagenome assembly PPYF01 (sample SAMN08240021, study PRJNA423297) | Human gut metagenome, whole genome shotgun sequencing project. | reverse complement strand
CATCCATGTTGGTGCGAGCCAGAATCACCGGGCCGGTCAGGTAGTGTTTGCCGCCCATCTTCAGCACCTGCGCCGGGTTATAGCAGAGCAGCAGCGAGGTGTTGGGAAGGTTCAGGTAGGCATCGTTCTCCTCAAAGCAAGGCAGGATGTCGGGAGCCTCGTCCAGCGTGATGACGGTCAGCTCCATATCCGGGGCAATGGCTGCGAGGTAGACCTCGCCGCCCCGGTTTGCCGCCAGTGCAGCGCAGATACGCACGTCAATGGTGATCTCCTCGGAGCGGATGGTACGGGTAGCGTTGTTTTTCATAGACTTTTCTCCTTTTGGTTGCAAAAGAAAAAGACCCCATCGGGTCTTACATTACGGTATAAGTCAGCGTTCATTCTGCCGCTGCTGTTTGCGCTGCCACTGTTCCAGCAGCTTGATGATGGTGTCCTCCATCTGCTTTGGCGTATAGCTGCGGGGGAAATACTTCCGCAGGGTCTCGTTTTTGATGGTCACGGTGTCTTTCTCGCTCTTTTTTTCCTGTCCCATCACATCAAAGGCTTTTTCGTAGCTGAACTCTCCCTGCTGTGCCATCTTTTTCAGTTGCTGTGCCTGGGAAAGGGACGGCGCATTCTGGGTATCCTCCATGGCTTCTAAAAAATCCCGCTGTTGGGTTTCGTCCAGATAGGACAGCTCCACAGCGGGATTGAAGGCAATCTTCTTTTCATCTACCATGTCCAGCAGTTCCGGGATAAGGTTGGTCAGGCGGACAAATCGCTTGACCTGCGACTTGGTATCATTAGCTTCTTCAGCCACTTTTTCAGCTGCCGTCAACTTCGGCCCAATTTGGGCCGAAGTTAAATCTGACCTAGCACCTTGATTTTTTAGAGCTTCCAGCTTCATTTTGTAGGCGAAAGCCCGTTCACTGGGCAGGATGTGTTCACGCTGAAGGTTGGAATCCACCATCAATATCACAGCAGCATCGTCCGACATCTGCCGCACAATGACCGGCAGCGTGTCCAGCCCGGCAAGTTTCGCCGCATACTGACGGCGGTGCCCGGAGATGATCTCGTAGCTGTCACCGTCCGGGCGAGGTCGGGCAATCAGCGGAGCCAGCACACCGTACTGTGCGATGCTCTCCACCGTCCGGGTCATGGCTTCATCGTCCAGCACTTTGAAAGGGTGGTTGGTGAAGGGGTGCAGTGCATCAATGGGAATCTGCTGTACCTGTTCCCGCTGTTCCTCCTGTCGGTTTTCCTCGGTGGAAAACAGATCATCTAGCCCTTTCAGAGCTAAGTTTCCGCTGTTGATCGGCATCCGCCAGCACCTCCTTTGCGAGAGATTTGTAGGCTTCTGCCACCTTGCCCTTGGGGTCATAGGCAAAGATGCTTTTGCCTGCCGCACTGGTTTCTGCCGCTCGGACTGACCGTGGGATGGTCTGTTCAAAGACTTTCAGGTGCTTTCCGTATGCCTGCCGGATCAGATTGCTGATCTGCTTTCCGTAGTTGGTGCGGCTGTCCGTCATGGTCAGCAAAATACCCTCGATTTTCAGTTTCGGGTTGATCTGCCGCCGGACCTTTTGGACAGTCTGCAAAAGCTGTTCCAAGCCTTTTGCGGACAGGTACTGCGCCTGCACCGGGATCAGGGCAGCGTCTGCCGCCGCCAGCGCATTCACGGTCAGCATCCCAAGGGAAGGGGTGCAGTCCAACAGAATGAAATCGTACTCATGCTTTGCACCTTCTAACACCTGTTTCAGCATCTTTTCCCGGTTCATGCAGTTGACGAGAGCCACCTCCAGTCCTGCCAGTTCGATGTTCGCCGGAATCAGGTCAACGCCCTCCGCATGGTGCAGAATGCCGTCACCGGGCAGAATGGGTTGGTCGTTCATGGCTTTTGCCATCAGGGTAGAAAGGGTGGTGGGCAGTTCATCGGGCTGCTGCCAGCCCATGCTGATGGTCAAGCTGCCCTGCGGGTCAGCGTCCACCAACAGGACTTTTTTGCCCTCCATTGCCAGACCAATGCCCAGATTTTCACAGGTGGTGGTCTTGCCGGTGCCGCCTTTCTGGTTGACGATGGCTATCGTGGTTGCTTTCTTTGAAATTCTCATCACCTCCGTATCGCTAAGTCGTGGTTGGTTTGGTTCTGGTAGGAAAGCTGCATGGTAGTCGGTGCGTTGTACAGAGAAGCGAGCAGATATTGTTTCATGTTACGGATTGGGCTGCTGTTCTCTGCAAGGCACTTCAGCACAAAGCGGATGTGGTCAGCGTTCAGCTTCATAAACCGGCTGCGTACCACTTCGGTAGGCTTGTCATCTCCGGCGATCCGCAACATCTTGCGTTCGGTGGAACAGGTATCCACAAGCAGGTCTACGATCTGATAAATGGTGTTCTCCTCGTCCGGGCAGAGCCGGAGCAGAAGTTCTACCTCCAGGAAAGGAAAGGGTCAGTCTCACTCATTTCAGTATTATTCCACTCAGTCTTATTTCTTCGTTGTTTTGCCGCATCCTGTTCCCCGGAATCAGCGGTACCAGAATCGTTCTTATCACGATTACGGTATCGTGGGTCTGCAAAGTTTTTGACGTAGATGAGGTTCGGCTTTCCCAAGCCCCGGCGTTTCCGTTCAACAAGTCCGGCGTTTTCCAGCTCCCGGAAGAGCTTCGTTGCCTTGTTGTCGGCACAGCCCAGCGCATCCATGACTTCCTGTACCGGAAAAATGATATACACTCTCCCCTGCCCGTCTAACCAGCCATTTTTCACGGACAGGCTCATGCGGTCCAGCAGGATGCCGTACAGAGTCTTTGCATCGGTGGACAAGTCTTTGAAGCGTATGTCCCGGAATAAAATTTTGGGCACCCGGAAATAGGAGAACATCTCCCCGGATTGCCCATAGAAATAGTCAAACATTCTGTTTTTCCCCCCTTTTTTGACCGTTTACATCCTTGACACCTCCGTTCTGTTTGTGATGAAATATGTATGACTATCGTTATTTTTCTTTACAAAGATGGCTTGTCATGCTACAATAGCCGCATCTACGGCCACCAGACAACAGGAAAGGAGTATCTCATGGCCAAAACTGCCGACACCATTGCAATTTATTCCCGTAAGTCCCGCTACACCGGCAAGGGCGAGAGCATCGGAAATCAGATCGACCTCTGCCGCGAATATATCCGCACCCACTATGGCGATGCCGCTGCACAGCAAGCTGTCGTTTTTGAGGACGAGGGCTTTTCCGGCGGCAACCTGAACCGCCCGGACTTCAAAAAGATGATGACCGCCGCCAAGGAGCGGAAGATCCGTGCCATCGTGGTCTACCGTCTGGACCGCATCAGCCGCAACATCAGCGATTTTTCCAGCCTGATAGAAGAGCTTGGACGGCTAGGCATCGACTTTGTGTCCATCCGGGAAAGCTTTGATACCTCCAGCCCTATGGGACGTGCCATGATGTACATTGCATCGGTGTTCAGCCAACTGGAGCGGGAGACCATTGCAGAGCGCATCCGGGATAATATGCACGAGTTGGCAAAGACCGGGCGCTGGCTGGGCGGCACCACCCCCACGGGATACGCCTCCGAGAGCGTCAAGCGCATCACAGTGGACGGCAAGACCAAAAAGGCTTGCAAGCTGAAGCTGCTGCCGGATGAGGCAGAGATCATCTACAAAATTTTCGACCTCTACGAGCAGTACGATTCCCTGACCACGACCGAGACCGAGCTGCTGCGGCAGGGCGTAAAAACAAAAACCGGGCGTTCTTTCACCCGGTTTTCCATCAAGTCTATTTTGCAGAATCCCGTCTACCTCATTGCAGACAAGGACGCCTATCAGTATTTTGTGGACAACGAAGCAGAGCTGTTCTCCCCGGAGTCCGATTTTGACGGTGTGCGAGGCGTGCTTGCCTACAACCGCAGCGATCAGGAAAAGGGGCGTGCCACCGTCTACAATCCCATCAACGAGTGGATCGTTTCGGTGGGCGAACACCCCGGCATCATTTCCTCCAACCGGTGGATCCGGGTGCAGGAATCGCTGGAGCGGAACAAATCCAAGTCCTACCACGCATCCCGGGGCAACGAGGCGCTGCTGACCGGTCTGCTGTGGTGCTCCTGCGGCAGCCGGATGTACCCCAAGGTCACCGGGCGCAAAACGGCAGAAGGACGAGTGGTTTTTCCCTATATGTGCAAGCTGAAGGAGCGCAGCCGCCGGGAGCTTTGCAGCGTGCCCAACGCCAACGGCAATCTGTTGGATGCCGCTATCTGTGAACAGGTCAAGCACCTTGCCGACCATTCCAGCGACTTTATGAAGCAGTTGGAAAAGGCACGTTCTGCCCATGCGGGCAACCGTTCCGAGTGTGAGACCAAGCTTTCTGCCCTGCGCAAGGAGCAGGCCGAGACACAGCGGAAGATCACTGCCCTCATCGACTCCCTCGCTGATTTTGGAGACAGCACTGCCGCAATCCACCTGAAAAAGCGTATCGAGGAGCTGAACGGTCAGGATGCCGCCCTGAGCTCCCGCATCCGGGAGCTGGAAAGCCTTACGGACGAAGGCGTTCTGGCAGGGATGGAATTTGACCTGATGCGTCAACTGCTGACCGTGTTCCACGACAACATCGACGATATGACCGTGACCCAGAAACGCGCTGCCATCCGCACGGTGGTGCGCAAGGTGGTGTGGGACGGCAAGGTGGCTCATGTGGTGCTCTTTGGTTCACCTGAGGATGAGATCGACTGGACCACCTTCCCGGTAGACCCGGAAGAGGACGAGAACGCCCCCGAAGGTGGTGGAGATGGTTCCGATTCTCCGTCCGGCGTTCGCTCGGGTGAGGATAGCAAACGAGATCCGTATGCAGTTCCGGCGGGAACGCAAGAGCGGGCAGACCGTTTCCCTGCAAGAATCCTTGGAGGCAGACGGGGACTCGGCGCTGACCTTAGCAGATGTGATACAGGACGGCTTTTGCATGGAGGACAGTTGTGAGCGGCAGGAGGATGTCCGGCGGCTGCGGCAGCTGCTGGACACCCTGCCCGCCCGGGAGCGGCAGATCTTACTGCTGCGGTACGGGCTGGCCGGGCAGCCGCCCCTGACCCAGCTGGAGACCGCCGGGCTGCTGGGCATCAGCCGCAGCTACGTTTCCCGGCTGGAGACCCACGCGCTGGAACTGTTGCGGCAGGCGTGGGGCAAAAACGGCTAGTTTTCACTCCTGCAAAATTTTCAACTGCAACTCGTCCAGTTGTTCAAAAGTATATAGCCGGTTAAAAGCCTCTACCAGTTCCTTTTTGGAAAGGCGCGGCGGCAGCCCCAGCGCATTCAAGAGTCTAGCCTTGCGCTCGGCGCTGCCGGGCTTGCCGGAAAGCCCCCACTCGTACAGGTCGGTGTAGGTGATCTGCCGTCCCGCCGGGCGCACCGGCGCGGCTCCGGCTTCTGCGCCCAAGGCGTCCAGCAGTGCCTGCCGCACAAGGGCGTCGTCCACGCCCTCTACCCCCAGCAAGCCCTCCTTGCCGGGCTGCGCCTTGCGCTTTTCCTTGCCGTGGATGGCGGGCACATAGGCCTGCACCACGTTCTCTGCGCCCACCATATTGGTGATGTAGTTGCGGATGCGGAAGCCTGCCGCGTCCGAATCCGTAAGTAAGATCAGACCGTTTTTCTGCGCCAGCGCTCGGAACAGCTGCTGGCGCTGTTTGTCTTTATAAATGCCAAAACCATCCGTCAGCAGGATCATGGCATCGGTCAGATGCGCCAGACGGACGGCATCGTACTTACCCTCCACGATCAGCACCCGGTCGGTATGGATCATCTCGCTTTGCATCATCTTCCGCTCCCCGCCAGCGCCAGACGGCACAGTGCTGTTTCCAGCAGTGTCTGCGCCGCCACAGGCTGGCTTTTCAGGCTCTGGTCCAGCTCCAGCAGCACCTGCAAGCAGGCCTCCAGCTGGGGCAGGGTGTAGTGGGCGGCAGTCTCTGCCGAGCGCTTCAGCCGGTAGTCGCTGCCCTTATAGCCAAAATCTTTGTGCACCGCACTGTAATTCTTCCGCTTTGCCGCCCCAAGCTTTACCCGGTACAGGTCCACATAGCTGCCGATCATGGCCGCCGTAATGGCAATGGGCTCCTGCTGCAGCCGCAGCAGGGTCTGCAGCTTTTTGCAGGCTCCGGTGGCGTTTTTGGCGGTGATCATGCGGATCATCTCGAACACGTCCGCTTCAAGGCTCACTGTGCCCATCTCTGCCACCATGGAGGCGCTCACAGTCTGGTAGCCGGACAGGGCGCAAAGCTTGTCCACCTCGTTTTCCAGCAGAAAGGGGTCCTCGCCGCAGCGCTCCAGCAATGCGGTGGCTGCGCCGTCCGGCAGGGTTGCGCCCTGCGCCTTTGCGCGCTCCATCATCAGATTTTTCAGTTCAAAGGGGCGGGGCTTTGCCAGCTCCTCCGTGTAGCCGATGGCTTTGCACTGGGCTTGCAGCTTTTGCGCCTGCTTGCCCAGCTTGAGCTTGCTGCGCTCCAGCGGGAACACGCTGCCCAGCACCGCCACGGCGTTTTCCAAGCTGGAAAGGGTACTGCACAACTCGTCCAGGTCCTTGCTGCCGTAGGCTGCGGGGTCTATTTCCGGCAGCACCACCACGCGCCGGGTGCCAAAAAATGAGATGGTGCCCGCTGCCATGATAAGCTGTTCCAGCTCCGGGGCGGCACCGTCTAGGATTGTGGCGTCCTCGTCGCTGTCTGCCGACAGCACCCGCACCGCCGCCGCCACTGCCTGCCGCACCAGATACCGCTCGCTGGAATAAAAATAGTAGACCGGGCAGCCCTTGTCGGCCAGCTGCCGGAGTTTTGCTTCCGTGGCCATGCAAATGCCCCTTTCCTGTTATAAAATGCTCCTTGTATTGTACCACACTCGGCCCGGCTTGCAAAGCGCTACCCCAGGGTGTATATTCCTGCGGCTATTTGCCTTAAATCCCGCTTGTGCTTGCGAAATATTCGTCATTTTCTTTGTTTTCAGATACACCTTAGCTTTCGCCGCCGGTGCGGCGCAGGCTGAGGGAGGCAGTGTACTGCGTTTCCGGCGTCATCCAACTGTAACTGCGCATCGCCAGCAGTTTTTGGTACTGCACTGTCTCCGGCTTTTTCGGTGTGGCGATCAGCCACTCTGTCTGCAACGACTGCGCCAGCTCTGCCTTTCCGCTCAGGGTCACAAACTGCCGGTTGCCGATGCTCAGCCGCACAAGACACCCTTCCCGGGTGCGCAGCAGTTCCACCGCCGCCGGGGTGCAGCGCAGCTTGCGGCTGGCATTGACCGGCAGACGCTCTGCCCTTATCCCCTGCTGCGCGGGCAGGGTGCAGGCGATTTTTGCATTCATGCGCAGGTCTGCCACCAATTCCACGGTGCGCACGCCCCGCCGTGCCAGCTGGTTTTCCACCGCACGCTGGGCGGCGCTGCCGCCCCGGAACAGTACCACTGCCCGGTCGTTCTGGGCAACCACCACCGCAGGCGCCTGTGCGCTGCCCACAAGGTCGATGTGCACCACATCCCGGCTGAGCGCGTTGCCCAACCCGATGCCCACCGCTGCCGCCAGCAGAATGCCCGGCACTGCCACCCGCAGACGCACCCGCCAGCGGAAAGCAAGTACCCCAAGCCCGCACAGCAGCAGACAGACCAGCGCCGCGTAGGCGGTATTAAAGTAAATGGATGCCCCGGGCTTTGTGCTGAGCCAGACCGCCCAGCCGTTCAATAGCCCTGTGAGCAGGTCTGCCGCCCGGGAAAGCACCCCGTGCACCGGTGCCAGCCACGGCACCAGTCCCACAAAGGCTACTGCCAACCCCAACAGAAGCAGCGGCTGCACCATCCACAGCACCGCGATGCTGGAGACCACCGCCCACGCGCTGACGCTCAGGCCCCGCAGCACCAGCACCGGGAAGGTAGCCGCCGAGGCGCAGGCGGCAATGCAGGCACTCTCTACAAGACCCTGCACGCCCTTCGGCAATTTGCTGTACCACGGGCGTCTGACCGGCTTTTGCAGGTTCTCCCCTGCTTTGACCCAGAAGCGCCTGTCGTGGGCGTCCCGCATCCGGCGGATGCAGGCGTTGCCTGCCACCGTGCCCACCACTGCCGCAAAAGAAAGTTCAAAGCCGATATCCCACACCGCATAGCTGTTGACAGCGGTCATCAGGATGCCTGCCGCCGCCAGCGAGGTAAGGGCGTCCGGCGGTCCCCACACCCACACGCCCAAGGCGCTGACCCACACCGCCACGGCGGCGCGGCGCACCGAGGGTGTAAAGCCGGTCACGCCCATCAGCACCAGCGCCAGCAGGCTTTTGCCCACTGCACGCCGTCTGCGGCGGCGGTAACTCTGCTCCCAGCGATAGGGCAGCAAAACGCTCAGAATATCCCCGCACAGGATGGAAACGTGCATGCCGCTGACCACCAGCACATGGGAAAGCCCCGCGCCCCGGTAGGCGCTGCGCAGCTGCGCCGAAAGCCCGCTGCGGTCTCCCACCGTCATGGCAGCCAGCACGCCGCCGGTGTCCCTGTGCATGGCCCTGCACAAGCTCTCGCTCAGTTTTTGCTGCAAGCGATGGGTGCGGGCGCGGAAGCTTCCGCTCTCGCCCAGCACGGTGAGCTGCGGCTTTTCTGCCAAGGGCTCTGCCTGCAAAGCGATGCCGTCCGCGTACTGCGCCGTCTGTTCTTCCATATCCGGGTGTTGCAGCGTGAACCAGCCCTGCACCCGCTGCCCTGCCGCACAGGCGGGCAGTTCTGCACAGTTGATGCGGAAGCCCGCCGGGCTGCCGTTCACGCTTTCTACCCACAGGGTCGCGTCCACTGTGTCCGAAAAATAGGTGCTGTCCGCGCGCTCCACCTCGGCGGTCAGCATCACGGTGCGCCCGGCGTAGTTTGCCCGGGTACGCTCCAGCCGGGCACTCGTGGTATGCACCGCGCAAAGCCCCGCCAGTGCGCCCAGCAGCAGACAGAGCGCCAGCTTACGGCTGCCATCCGGGATGCAGAGCAGCAGCAAAAAGGCAACAAAAAATGCCGCAAACGGCATAAAAAGCTCCGTTTGCGGCAAAAAAGTCCACAGGAAACTAAGGCCCATCATTCCGGCGCAGAACGCGCAGAGCGGGCGGCGCATCCCGGCTTAGTGGAAGAACAGGGGCAGCGGCTCAAGGAAGATGATATCCTTGCGCTCAGAAGCGTCGCCCTCGGCCAGAACAGCGGCCTGACCCACGATGGTGCACTGGGTCTTTTCTGCCAGCGCGTCCAGTGCCTTCAGAGAGCCGCCGGTGGAGATGACATCGTCCACCACCAGCACCCGCTTGCCGTTCATCTTTTCCAGTTCCTTGCGGTCGATGACCAGCTTCTGCTTACCGGCAGTGGTAATGGACTGATCCTCCACCACCACAGGGTCCGGCATATACAGCTTGACACCCTTGCGGGCGCAGATATAGGGCTTGCCGCTCTGACGGCTCATCTCGTGCGCCAGCGGAATACCCTTGGCCTCGGCGGTGAGCAGGATATCAAAATCCGGGCACTTCTTCAGCAGCTCCGCAGCAGCGGCCACGGTCAGCTCGGCATCGCCCAGCATGATAAAAGCTGCAATGTCCATGTGGTCGTTCACCTTGCAGATGGTCAGCTCACGGGTCAGGCCTGCGACGTGCAGGGTATAAGTTTCAGCCATAATCAAAATCTCCCTTTCGTATTGGAATCAGACAGGCAGTTTTTCGCCGCCCAGAACATGGAAATGCAGATGCTTCACGGTCTGGCCTGCGTCCTCGCCCACGTTGGAGATGATGCGGTAACCGTTTTCCAGTCCCTGCTCCTTGGCCAGCTTTGCGATGACGGTGAAGATGTGACCCAGCAGAGCACCATCCTCCTCGGTCAGCGCAGCGGCAGAGGAGATGTGCTTGCGGGGAACCACAAGGAAATGCACCTTTGCCTGCGGATTGATGTCGTAGAATGCCACTACCTGGTCATCCTCGTACAGCTTTTTAGAGGGGATCTTGCCCTCTGCGATCATGCAAAACAGACAATCTTCCATGGGGAACACTCCTTCCTGCTTCTACAAAAGCCCGCCGCCCCGGCGCGCATCCGGCACCGGGGCACGGAGCATTGATTCTTTTTAGCCCAGAGCCTTCTTGACGATGGCGCTCACAGCAGCCAGTGCCTCGTCGATCTTGGTCTCGTCCTTCAGACCGGCCATTGCAAAGTCCGGCTTGCCGCCGCCCTTGCCGCCGGCGATAGCGGACAACTCCTTGACCAGCACACCGGCCTTGAGGCCCTTTTCCTGTGCCAGCTTATTCACGGTAACAGCCATGGTGATCTTATCCTCAGCCTTGCCCACCAGAACAGCCACCACGGGGTTCACGGCCTTGTCGCGGATGCTGTCGCACATGCCGCGCAGGGTGTCGCCGGTGGTACCGGTAAAGTATGCAGAGGCGATCTTCACGCCGTCTGCTTCCTCAGCATTGTCGAACAGGCTGTCCACCTTGGAGGCGGCGATCTTGGCCTTCATCTCCTCCAGCTCGCGGCTCATGGCCTTGTTCTCAGCCATCACAGCCTCGGCGCGGGCGGGCAGAGCAGCCACATTGTTGGCCTTCAGGGTGTTGGCCACATCATGCAGCATGGCCTCCTGCAGGTTTGCACGGATCAGCAGGTTGCGGCCGGTGACGGCTTCGATACGGCGGATACCGGCAGCCACAGAGGACTCGCTGACGATCTTGAAGCCGCCGATCTGGGCGGTGTTCTTGACATGAGTGCCGCCGCAGAACTCGGTAGACCAGCCCTCGATATCCACCACGCGGACCACCTTGCCGTACTTTTCGCCAAACAGAGCCATTGCGCCCAGCTTCTTGGCTTCCTCCACCGGCATCTCCTGCACGGTGACATTCATGGAGTCAAAGATCTTATCGTTGACGATCTTCTGCACCCGTGCCAGTTCCTCGGGGGTCACGGCGCTGAAGTGGGTAAAGTCGAAGTGGGTGATGGAGGCATCCTGATAGGAACCAGCCTGATGCACATGGTCGCCCAGCACCTCACGCAGGGCAGCCTGCAGCAGGTGGGTAGCGGTGTGGTTGCGGGCAATGGCCATGCGGTAGCCCTTGTCCACCTGTGCGGTCAGCACATCGCCCACCTTCACAATGCCACTTTCCAGCACGCAGGTGTGGACGTAGTAGCCCTTGGGGGTCTTTTTCACGTCCAGCACGCGCAGGCTGCACTCGGCACCGTTCAGTACGCCGTGGTCGGCAGCCTGACCGCCCATTTCTGCGTAGAAGGGGGTCTTATCCAGCACCACCAGCACGCCGTCCTTTGCCTCCTCGTCGGTGGCAATGGCATCGGTCAGGGTCTCTTCATCGCTCAGCGCCACAACAGTGCCCTTGTCGGTCAGGGTGTCGTAACCGGTAAAGACGGTGGGCTCGGCCTCCAGTGCGCCGAACAGATCCTCGCTCCAGCCGGAGATGTTCTTCTTCAGACGCTCAGCGCGGGCGCGCTCCTTCTGCTTCTTCATCTCTGCGTGGAAGCCGTCCTCGTCGATCTCCAGACCCTGCTCGGCGGCGATCTCCTTGGTCAGATCCAGCGGGAAGCCGAAGGTATCGTTCAGCTTGAAGGCGTCCATGCCGCTCAGCAGCTTCTGGTGTGCCTTCTCCAGACGGTCGATCATGTTGTTCAGGATGTTCATGCCGGCATCGATGGTGCGGGCAAAGTTTGCCTCCTCGGTGCCGATGACCTTC
>PPYF01675238.1_pt1 | contig 11679 bp, 9 predicted proteins | sample 1559871 | NCBI WGS metagenome assembly PPYF01 (sample SAMN08240021, study PRJNA423297) | Human gut metagenome, whole genome shotgun sequencing project. | reverse complement strand
TTGCGATTCGAACGCAAGACCCACGCCTTAGAAGGGCGTTGCTCTATCCAGCTGAGCTACGGAACCATCCTTAATTGCGAGTGCAAAGGTACGGTTTTTATTGAAATTACCAAAAGAATCCGCAACTTTTTTGCATTAACAATCTATTTTTTTTCTATTCAGCATCCAAGCAAAAGGTAAATAGCAACAAATATGGAAAGCGTAAGACACTATATATGAATCTATTCCAACCCATTCCACCAAATTCGTATACATCAATGAAGAAAAGAACTGAACTATAAAAAAAAGCACCACAAAGTAATCGGCAAAACGAGAAAAGAGACAGGACATACCTTTTATTATATCCTTATCATCCCGAAAACGTCCCGATGCATAACCGAAAGCCATACCCGACAATCCCACACCAAACGAAATGAGATAATAAATCCCTTTTTGAAACGGAGAGTTCGTGAGAGATCCCGTCACGCTACGCAACATAGTCCATGGGGCAAAAGTGGTGCAAATAATCATTATGATATAAACAAGCAGTATACAACCTGCCAATATCAACGCACGTTTTTCCTTACGGGAAATGGGCTTTCCTCTTTTCACTATCCTCCCCAACGTACCCCATACCCCGGAATGAACCGTAATGCCGAACCCTAAAAAAAGCATCATTACTATGCCCAATGCCGGTGTCTGGACAAAATTCCCCATAGCATGCCTCAATTCCCACCGGATTCCTTCGGGACTGAGCAGGCTTTGCACCTTCCCCAGCCCATAAATACTTCCTATCCATGAGAACAAGGCTACAGCTACCGTCAGCAGAAAAAACACAGTAGCGGTATGAGGAAAATAATATTTACTCTTCATCCGGTTCCAAATTATCAATGTCAAGAATCCGCAACTCGAAAGCACGGGTCACCAATCGACAGGCATTGACACCACTTCTTTCATCCAATGTGAACAAACGGTTTATCAATTCATTCTGACGCTTCTCTATGGATTTGACCCCGAAAGGCATCCCTTTCAGATTAGTAATCATTTCTTTGGTATACCCCAAGGCCAGATGGCGAAGCAAACGCTCATCATATTCATCAATATCATAATTAATGACAGCTTCCTGCCTGCGCTGCTCCTGAGCCACCGACTGCTTGAAACGTGCCACTATTTTCTCCAGAATGGGATAATTGAAAACCAGTTTCTTGCCATCCATCACCGCCTGTACATCTGTGGCAGTCAGCAACTCTCCCGTCTTCAGGATTATACCATCCGCACCCGCATTCAGCGCATCCACCCATAACTTTTCGTTCAATACCTCACCAGTAAAAATCAGCACCTTCATATCCGGATAGTTCTTCCGTAAAGAAGAACAGATTTCCACACCGATGGTAGTCGATCCCCCCAAGCCCAAGTCCAATAAAACCATATCGGGCAACTGCACTTTCAGCAATTCCCAAAACTCATTCTCAGTCATAGCCGTTCCGATGACTTCCGCATTCGGAATTTCGTGTCTGAATATCTCTTCCGTTCCTTTTAATTCCAGTTTGACATCCTCTACAATGATGACTTTAAATCTATTATTCTCCATAATATGCATTGTTTTTTTACATTCTACATTCAACGGGCAGGCAGGGTGAACCATACGGTGAACCCTCCTTCAGCGGCAGGCTGCGCATTGATACGGCAACCGCGTCTTCCGGCAAATTCATCATGGTCACGAATCACCTGCTTACAAATAAGGTATTCCGTACCGGTCAGAACTCCTTCCTGCCCCTGCTTCATACGAGACAGATGCGGGTAGAACAACAAGTTCAACTCCTCCTGCGACTTTTCGCGACGCGTATCGCGGAAATCAAACCGCACAAAATCCTTATCCTTATAAATACACAATTCCAAAACACCATCCACCTCGTATGATAGCGCTTCATCTATTAAATTCTCCAACATAAACTTCAGCTGAATGACATCTCCCAATACAGAAACATGTTCCACCTCCGTCCTCAGTTCTACCCGATGCGGCATACGTTTTCCAGCACGTTTTATATACCGTACCGCATAATCGGCCAGTTCGCCGGCTTTCACAACACCTCTGCGGAAAGTAATTTCTTCCAACTGACGTGCGGCGCATGAACTCAGCAAAGTAAATATATCCTTATAATAACTGATCAACTCACCAATCGTTTCTACTTGCACAGCTTCGTTTTCTCCAGCCTGACGGGTGTTCAACCTGTCGATAATCTGTTTTATCCGGTTAGGATAATAGATTGTCTCATGCTTAATGGTTGACAAGCAATTGTCCAATACCAGATTTTGCACATGCAACTGGTTTTCCTCCCGTATGGCTCGGCGCGCATCATCCTGCGCACTTTCTATATCCCGATATTTCTGCGCCATCAGTACCACTGCATTATATACAATGATGGCTACATATCCGGCCACAAGCTCCAGCATCAAGCGGTCGTCCTCACGCTCCACAGGCAAAGCGATTTTCAATGCCAGCACACCCGTGCAACGATTCTCGTTACCTGCTTCCACCCACAAGGGCAAACATTTTACCCTATCTTTCTCACGCCAATAAGGTGTCTTCGCGTCAAAACTACGAGCCATCATCTCACGCATTTCTTCATTCTCATCCTCCACCGGTGAAAAAGCATAATTCAAGCTGTGGTTGTCTTCACTATAAACCGCTACGCCCAACACATCAACGGGCAGCAACTCATTCACCGTTTCAAACATATCCTTGACCAGACTTGCAGCAATATCCCGGTCGGCTCTTCCGTCAAGCAAAGAGGCCGAAAACACCTGCTTGTTGATTTCCAACACCTGTTCCAAGTTATAACGATAAATCAAACGGTGGCGGAAATACAGAATATAATATCCCACCAGCAATACCAACAAAATAACCACACAAAGAATGATAGCCACCGTCTTATTATTGGCAGAAAGCTGCATCTGGCGGCAATATTGCTCCAATGAGGTGTCCTCACTGATCTGTTTGTACAGCGCCGTATAAGCATTATTGTTATAACGATAAGCCTCCAGATTACCTAAAGCCAAAAAGGCGACTGCTGCCTCGTTGCGAACATCCAGCAAGGCATAGTAATCGGTATCAAAATGCCGGTTGAACCAATCTAAATCCGCTGCTACCCCCTCTCCTTCCAATTCCAACAAAGGCCCTTTGCTGCCCGAATACATAATATAATGCTTATTCAAACAATATAGAGCACTGTCCGCATAACACAATGCCTGTTGATATAATCCATCAATGTTACAATTGTAAACATCGTATGCATATTCATTCGCAACAGCCAATAATTTATCATATCGCTGAATGGAATCATTGACAGTGAGCTGTTCCGCTTTCCCATCTTTCTCCCTCCCCTCATTACATCCTGCCAGGACAGGAAGAAAAGCGACCAACACCAACATCAACGTTTTGCGCACTCCTTTGGGCAAACGGAAATAGAAACGGCTGCCTTTCCCCAATTCACTTTCTATCCGGAACAGGCAGACCCGGAATATCTCATTGGTCTTCTTATATTTATCAATAATGCCTTTGCAATTCATCAAACCGAAACCGTGACCTTTATTCTTCTGCAATTCGCTGACATTTTCGCTGGTCTGCAATCCGATTTTACCCGAATCATAAACTTTCTCACTCAGAATACGCTCCACATCTTCCTGTGAAAGTCCCGGACCGTCATCTTTCACCGAAATCTCCACGTAAGATTCCGTTTCCTGCGCATAAACAGAAACATTTCCTCCCGGCTGCGTATATTTACGGGCGTTTTCCGTCAATGTATTTATCATGAAAAGCGTCAGAGCCTTATCCGCTTTCACAATGGCGGCAGTCGGCTCTATGGTCAGAGTCTGTTGTTTCATCTCGAAAGTCTTACGCCCTTTTACCAGTACATCAAAAAGGGAATTCAACTCAAAATTCTCTATATTCAAACTCAGTGTCCCCTGCCGCATCTTAATCCATAAGGCCAGAATATCATTATACTCATTGATACGGGTAATCAGTTCGTCGATATAACGGTATTTGCTTTCTTTTATTTCTTCGTTCTGAATGTAGTTGTGTGCGGTTAGTTTATGCACTTCATTCATGATTCGGTCTATATAAGGCATAATGCCTGTGACAATAAACAGACAGGCTTTCTTCACCAGATTCTGCCGTTTATTCTCCGCCAAATGCTGTTCATGGACATATTGCTCCTTTTCCAGCCGTTTCCGTTCATCGCCCAACGAAATAAAAGCCAGTCCATTCTCCAGTGTCCACGAAATGTAAGGTGTAATGACCCTCATCAGTGCTTTATCATCTTTCTTCATTTTGTGCTCCGAATACAGGTGCACCTCGCCCAAAGGTTGTTCCCTGCCCGGAATATTCAAGATAAAACTTGTACAAACCCCTTGCCCCGGCACCTCATTCCCCTCTCCATTTTCAGCCACAATACGGAAGTCCGTCGCTCCCACCAACGAAACTCTCCAATTCTTTGTCCTGGCGGGTGTAGTCCAAAATATCCAGATAAATATTACGATTATAATCCGACTGGGGTTTCATTCCTAACGCTGCATATGTTACACTCAATTGTTCACGGAAACGGGCAATCCATTCGGGAACACTTTTTATACCATCGTCATTAATCCATTCCAGTTCAATGGAAGTGGTAGCCATGGGAACATACGGACGTAGCCTGTCCATGGTATCCGTACAATGGTAATATTTCTCGTGATGCCGATTGACGTACCCCAGTGCTTCCGACAAGTAATGCAGCGCGTCTTCATACCTGCCTTGCTCGTTGCTGCACGACGCCAAAGTGCGGTATGTACCCGAAATCTGATACAAATCTCCATATTTTTTGAACAAATCCAAAGCCTGCCAGGCAAAACGCATGGTCAATTCCTCCCACGACAAGTCCTCGCTATTGATGGCACGCATCACATTGGGACGCCTTTCCATTATCAAATCGAAATTTTTCCTCTCTTTCAGCAATTCTGCCATTGCCTGAGATGCATTCGCCTCGAAATAGACATACCCGTATTCCCTGCTGATACCCAGACATTCTATCAGATAGTTAAACTCACCCAATACCACATCCTGCGGTGTATCCGCTTCATACATACCGCCAGACCCTTTCATATAATAATAATAGAGCAATTGGGCAGTATCACTTTCCAGCGCCTCGTCTACTTTTATTTCATTAATCGCCTCCAAAGACTGCTGTTCCTGCTGCAAATAATAGTAATAGATGGCAGAAGCAATGAAAAACTCGGAACGGGCATAATTAAGCCGCTCCAGCTCTCCGGGATCGGTTATAGCAGAACGGTCATCACTGATACGCTTCATACGCCGTAACGCACTGTTACGATAATCATAGAACTCCTTGTTCATGGCGGTACGCTGACAAATTTTCATCATACCGATATCTGCTATCAAACATTCCAATTCATTGTTTGATTCCTCATATACGCGAAGAAAAAGATCTTCGGCTTTTTCAAAGTCCATGTGGATAAAGGCGCAGAAACCCTGATTATTCAATGCCCCGGCACGCAGGGAGGGGAATCCATCCGCCAGTTTGTAGGCGTCATGCGCCGCTTTACACGCTGTGTCCAAATTTTTATAGCGCATACGATAAGAAAGCAAGTTCAAAGAATCCGCCTGACGGTATATAGCCATATCCTTCTTCTTTTCACAAGAAAAGAAAGTCCCTGCTATAATCAATAAAACCGCCCATACAGGCAATAGACACATATTCTTCATAAACATCCCTTCTCCTTTAGGTTAACCACCCACCAATAAAAATACAAAAATATCAATTATCCCCCGAAATAAAAGCAAAACCTGGTAGAAAATAAGAAAGCCACCCCGAAGGATGGCTTATAAAAATCTTTAAAAGACGAATGAAGGATTATTTAGAAGCTTCCAAAGATGCTTTTCTAAATTCTTTCATCAGTTTTTCCAATTCCAATGATGCTTTACGTGCGCGTGTTCCTGCAGCTTTGTTACCTTTTTCAATCTGCAATGCTGCATCAGACATAAAAGCTTCGTTCAATTCTTTGATTTTAGCAATTAATTCGTTCATGTTCTTTTTTTTATAAATTATAAAACGGTTCAAATTAAATTCTTTTTTGGCAATAAATCTCCTATCCATCTCTTTTTTTACGATTTTTCAACAGTTGATCCTCGTTTACAGGGTATTTCAATCCATAACAGGCAATATTAAAACGCCCTCTTGAATTTACAAACGATTATCAGCTGAAAATATAAACAATCACTCCGGTTATCAACACATACGCCAATGCATATGGAATGGCGGATTTTAGGATTTCTCCTTCTTTTCCCTGTTGGTTTCCGGCAGAAGTGGCAATAGCGATACTTTGCGGAGAAATTATTTTTCCACCTGTCGCCCCCACCGTATTGGCTGCCGACAACCAGTCGGGACTTACTTGAATATGCCCGGCCACATTAGCCTGTAATTTGCCGAACAAAATATTTGAAGAAGTGTCACTGCCCGTAATAAAGGTACCCAGGCAACCTATAACAGGGGCAAACAACGGATAAAGACTTCCTGTAGCAACTGCCAAAGCAGTGGCTATAACTGAAATCATACCTGCCGTATCCATGATAGTGGACAAACTCACCAGACAAATTACCGTGATAAAAGTTTTCTTTAACTGCTTTACCGTATTCCAGAGTACAGCAAACAGCTCCCATATCTTGGCTCCCTGTATCAGCCCGCCGACAAACGTGCCTACAAAAAGTAAAACTCCCGCATGGGTCAGCCAAGAAACCGTATAATTCATAGTTGAATCATTAATCGGAAGACTGATACGGGTCACCCAATTATTTTCAAGTGTTGTACGTAAACCGGGAAACAACGGACTAGTCAGAACAATCAAGAACAAGATAAGAAGATAGATACTCCACGCGTTCAGTACCTCTAGCCCTTTCAATGTGCTTTTCCTTGCTTTTTCCTCTTTAGAAGCAGTCAGTTTGCCATAGGCTACAATAACAATGATAGATAAAATACTTCCAATAATAGCCGGAGACTCCGCCCCCATATAGCGGGCGGCAATATACTGGCTGCCTAATGAGACACCACCGACCAACAAAGACAGGAAAATATTTTTAGGTAAGGATTTTAATTTCGAATCGGTCAGGAACAGCAATACGAAAGGAATGAGAAACATCAGTACCGAAAGCTGCAACACGACATTGGCGCTTAGCACCAATACATCCAGATTCGTTTCTTTCGCCAATACCAAGACCGGTGTACCAATAGCCCCAAAAGCAGTAGCCACACTATTGGCAATCAAACTGACTGTTGCCGAAAAGACCGGTTTGAATCCGAGACTGACAAGAATCGCCGCAGGTATAGCCACTGCCGTACCAAATCCTGCCATAGCTTCAAGCAAGCCGCCAAATCCCCATGTCAACAGCAATACCTGAATACTTTTATCGGTAGAAATAGTCTTTTTTTAATAACAAAAAAGAATCCTATTTGGATTAATGATCTATCCTTTTTTATCAGTAAAAATAAAGTAATGCCAGAAGCCTGTATAATGTATCTTTACACAAACCTCCGGCATACACTTCTTATCCATATATTGATTTTATATTGTAGTAATATTCCTTATTCTATATATAGTATATCTTATTAAATTCCAGCTAATGCCTGATCCAAATCGGCCAGCAAATCATCTATATGTTCCGTACCTATTGATAAACGCACTGTCCCCGGATAAATACCCTGTTCCGCCAATTCTTCCGCATTCAACTGGGAGTGAGTGGTACTGGCAGGATGGATAACCAATGACTTCACATCGGCGACATTGGCCAATAAAGAAAAGATTTCCAAACTATCGATGAAACGATGTGCTTCTTCCTGACCACCTTTCACTTCGATAGTGAAAATAGAACTAGCTCCATTGGGGAAATAACGCTGATACAGAGCATGGTCAGGATGTTCCGGCAAGGAAGGGTGATTTACTTTCTTGATCTTCGGATGATTTTTCAAATGCTCCACCACTTTCAACGCATTCTCTACATGACGTTCCACACGCAATGAAAGTGTCTCCAATCCCTGCAACAGAATAAAAGCATTAAACGGACTGATAGTTGCACCGGTATCACGCAATAAAATAGCACGAATACGGACAGCATAAGCAGCCGGACCTGCCGCCTCTACAAAACGCACCCCATGATAGCAAGGATCCGGTTCTGTCAGTTGAGGGAATTTACCTGATGCCACCCAGTCAAATTTACCTGAATCAACAATCACGCCACCCAGTGAAGTTCCATGGCCACCAATAAATTTTGTAGCGGAATGTACCACAATATCTGCTCCGTGCTCGATGGGACGAATCAGATAAGGAGTACCAAAAGTGTTATCAATAATCAAAGGTATGTGATGGCGATGTGCTATTTCCGCCACAGCCTCTATATCTATAATATTCGAATTAGGATTCCCCAAAGTCTCGATAAACACCGCCTTTGTATTCTCCTGAATAGCTTTCTCAAAGTGGAATTAGTCAGACGCCCATAAATATTACCCGGATCTTGTAAACCAAAACGTGCGGCTGCATGTGCCGAGTTATGAAATACATAAGATGTAGTCTGATAAATGGGAACTGCACGAGCATCCGTAGCCGGGTCTGGCTGTTCCTGTCCTACGTGAAGTTGTAATGTTTCGAAATGTAATTTTTTTGTAGCCATAATCTTTATCTTTTTAGAGTTATATATTTCTGTTTTTACCTGTTGCAAAGGTATTAAAGGCAGTTATATCAAACAAGATATACTAAAAATAAAGAAAATAGAGCTACAATTATCACTATTTATAGAACAAATATTCTATTTACAAACGGATTATTACCTCCTGAAAGAAAATTATTCTTTGGCGACATCTAACAAAATAAAGTGACGGCCGATTCACATCGACCGCCACCAGACAATTAATACACACAATACGATTAATACAAAAAATCACTCATGATCATGATCATGTTCCGTTTCAGTACCTCCGTCCGCACTCAAGACAATATTACGAGCCACTTCTGTCTGATTGCCCGCCGCATCGGTACACCATACCATCAGATGATAATCTCCGGGAGCAGCATCGGCCGGAATAACAATATCATGATGATGTACTTTTGTATTCTTCAAACCGGAAACATCATATACCTTGTCAAAAGTAAAAGCTGTGTTTTTCTCTCCGGCTGCCCGGGAATCATGTCCGTGGTGGTCAAAATTATTATGAATATTGATTTTATACGATCTCAACATCACATCATCTGACAGATTCATTTCAAAATGTACCCCTTTCCCATTACCAATTTTCAACACCGCTCCCTCTTCGGGTTCTATCAAATCGATCACGGGCTTTGTTACATCCCCTTTTTCATCATTATCACACGCAGGCAGACAAACAGAGCATATAGCCAAAAGGCTGATTACAAGAAAATAAAATTTTGTTTTCATTTTAATAATTGTTTAAATGGTACTTTAATCGAAATCTGAAAGCTTCTTCCCGGTTCAGGGATTTCCACTTTCCTATAAAAACTCAAATGATTGTAATATTTCACATCCGACAAATTACGAATGCCCAAAGATATTTCAATATCCGCCTTGGCCATAGGTATATGAATACTCCCACCCAGATGAATCAAACAAGCTCCGGGTGTGCGGTCTTCATTCCTCGCTATACGGTTCTGCGAAGCTATACTTTGAAGTTCAGCATACAACTGAAAATCCTTTTTATTCCATGTCAGAATATTACGCATGGATACAGGAGGTGAAAAACTTAAAGCCGTATGTTCGTCACGATTATAAGTATAGACATACTCACCGACTAAACGATAATTAAAATGGCGTAGAAAATCCATATTGAAATTTATCTCACCACCCATGAACAAAGCACGTGCGCCACTATATTGATAAATCTGTCCAGCATGGGGCAATACAGACCATTCTCCCATAGGGCGCAAATAAATATAATTATCAAACCAACTGGCAAAAGATGAAACAACCAGTTCCATTTTTTTATAAGCCAAGGTATAGGAAGCATCAATCTGCCATCCTTGTTCCGAAGAAAGAGTGGCATCCCCTTTTTCATGACGGAAAGTTCCGTGATGCACTCCGTTGGATGCTAATTCATTGACTCCCGGCAAACGGAAGCTACGTCCCACATTCATCTTCAGAAGATGACCGGCAGCGGGTGTCCACACTACTCCCGCCGAACAGGAATAATTACCATAAGCCCTGTCCACCGGATAACTTCGCCAACGATATGCCTGTATTACCTCTTCTTCATATCCCTGTCTGTGCAGATACTCCACCAAATAAGGATCTTCGAATGCCGTTATATCAATCCTTCCCCGATCATAACGTATCCCACCAGTTACAGACAACTGATTATCCAATCGGAAAGTCGTCAGCCAAAAAGCTCCGGTAGTAAAACGCTTGTATTCCGGTAGCAGAAAAGAATATCCGCCAATCGCATTTTTCTGTATCTGCATATTCCACCCTGCCATATGCTCCCAGGAAGAAGAACTGGACAACCGCAGCTTCAAAGAGGAGCTGAATGTATGCAGTTTGAACACCAGTTCCCTATCCGGATCCTTTGCAGGCATCACCTGAGTGTCATAATGGGTATGGAAAGCACTCCATTCCTCCCGATGATTGAACTGATAGCCGAAATCACCTGAAAGTTGTATCCCATTCCAAAGATACTGTTGATGCGTGGTTACTTTAAGATGGTTCACTTTGCTATAAGGCAATTCAATATTACGGCTGTTCTCATCATCCTCCAAACGGGAAATATCAGGAATGCCATGAGCACCGGGAAAGAAGCCCATCTTCTGATAAACATTGCTCACAGCAATATTCATCTGATAAAACCTCTTTCTATAATCTCCCATGACAGAAACATTGCGCTCGAACCCAGCGGTGTTTTTCAGCTTACGACCGTAAACAGGCACCAACTGGGTAAGATATACAATGGTATCGACCGGTACATGATAATCTCCATAGTGCTGTTCTGAAAAACGTACTCTGACCAGCCATGCATTCTTCTCAATACCTAGCATCAGTGAACCGCCCACAGTGCCGTTCACTGATTTTCCCAATAAGGCAGCCTCACCAAAAAATCGGTTCTCTTTTTGTGGAAGCAAAGGAAGGATTTCGATGACACCTCCCATCGCATCACTGCCGTAGAGCAGTGAAGACGGACCTTTCAGAATCCGTACCTCGTCTACATTAAAAGCATCAATTTCCAGTCCATGGTCGGCCCCCCATTGTTGCCCCTCTTGTTTTATTCCATTTTCGGATACGGCAATACGGTTGAATCCCAAACCACGAATCATAGGTTTGGAGAATCCCGCACCAATATCCATCGAGTGTACACCGGGAACATTTTTCAAAGTCTGTACCAAATTACCGGTAAAATGCCGGTTCAAATAATCTTTCTGAAACAACTCGAGTGTCAGGGTAGTCTTTTTCTCCTGAGCATGTCGGTAAGATCCAGTCACCACCACTTCGGATAAATCCACACTTTTAATCGTATCAGAAACTACCTGTGCATTTGAAAACAAGGTAAAAAACATTCCCAGCGTACCCGAAACATATCTGATACGCATAAATTACAATCATTTGATGTTGTGAATAAATAAAAGATACTATGTGAATCAGCAAACGGGAGG
>PPYF01028582.1_pt1 | contig 11680 bp, 9 predicted proteins | sample 1559871 | NCBI WGS metagenome assembly PPYF01 (sample SAMN08240021, study PRJNA423297) | Human gut metagenome, whole genome shotgun sequencing project. | reverse complement strand
GTAGTAACACTGGGTTGGATCTGGGGTGATTGCGTTTGAGGTGCGCTTTGCCGGGGACATCAGGGATGGCTTTTGTGAGATCAAAATCTCTGCATCGGCCGCATGGGCCATGACCGTGCCCACGGCGATAGCGTGAAGTCTCAGGATTTTATCGACTTTTGATGGGTACACGCGCTCGGAACGATTGATCCGAGAATAGATCATGGCCACTGCCTCAGGATCACTCTGCGCCACATAATCAAATCCCTTCTGCGTTAAGCTCAGAGACCGGATTACATGCCGCTTATGTTTCCTGCGGTAGCACTTCACATAGCCCTCTCGAATCGCCCGATACATCACTCTGCGATTCCACTCAGCACCACCACCGATGCGAACCGCCAACTGCGTCGGAAACTCAATACAGTACCCGACAAACCACAGCAGTTCAAGCAACCGATCGTTCTTGCAAGTAATCATAGGCACTCCAATCTTGAAAACAGTAAGGCTGCCGACAGGCTGCCCGAGGCTGCGGCATGCATTGCCGAAGTTGCGCAGAAACTGACCAAGCAAAAAACACCCAGCCAGAACACCTCACTCAAATCACTACCTATTTCTGCAGCCCCTGGGTGAGGACAGTCCGAAGGCTCAAAATCACTACCTATTTCTGCCTCTCATTCAAAGCAGGAATTGGTAGTTGATTTTATGTGGTTTTTAGCCCATGTAGAGAGGGTCTCGGGTCGCATCAGATAGAACTCTGTGCAGTCTCGATCAGACACCTTTGTGGCCTGAAGCACCGTACACAACAGCCCGCTGTCGTTGGTCAGTAGCATAGACTCGATCACATCCAGATACCTCTTGGTTTCGATGTTATCATAGTCTCGAATGCGCCGCTTGCCGAGTGCCTCATCGTAGTTATGGACAATGCAGATAGCACAGCTTCCGAACCGTTCCATCGGATTTTCCTTGAGGAAGTCGAGGAGTGCATAGCGCAGAGGGCGTGTCAGAAACGCCTGATTATCCCTCTGGTTTCGCTTCGGTAGGATTGCAGGCACTGTGATTTTGAGCCAGTCATGGGTCTCATCGATCCGAATTCCAAGCAGATCAGCCACCTCACCGTAGAAGTGTGCGGTATCATCACGGACCGTTCGAGCCGTGAGATTTCGCAGGGAGACCGTGGAAACTTCAGCGTTACGAACCAGGCTGAACAGCTTCTGCTGGGGGTTAAACTGATCCATGCGCTCCAGATTATTAGCTATCTGGAAGAGTTCATGGCTGATGCCGTCATAATCTGAAGCGACCTGGCGCATAACAAGGATATATTTGGGGTTTTCCATCGTGTAACCTCACATCTTATAGATTTGCTCAACACCATTCGGGCCGACTAAGACGCCATAATCGTTGACCAGTCTGGGCTCTACCTCATCCAGAGTGCTCAGATCATCAACAACGATCAGGCGGACTGTCGCTTCCGCAACCACGGTGCGAGCTGCGTTGATTGCAGGGATATTCTGCTTACTGCCAGGGATCAGGTCATAATCCTTGGCCGCAGAAGAGAACGATAAAATAGCCGGAGGGTCGCTTGCACAGAAGTCCAGCACATTGTCTCGCATTTTGATGAATGCCCAGAATACCATGACAGATTCAAGGGTCTTTCCGTGGTCCAGCGAGTACCTACTTGTGGCAAGGAATTGGCCGTCCGGCGAAAAGTAGGCCAGACCCTCTCGCCGGAGTCGTGCGAGGATCTGGCCATAGGAACGATTGCTCAAATGATTGAAGAGCAACCGCATTTGTCGCTGTTCAACGACCCCGAAGATGGTCAGCAGCCGAATGATAAAGGCCACTTCTCGATCTCGGGCAGCATATGCAAACTTCATTTTGCTCTCCTTTGTGTAGACTTAGGAAACCGCATAGTGTAAAAGATCTTTGCTGTTACGCATAATGTAGAGCTAATGTAAACGACATTCGTGGTGTGTTTTCATAAGTCAGCATTATGCGCATTTTGAGCCATCTTTTCCTGGAGGATTTGATTGAGCTCCATGCGGTCTGTAGTGATCAACTGCTTCTCCAGAGGGGAAGCTTTGAAGGAAACAGTGATGTGGTTGGAGTTTGTTGAGATTAGGCCCTGGCCGCGCTCAAAACGGGTAATCGACATGATCTCAGCATCCGACAGGTGGAGGATGCTCTGCACTCTTCGGGCTTCATCGTCCTCCAGATTCAAAATGATCTTCGTCTTGGCAACATTCAGGATGCCTTTGCCAAATCGGCTCCTGTCAAGGTCGCCGATATCCTGCGTAGCTGCAACAGCTGCGCCGCCATAGCCACGGATGATTTTGAAGATTTCTTGGACCCATTCTCCGGCCAGCGCCTTTGCATTATTCGGGTTACTGGTATCGTCGTCTCCGATCAGCTCCCACGCCTCATCAATGAAGATGGCTTTCTCCTTGGTGCGATCCTCCTTTGCCTTATCCCAAACATAGTCCAGAGCAACGAACATGCCCACAGGGAGCAGCTCGCCTGTAAGCTCAGAGATGTCCAGTACGGTATAGAGGTTATCAAGTTGGACATTGGTGTGTTGGTTGAAGGTCTTCGCAGAGCCGTTGACAAGACGATTGAGAATGTTGCCCATGCGCTTCGTTTCCGGAGACTCCATAAGGATCTCATAGACATCTCCCAGCAGGGGCATCTCGCGATACCGATCCGGGTGGTCTGGGTCGATCAGCGACTCGTTGTTGTGAGTGATTCCTTTTTTTGCATAGGTTCGAATCAGAGCCTCATCCAGAAGCTGACGCTCTTCATGGTTGATATCGGGGATCAACAGAGAGAAGAAGATGTGCAGCTGTTGGATCTTTTTTGCCAGAATGGAGTTCTCATTGACAACGCCATCTATCAGCTGATTGGCGCTCAAGTCTTGCTTACGGATCTCACAGACATTGATGCACTGCTTGGAGGCAGGGCTTATGGAGATAAACTCACCTCCGATATTGTTGCATGCGCGCAGGAACTCATGTCCCTTCAGAGGAGCGATAATGAATACCTGCGTGCTTTTACGCCTCATGCGCAAAGCGATCAGCTGGAGCGTGAAGGTCTTACCTGCGCCGCTTGTTCCAAGAAGTACCATATTGGCGTTTTTGTAAACCCGGCTATTGAAGATATCCACGATGACCAGGCTGTTGTTATGCTGATTAACACCGAGCAAGATGCCATTCTCGTCACTCATCTCAAACGAGGTGAAGGGATAGCAACTGGCCGCAGAGGATGTCAGCATATTGCGCTTGCTGGCCTCGAACAACTTCTTATCCAGCTTACAGAACGGAAGGATCGAGAGAAGCGCCTGTTCCTGCCTGAAGCGGCAGATACGAATGTCCATATCCTGTGAGATCATAAGGCGACGCACTTCAGAGATGCGCCACTCCAGGTTTTCCAGAGTATCTGCAGTAACCGTGACCAGGGTGTTGCAGTAGTAGAAGTCCTCGTAGTTCGCAAGACCTTCCTTCAGGAAGTATCCGGATCGAATGGCGCTTTCGAAATCATCGAAGTCCGTATTCGTGTCCGATGTATCCTTGAGTCGGCTGCGGTTAATTCGGATCTGCTGACCCAGCTTAGCCTGGATGCGCTCTTTTGGTTCGCGGGAAAAGAAAAAGTCCACATCGATGCCTTCGCCCGCATTGACGAGAATGCTCGTCCAACCGGCGACCACTCGCGGGTTATACCCGTCAGAGGGTACGATCAGATATGCATGATAGACACCATCCATGACGACATAGGACCCATGGGTCAGGTCAATGGACTCAGGTGCCAGCGCACTTTTGAGTGGTACAGGAACCGAAATGTCGGTGTCCTTCCGCGCTGCCTGCAGTTCACGGACCCGCTTCTCAACGGGCTTTACTTCGCAGGTGGCACGATTGAAAATGGTGTAGAGGACTTCCATAAGGAAGATGTTCTCATCCTCATGAGCGACAACGGCATTGTCACAGTGCAGAAAGTACTGACGCGCTGTTTGAACAGCGGTCTCCAGTGCAGATACAATCTCTGCGTATTCCGGCTTACGATTGGTGACTGCCTCATACTCAAAGATGACGAGGAAGCGTCGCGTGATGGCCTCACGGGAACCGATCGTCTGGATTAGATGGTAGTAGTCCAGTTGGAGATCCCGGCACTTGGGATTATCCTCTGCCTCCATTTCACGCTCAATGGTATTGAGGTGCTTGCCGATATCGGCCTTTTTTGTCAGCACTTTGATTTGGAACTTTACAGGAGAAATCTTCATCCAACTTGCGAAGCTGGCGACGATGTTCTTCTGCTCGGAAATGTTACGGAGCAAGAAGTTGATCGGCTCCACCTCAATCACACGGAGATAGCGACCATCTGTAGTCTCGATAATGCCGTTTCGGATATCTCTGACCGGGATGAAGTCCTCTGCGTGGAGGGGCTGCTTTTTCTTTGCAACTGATGATTTGTGCTTGCTTGCTTTATGGGGTTTCTTCACAGGTTTGCGCTTTTTCCGCTTCTTGGGTTTCTCCTTGATCTTGATCCCTAACTGCTCGGGCGGCTTAGGTGCCGACATTCCCGACACAGCCTTCATTGGTTTTTCAGGTGCCTCTGGAACCGGAGTGTCTGATCGGTACAGTGTCCTGCGATGGATGAGCCAACGCACCCAGTTAACAGCGAACTCAGAAAGCGAATCACCTTCAAATCCAATCACACCAAAGATTCCAAGTGGCAGAGACACCAGGCACAAAATGATAATCCGTGTAGTAAGGGAAAAGGGCAACTTGATAATGGGGACACCTGTTAATAAGACGAGCACGCAAGCTTCAATCGCATTGCGTGCTCGAATCATGCCGCCAAATAAGCGCCCACTTGTGAGAAAGTTTGGTGGGATATAGTAGACATCCCGATCTTCATTCGGTTTGCTCATATTTGGCCTCTATTCTGTTGTCAGTTACCGATGATCCAAAACGGCCCACCGGATCCAGCGCGCTTACTAGCTTCGTTGAGGATAATGGACATATCCCAACTCTTCTCGGAGCGCTTATAACTGGAAGGATCTGCGACGAGTATCTTTCCGTCAGCTGTGCAACCGCGCAGCACAATGAAGTGGCCGCTGGAAGTGAAGTGTCCCTTTGTCATGATGGCGACCACGAGCTTTCCATCAGCTAGGGCATCAACGATGCGCTGGGGCTCTGTTGCCGTACAGCCCTCTACACTCAATCCCCAAGCCTCAGCAGCACCGGGAATTAAAGAGTGGTACGAGCCGTTTCCACTACACCAATAGCCGTTCTCATAGGCCCATTGTGCCATGTGAGGAGGATCGACAGTTTCGGATGTCAGGCTGGATACAACGATGGACATAGCGGTAGGCCCACAGGCGTAACCGCCAATGGTGTCTGTGCCGTACAGTTCGTACTTCCAGCGTTCGTCCAACTGGTTGTAGTAGACCACCTGCGTCTCACCATCTGAGAAAATGACTCCGTCATAGGAAAGTCCCAAGGCAGAGAATTCGGTTTCACTCAGGCCCTGGTAAACACCATCGCCCAACAGAACGGTGAGGTTTTGCGCATACTGGCTTGCCAGTAGCTTTTGGTCGTCTGACAGGTGGAAGACCTGATCGGCAAAATAAGCCTCGCCATTGTATGAGATGGTGTAGACTCGGATGGTCTCATAAGTCGGCTCGGGAGGTTCCTCGGTTGTGGTGTCAGGTGCAACCGTTTCCGTGCTTTCTGCTTCAGGCTCAGAGGGGACTTCTCTCACCTCGTCTGTATAGGTGAACGAATAGAGTTTGTCCTTGTTTGCTGCAAGCAGGCTCTCCATATCATCCTTGGAAATGGAGGTCGCGTCAGTGTCCTTATAGGCACAGTACTGGGAAACGATTGCATTGGCGTTAAACACCACATCGGAACCGAACGGATTATTGACTTCCTTACCGTCGCAGCCGGAAGCAGCGAAATCACTGTCGATCCGTGCCAGCACATCATCGAGTCCTGCAGAGAGGATCATGCTGATACCACTGTTGATATCCGCCAAGTTCTGCACCAGCACCGTATCATCGGAAATCCCGTTAGGAGTATCAGTGCCATCGCCAAACAGGGATCCGAATATCACCGAGGGCAGCATGGCAATAATCAAAACCGGAAGCAAGATGACGGCTACGATGGGAATGGTCCACTTCCTTGAGGATTTTGCGGCCTCAACGGCCGCCCCATGAGCGCCACCAGTTGCGGCACCCTTTGCGATGCTGGCAATGGCTTTACCGGTTTTCGCAGCGCCAGCTACTGTGGATTCAGCAGATGACTGTTGCTGTCTGTTCTCTTCACTCATTAGACTTTGTCCTTTCTCTTGGGTACGGGCGGCATTTGAGGAACAATGCGCTCCTCATACCGAATCTTATCGTCGCCATCCTTATAGGGAGTCTTCTCGACAGTCGGCTGTGCATATTGCCTGTACCAGGAAGAGCCATCTATCGTCTCTACGGTATCGTAGGGGCCGGTAGGAGCCATATACTGCTCAGTGCTATACATAGCGAACTCCCGTTCAGACTGACCATCAGGAGCAACTTCGTGTCCTGTGATGCGGCCTCCGCCAATTTCGACATTGCGGAATGTGGGAGGCGAACTGGGAACACCAGCCCCCTCGCGGACAGTGCCGGGAGATGGGGCCGTGGGGGTGGTCGAAGCTGTGTGCGTAGCAGTTGTGATCACGCCGGTCAATGCGCTTCCTTCAGAAACTGGTTTTGCTCCCACAGGAGAGGGAACCACCGGGTTGGGGGCACTGGGCGCCGCCCACGGTTGAGTTTCGGGTGGGATAACACCGGCTGCTGATCCTCCATCGAGGGTGACAACATCTTCGCCGTTCATTGGGGTAGGCGCCGTGGGAATTGTGACCGGATCATCCGTTTGTATCTCACTCGCCGCAGCACTTGAGTAGCCAAGATAACTGGTCAATGCTTCCGACGCCTGTTCTCCGGTGATCGAACCGACAGAGGATATATCTCCCTTTGCAACAGCTCCGATCACACTAGTTGCGAACTTGCCCCCGCTTGCTAAGCTGGAGCCGAACATAGCACCACCAATGATGCTGCTAAGACCAGATCCGGTACCTGTTGCACTTGATGCTGCAGCATTACCCACAGCTCGTTTGGTGACCCCGACAAGGCCGTTTCCGCCACCGGTAAATGCTGCGCCGGCTGCCTGACCACCATTGTGTGTACCGTGCGAGGAGTGACGATTAGAAACCGTGCTTCCAAATGCACCTGCAGCAGTGGCGATACCACGGCCGGCTACCATGAGTTCTGCCAGCATACTTCCTCCTGTCCTGCCAACATTGACTCCTAGGGAAGCCATGAAGCTATCGATCTTCTGACTCACTTTGAGGAACCCAATGGCACACAGGAACCAGATGAAGATATTGCCGGCAACTTCTTCTTGACTGGACGCTGCAATGGCACTTTCCACTTCACTCTCATCGATGGCAAAAGCAGTTGTGGACAGAGCACAGGTGAGCAGCACGAGCACAAGGATTGTAAATATGCGTTTTCGCTTCATGTCTACCTCCTCATATGGACAGCGGATTGGCAAGGAAGTTGCCAACCATGCTTGTGAACAGGCGCAGGCACCATGCATTCATGATCAAAAGGAAAAGCTGACCACCAAGCATTCGGCACCACGCGCTGAATACATTAGATGTGCTTTCTGACGCTCCTGTCGCAAACGCAATGGGCGCCGTATAGATCAGAACTCCAACAAGGATATATCGTTCCGCTGCCTCAAACAGGAGCTTGATATAGTTCCAGGCAATGATGATCACAAGGATCAAAACAATAAGGCTCACGGATCCGGAGGCGAGGCATCCGACTATCACCGTGAGCACGCTACCGAAGTTGGAAAACTCAATGGGAGGTAGTGCTGTATCGACAACCCAGTCATATGGTGTGCCGGCGATTCCCAGGATGAGCACCATGATCTGATCGGCAAACAGTGCCAGAAAAATGAAGAGGATAGACTTGATGGCGAGCTTGGTAGGGTCCTCCGCACTAAGGCCCACACCAAGCCCGAAGTTTTTGAAGAGCTGCCACACGAGGTTCAAAAGGACAAAGCCAACAGCAATCGCTGCAAAGACTTCGTAGAGCGTCTCAGCGGCTGGAAAGTAACGCAAGAAAGTGCTCATGTCACAACCCAGCGCTCCAAGAACGGAGCCTGTGACCAGGTCCAGCAGGTTCATGATCTGCGTGGCAATCCACTCAACAATGCTGTCTAAGATACCCATGTAACACCTCCTGCGTCAGATCAGAAGCAGCCCAATTCGTCGTCGAAGCTGCTCTCAGGCAGGAAGTAAGCCGCTGTCAAGCACATGACGATACCAGCGATGATACCGGATACCAAGCAGATGATGCTTTTTTTCATATCTTGTTTCTCCTTTAAGGCGTCCAAGTGCCACCGGCGAAGAAAGGCGTCACATAGGCCATGATAAAGCCAAGGCTATTCAGGATAGCCCAAGTAATGATGATCCGCTTCAACCAAGCACGGGACTCGTCAACCGTCCGTCCGGATCTGGAGAAGTTCATCAGAAGAAGCGCAACGGCAGCCGTAACAACTGCGGCAATAGTGCTGATACTGAGGATTTGCTTATACACATCCTGCATGATCGCACTCGCCTTCGTCCAAATGGTATCTGCGGCGAAAGCACGAGTGGAAAACATGCTCAGCATCGTAGGTATCACAAATGCCATATACAGTCCACGACCAACGCTTACATTTCTGAATCGCTCCTGCAGTTTCTTGACGACGGCAGGTTTGTTCTGATTCATACTGGGAAGTCCTCCTTTCAACTAGAGCCGAAAAGAAAAGCCGGGGGCTTGGGCAGTGCGACCCAAACTCCTGGCTTATGCATGAAAAAAGCCCCCGGCAGAGCAGAGGGCCGTCCATCGATGAAACTTTTCGACGCTATCATCTTAGCATTTATGGAATACAGATGCAATTAAGCAGGACTTCAAATACAGTTCGGAAATAGTTCAATTTTAGTTCAGGGCAGAAATTGCTTGATGATTTCCATACAATCACGAGCCGTATAACCCCATAAAATGCGGTCTATGGCTTTGATCGCCATATTGAGGTAACTGTGATAAGTCACCATCGACATTTGGAAACCTATTCGCTCGAGCTCTGCAAGGATTGCTTCACGGTTGGCCAGCTTCCTCTCCGAGAAGTAGGTGAGATAGAGGATCTGGTACATCAACTCCCCATGATCCGGATCCAGCCTTACCGTGTTCAGCGCGTTTTTGATGATCTGGAGCATATTCTTGCTCCGTATGACCGTGCGTGCGTATCCTTCAAGCTTTGAGCCGGATAAATCAACCCCAGCAAGCTCTGCATTGACCTCCAGTGTGGAAAGCCGGGTGCCATGTTCCATCTCCATCCTGACATTCATGTCAGACTCCGAGATCTGGATCGCATAGGCCACCTTGCGGTATTGCTTGAGCAAGTGCCTGGTGTTGTGATACTTTTCCACAGGCTTGCGTTTCATCGGCTTGTCCTCCAGATGATCTACGCCAACCTGAAGGCCAGTCTCAATCTCCGTCTTCAACGCTTCCTTCTCAAGCGCAAAGACGGGTGTGCTGTCAGAGGTCATGATTTCATCTCCTTTCCGAGTGTGGATTCTTTGGGCGGGTCACGACTACTCTTCTCCTGTTCAGAGATCTCCCAGTCTAAAGAACTGTAGAAGACTAATGGAATCTGCCGAGCAAAAAAAGAGGAGCGAACCACCAGAAACACCTGTATTTTCAAGGACTTTCTGGCTTTACCTATTGTTTTCTCTGGCGGGACGCGAGACTCGACGCTGATATCGAGTTTGCTGTCGTCTGCTTCCACCACATCAATCGCCTTAGCAATACCAATGATCTCGCCAATCCTGCTTAGTTCAAGTTCCTCACAGCCTTCACCGTAGATCATCTCACGATAGCGGCACATTGAAATGACAGAGCCGCGTGAGCTGGAAAAACTCACACGGCTGATAATTCCATATTCGCCGGCCTTCAACATGAAGCGTCCGACTCGGGACTTTGACCAGCCCCAACGACGAGCAAGGTAAGTATATGAGAGCAGCGGCATACCTCGCATATTGGAGTAATAGACAACCGGCATATACTCAGATCCTCGCACTTTGGGGTCATTCAGGATTGTGTGGAGCCACATATCCATGATGGCGTCCAATTCACTGAATACAATTCCGACTTCCTTTCGTGCAGTCTTCAGAAGCAGTCTGCCGACAGGCAGCGGGAAGAAAAAGAATCCCGACCCTTTATAGCTGTAATAGTTATACTGTAGGTGTGTGCAGTGCTCTTTCCAATCGGCAATCGTGAAGCGGAGTATTTCCTTTTCCTCATCCAAGATCTCAAAGGTAAGGAATCCATGATTCTGGAAGTACTCCATCAGCTCAAGCGCCTGAGTCTTGGAGTGGACTCGAAGGATTCTGGGCAATGCCCCGAGCTTGCAGATCCACTGACCCGGCGCCTCCATATATCGGTCGCCATTGATCACGCGTTCATTGGATCGAAAATTAGCGTAGCTGAAGAGCGCCATGAGACTGAATAGATGGACAGTTCCTTCGTTCCGGAAATCCTTGTGATCATTGAAGTGTCGGAACCACGGCTTATAAACTCTTACCTTCGGAAAGCACACCAACTGTTGTTTTTGTGTGCAGCTCATCTCATACACCTCCTTCCTGACAGAGTTGTAAATAGAGTCGATTCCAAGTCCCCTGGTCAGGGGGACACAGGCATTTCAGCCTCGGCCCATGCTTGTGGGTGCGTCGTCCCTCGGTTTGAGACCTAGCCGGACGAGTGTACCATTATTTTCCCGTGCTGTCGTCGCAATGGAGCTTGACCAGGCCCCTTTCACTTGCTCATAGTGGCTCGAACACGGTGATGTCTTGGAATCGTATTCGGTTTTCAAGGTACAGTGCTGTGGTAACAGGTTGAGAGTCTGCGGTCGGCAAGTCATAAAACACCTCGAATGCACCTCTCGTAATGAATGTAGAAATGGCACCCCTTTTGACCACCCTTCAAAAAAGAAAAATTTCCCCATCGACTAAAATAGGCTGATGAGGTATTATGAAAATGCATTGAAAACAAAAAAGCACGCACCCACCATTTAAGGTGAATGCGTGCAAATGATAAGTCGGGAGGAAGCTTTGATTTTGGACTAAATCAGCATACTCACTCCATAGAACCGACTGTATGTCTATTATAGGTCAATCCTCGCTTTTGAACTCCAGGGCGGGCGAGACCATGGCGTTGGCAAAGCCGGTGATGGGCACCAGCGTGCCGGCGCCTGCCCGCTTGGCCACCTTGTCGAACAGCCCCAGCCCGGTGAGCAGGGCGGCGGCGAAGATCAGGGTCATGGATACGGCGCTTCCCGCGTCGTCCCGGCCCATGCCGGCGTTCTGATAGAGGTTGAGCAGCGCCTGTCCGACAGTGCAGATCAAGCCGCCCACCACAAAGGCCCACAGCATATCCCGGCCCAGCGGCGAGGGCTTGGATTTTGCATTGACATACTGGCCGTATTCCTTGTTGGTCATATCCATGGAATCTTCCTCCTTTTGCTCGGCGCTAGTTTGCCCCTTGACAGCGAAAAACATGCGTGGTATTCTTATTTTACTAAATTACTCATTTACTATATTAGTAAATTACTGATTGGAGCGATAGACA
>PPYF01594097.1_pt1 | contig 11684 bp, 9 predicted proteins | sample 1559871 | NCBI WGS metagenome assembly PPYF01 (sample SAMN08240021, study PRJNA423297) | Human gut metagenome, whole genome shotgun sequencing project. | reverse complement strand
AGAAAAGCATTGTGGATTTGTGATTAATCGGGGCGGCGCTACGGCAGCGGATATTGTGGAGCTGTGCCGCCAGGTGAAGGAGCGGGTTTTCCAGAATTCCGGCGTGGAGCTGGAGCTGGAGGTAAAGCTTCTGGGAGAATTCTAAAACGGAGGAGAAAGCCATGAAGCTGGTCATTGTAACGGGCATGTCCGGCGCAGGAAAGACCATTGCCCTGAAAATACTGGAGGACCTGGGATTTTATTGTGTAGATAATCTGCCGATTCCTCTGATGGAGCCGTTTGCCGATCTGGCTATGCGGCAGTCATCCGCACATGAGAAAGTGGCTCTGGGAATTGATATTCGCAGCGGAGAGGATCTTCCCCGGTTCCGGCAGATTCTGGAACAGTGGAAATCTGGTTCCCTTCCCTGCGAGGTGCTGTTTCTGGATTGCAGCGATGAAACTTTGATTAAGCGTTATAAGGAAACCCGTCGTTCTCATCCTCTGGCAGGAAAGGGCCGTGTAGATACTGGAATTCAGACAGAACGCAGCCGGCTGGATTTTTTAAAGAAAGAAGCGGATATTATTATTGATACCAGTCAGCTTCTTACCAGAGAGCTGCGCCAGGAACTGGAGAAAATATTTGTTGATAACCAGAATTATCAGAACCTGTTTGTAACTGTGTTGTCCTTTGGTTTTAAATATGGGATTCCAGTGGATGCAGATTTGGTATTTGATGTGAGATTTCTGCCCAACCCTTATTATGAGGAAAATCTGAGAAGTCACACAGGGCAGGAAGCAGAAGTGCAGGCCTATGTTCATCAGGGAGGAACGGCAGAGCTCTTTTTGGGAAAGCTGTATGATATGCTGGAGTTTCTGATTCCCAATTACGTTCAGGAGGGAAAGAATCAGCTGGTCATTGCCATTGGATGTACTGGCGGAAAACACCGTTCTGTGACGATTGCAGAGGCCGTTTACCAGTATTTAAGCGGACACAGGGAGCTGGGGCTGAAGCTGGAGCACAGGGACATTGATAAGGACAGAATACGAAAAAAATAAGCATCTGAGGTGGGAAATGTCATTTTCTTCAAGAGTTAAGGAGGAATTATCCCGGCAGCTTAGTCCTGCCAGACACTGCCAGATTGCTGAAATTGCGGCGATTATTAGTCTGTGCGGCAGGATTCAGATATCGGAAAACGATCGGTATCGGATTAAAATCAGCACGGAAAATGCGGCAGTTGCAAGAAAGTACTTTACATTATTGAAAAAAACATTTAATATAAGTACTGATGTTTCTATTCGCCAGGGGGCAGAAGGCCATCGGCTTCGTACCTACACGGTAGGGGTCAGCCGGCATGAAGACGCAATGCGGGTTCTTCAGGCCACCAAGCTGATTGACAGGTATGGGGAGATTGAAGAAAATCTGTCTCTGGCTCAGAATGTGGTAATTATGCAGAGCTGCTGCAAGCGGGCTTTTATCCGCGGAGCATTTCTGGCCTCCGGTTCTATCAGCGATCCGGAGAAATTCTATCATTTTGAAATTGTCTGCGCTGCTGAGGCCAAGGCAGTTCAGCTTCAGGGGTTGATTCTTGCATTTGGTCTGGACGCCAAGATTGTACAGAGAAAGAAGTACTATGTGGTTTATATTAAAGAGGGCAGCCAGATTGTAGACATCCTGAACGTAATGGAAGCGCCTGTGGCCTTAATGGAACTGGAAAATATCCGGATTCTCAAGGAAATGCGCGGAAGCGTAAATCGACAGGTCAATTGTGAGACAGCCAATATCAATAAGACAGTATCGGCTGCAGTAAAACAGATGAAGGATATTACTTTCATCCGGGACAAAATCGGCTTTGACAAGCTACCGGAAAATCTCAGTGAGATTGCGCAGCTACGCCTGTTAAAGCCAGAAGCAACACTAAAAGAGCTTGGAGAGGCTCTGGATCCGCCGGTTGGCAAATCCGGCGTAAATCACAGGCTCAGGAAGCTGGGAGAGCTGGCCCAAAAGCTAAGAGAGCAGTATCCAGGCAATGAAGCATAATACATGCTTTCAGAAATGAGGAGGATAATTATGGTAAAGAAAGCAATTACGATTGGACTCGCATCCGGACTTGAGGCAAGACCGGTGGCCATGCTGGTGCAGATTGCAAGCCAGTATGACAGCCTGATTTATGTAGAGAGCGAGAATGCGCGCGTGAATGCCAAGAGTATTATGGGTATGATGACACTGGGACTTGATGTGGGAGAGACCGTGGTTGTCAGCGCAGACGGAAGTGATGAGGAGAAGGCGATTGCAGAGATCGAGCAGTATTTGAGCAATCGGTAATCCCCACTCGAAATTGTTTATGAAGTGATAGATGAAAATGGGCAGGATTTCTGGAAATCAGAAATACCTGCCCTTTGTCCATTCTGGAAACAGTGGAAAAAAACTTTATTTCCAGATATAATGAAAGGTAACAGCTCAGCCGGACAAGAAAAAGCAAGACTGAACTGTTACAATAAAAGGGATCACAGCCCTGCCGAAAGAAAAGAGCAGCGGCCTGAAGGCGAGTCAAGAGCAGACAGTCGAAAGAGAGGCGGAAAGAACGGCTGAAAAGACAGCCGAACAGGATGCGAAGCAGAGCGCTGAAAATAAAATAGAAAGGAAGAAAAGCTGTGGCATTTACACATTTGCATGTCCATACAGAGTACAGCCTGCTGGATGGCTCCTGTAAAATTAAGGAGCTGGCAGCCCGTGCAAAGGAACTGGGAATGGACAGTTTGGCAATTACCGATCATGGTGCCATGTACGGTGTGATTGATTTTTACAGGGCAGCAAAAGAGGTGGGAATCAAGCCCATTATTGGGTGCGAGGTCTATGTATCTCCTGGCTCCCGTTTTGATCGGGAGACCGCAAGCGGCGAGGATCGGTATTACCATCTGGTTTTGCTGGCTGAGAATGATCAGGGATATCACAATCTGATGAAGATTGTGTCAAAAGGCTATGTGGAAGGCTTTTACTATAAGCCCAGAGTGGATTATGAGGTTCTGGAAACCTTCCATGAAGGCGTGATTGCCCTGTCGGCCTGTCTGGCCGGCGAAGTGCAGAGATATCTGGGAAGGGGGATGTATGAAGAAGCGTGCCGTTCGGCCCTTCATTATGAAACTATATTTGGAAAGGGAAATTTTTTCCTGGAGCTTCAGGATCATGGAATTCCCATGCAGAAAACAGTAAATCAGGGACTTCTGCGCATGAGCCGGGAGTTGGGAATCGATCTGGTAGCAACCAATGATATTCATTATATTCTGGCAGAGGATGCGGTTCCTCATGACATTCTGCTTTGTATCCAGACGGGAAAAAGAGTGACGGATGAAAACAGAATGCGTTATGAAGGCGGACAGTATTACTGCAAATCCGAGGAAGAAATGCGGGCACTGTTTCCCTATGCTCAGGAGGCGATTGATAATACGCACAAGATTGCACAGCGTTGCAACGTGGAAATTGAATTTGGCGTAACCAAGCTGCCCAAATACGAAGTACCGGAGGGATATGATTCCTGGGGATATTTAAACAAGCTGTGTCTGGACGGCATGGCAAAGCGGTATCCCAAGGATGACGGAACCTTAAAAAAGCGCCTGGAATATGAGCTTGATGTCATTCATAACATGGGATATGTAGACTATTTCCTGATTGTGTGGGATTTCATTCATTTTGCCAGATCCCACAATATTATGGTAGGGCCGGGGCGTGGTTCGGCAGCAGGAAGCATTGTAGCCTACTGTCTGGAAATTACAAACATTGACCCTATTCGCTATGATCTTCTATTTGAACGCTTTTTGAATCCAGAGCGTGTATCCATGCCGGATATTGATATAGATTTCTGCTTTGAACGGAGGCAGGAAGTGATTGATTATGTGGTGGAAAAATACGGCAAGGATCAGGTAGTACAGATTGTTACTTTTGGTACTATGGCAGCCAAGGGAGTAGTCCGGGATGTAGGACGTGTTCTGGATATGCCCTATGCCCGCTGCGATGCTATTGCAAAGATGATTCCAACGGATCTGGGAATGACTCTGGAGAAGGCATTGAAACAAAATCCAGAGCTTCGGGAAGCCTATCAGCAGGATGATGAGGTCAAGTATCTGATTGATATGGCAATGCGCCTGGAGGGACTTCCCAGACACACCTCTATGCATGCGGCAGGCGTGGTAATTGGTCAGCGGGCTATGGATGAGTTTGTTCCCTTATCCAGAGCGGCAGATGGAACCATTACCACCCAGTTTACCATGACAACTTTGGAAGAGCTGGGGCTGTTGAAGATGGATTTTCTGGGTCTTCGAACTCTGACTGTGATTCAGAATGCGGCAGAGCAGGTGGAGAGAGGATATGGCATTCACCTGGACATGGAAACAATTGATTATAATGATAAGAACGTTCTGGCATCCATTGGCACGGGAAAATGTGATGGAATCTTTCAGCTGGAAAGTTCTGGAATGAAAAGCTTTATGAAAGAGTTGAAGCCGGAAAATCTGGAGGATGTCATTGCGGGAATTTCTCTGTATCGTCCGGGACCTATGGATTTCATTCCCCGATATCTCAAGGGAAAAAATGATCGCTCATCGATTACCTATGACTGTCCGCAGCTGGAATCTATTCTGGGGCCTACCTACGGGTGTATTGTGTATCAGGAGCAGGTAATGCAGATTGTTCGGGATCTGGCAGGCTATACCATGGGACGAAGCGATTTGGTGCGCCGTGCCATGTCAAAGAAAAAGGCTGCTGTTATGGAAAAGGAGCGTAAGAATTTTGTCTACGGAAATGAGGAAGAAGGGGTAAAGGGCTGTATTAACAATGGAATCAGCGAGAAAACAGCCAACCATATCTATGACGAAATGATCGATTTTGCGAAATATGCGTTTAACAAGTCCCATGCAGCCTGCTACGCAGTGGTGGCATATCAGACAGCATATTTGAAATATTATTATCCCAGGGAATTTATGGCAGCTCTGATGACGTCGGTGATGGACAATATTACCAAGGTGTCAGAATATATTTTAAGCTGCCGCCAGATGGGAATTGCCATTCTTCCTCCGGATATCAATGAAGGGCAGAGCGGATTTTCCGTGTCCGGCGGAGCCATTCGCTATGGTCTTTCTGCAATTAAAAGTATAGGACGAAATGTAGTGGATGCGATTATCCGGGAACGGGAGGCAAATGGTCTTTTTGTATCAATGGATGATTTTGTAGAGAGAATGACAAATAAAGAGATCAACAAACGAACCATGGAAAGCTTTATCAAATCAGGAGCGCTGGATTCCATGCCAGGAAACCGGCGGCAGAAGACGATGATTGCGCCGGAACTGCTGGAACAGAAAAATAAAGAACGGAAGAATGCCATGGAAGGCCAGATGAGTCTTTTTGATTTTGCTCCTGAGGAAGAAAAACAGCAGTTCCAGATTACCATGCCCAATGTGCCGGAGTTTCCAAGAGAGGAGCTGTTGGCCTTTGAAAAGGAAATGCTGGGGATCTATGTCAGCGGCCATCCGTTGGACTCCTATCTGGAAACCTGGAAAAACAGCATAACAGCAAAGACTACAGATTTTATAGTAGATGAGGAAACAGGCAGGGCTGCAGCCACTGATGGAGAGAGAGTCATTATAGGAGGAATGATTTCCGGAAAGGTAGTAAAGACTACAAAAACGGGAAAAATGATGGCCTTTGTTACGGTTGAAGATATGGTAGGCTCTGTAGAAGTGCTGGTATTTCCGAAAGATTTTGAGAATAACAGGAGTTTTCTCAATGAAGATGAGCGGGTGTTTATCCGGGGAAGAGCTTCTATAGGCGATGAGCCGGTGGGAAAGGTGATCTGTGAGCAGGTAATTCCTTTTGATGCGGTTCCAAAGGAACTGTGGATAAAGTTTTCTGATAAAGCGGAATATGATCAAAAGGGTCCGGAAATCCTGGAAGCATTGAAACAGTCAGAGGGAAATGACACAGTTATTATTTATCTGGAGAAGGAACGTGCAAAAAAAATCCTGCCTCCTGCCTGGAAAATCTGTGCAAATGAGACAATAATGGAGTTTTTAGAAAAACTTGTTGGTGAAAAAAATATCAAACTTGTAGAAAAGGGATTGAAAAGATAGGAAAAATGATATAGAATACTTCTGAATTGTATTTTGAGGAAAACAATTCCAATCCGGGAAATCGTACCGGTCTGAGACATAACAGAAAGAGACAAAAAGAAAAGGTAAAGTGCAGGCAGCAGAAAGCGGCGTGCAGGAGTAAACAGCAGGCAGCAACAGGCAGCATGCAGAAATAAACAGCAGGCGCTGACAGCGCGACAGGAGGAAATAACCATGGCAAAACAGGTAAAAACAATAGGTGTTCTGACAAGCGGCGGTGATGCTCCGGGTATGAATGCGGCTATTCGTGCGGTAGTTCGCACGGCTATCAATAAAGGCATGAAGGTAAAGGGAATTATGCGCGGCTATGCGGGACTTCTTCAGGAAGAGATCGTAGATATGGAGAGCACCAGTGTTTCCAATATCATTTACCGCGGAGGAACAATTTTATATACCGCAAGATGTGCAGAGTTTACTACTCCAGAGGGACAGCAGGCAGGCGCAGAGATTTGCCGCAAGCATGGGATTGACGGTATTGTGGTAATCGGTGGCGACGGTTCCTTCCGCGGTGCAGGAAAGCTGGCTGCTCTGGGAATCAATACCATCGGCGTGCCGGGAACCATCGACCTGGATGTAGCATGTACCGAGTATACTATTGGTTTTGATACAGCAGTCAATACGGCAATGGAAGCGATTGACCGGGTTCGTGATACCTCTACCTCCCATGAGCGCTGCAGTATCATCGAGGTTATGGGACGTAATGCAGGATATATTGCTCTGTGGTGCGGCATCGCCAACGGTGCAGAGGATATTCTTCTTCCAGAGCGGTATGACGGCGATGAGCAGACGCTGATCAATAAAATCATTGCGAACCGTAAGAGCGGAAAGAAGCATAATATCATCATCAATGCAGAGGGAATCGGTCACTCTACCTCTATGGCAAGACGAATCGAGGCAGCTACAGGAATTGAGACGAGAGCAACTATTTTAGGACACATGCAGCGAGGCGGCACCCCGACCTGTAAAGACCGGGTTTTTGCCTCTATTATGGGTGCAAAGGCAGCAGAGCTTCTTTGCGAGGGCAAGAGCAACCGCGTTGTGGCTTACCGTGACGGTCAGTATATCGATTTGGACATTCAGGAAGCACTTCAGATGAAGAAGGATATTTCGGAGGAACAGTACGAGATCGCCAAGATGCTGGTAAAATAACAGCCAAGGAGAATGTCTGGGAAGGACAGAAAACAGCTTGGAACAGGAAACTAAAGGCCCGGTGGGAATCAGCCACCGGGCATTCTTCGGCTTTGCGGACTGGAAAAGTATTTTTATGGGTCTGCAGGGAAGCGGAAAAGATGAGAAAGGACGTCTGAAAAAGGAGAGAGCAGAATGCCGGAAAACGGAGAAACAACAGTACTTTGTGGTTCTAACAGTTATGAAAGAAAGTATTATTTTAATGAAGACTTTGAAAGTCTTCCAGATGCGGTGAAGCGTCAGCTTCAGGTTATGTGTGTCTGGTTTACAGAGGAATGTGGAGGGATCCTGACACTGGAATTTACAGAAGACGGAACTCTGGAATTTAAACATACCACATCAGAGTATGACGGATATTATGACGAAATCGGGGCAGATTTAAAAATTAAGCAGATGAGAAGAGAGGGGCAGGAATTTCTGCAGGCCCTGGAGACCTATTACCGAGTGTTTTTCCTGGGAGAAAGCCCGGAGAGCGAGGAGGTATGATGGCAGAGGACAGAAGTCCCAAGAAGGATCTGCAAAGCAGTGAGACATCAGGAAGGACAGGAAAACGCAGGCTTCGAATAGGAAATGTAGAGCTGGACAATAACCTGGTTCTGGCGCCGATGGCTGGAGTGACGGATCTTCCGTTTCGAATTCTCTGTAAGGAACAAGGCTGTGGTCTGCTCTGCACAGAAATGGTAAGTGCCAAGGCGATTCTTTATAAAAACCGCAATACCAGAGAGCTTTTGGAAGTAACTCCGGGAGAACGTCCGGTTTCGGTACAGCTTTTTGGTTCTGATCCGGAAATTGTCAGTGATATGGCGCACTTGATCGAAGACGGCCCCTTTGATATCATTGATTTTAATATGGGCTGCCCTGTTCCAAAGGTGGTTAACAACGGAGAGGGTTCTGCTTTGATGCGCAGTCCGAAGCTTGCAGAAAAAATATTTACAGCTCTTATAAAAAAAGTACACAAGCCTGTTACAGTCAAGTTCCGGAAAGGCTTTGATGATTCCTCTGTGAATGCAGTAGAAATTGCAAAAATCGCAGAAGCCTGCGGTATGGCCGCTGTGGCAGTCCACGGAAGAACAAGAGAACAGTTCTATGCGGGAAAGGCGGACTGGGAGATTATCCGTCAGGTGAAGGAGGCTGTGAGGATTCCAGTTATTGGAAACGGTGATATTTTTACACCTGAGGATGGAAAACGGATGCTTCAGGAAACAGGATGTGACGGTCTGATGATAGCCCGGGGAGCCAGAGGAAATCCCTGGCTGTTTCACAGACTGAATCATTATCTGGATACAGGGGAGCTTCTTCCAGAGCCGGACTGCAGGGAGATTGGCGGAATGATTTACCGACATGCCCAGATGCAGACGGAAAGAAAGGGAGAAAACCTTGGAATGAAGGAAATGCGCAAGCATATTGCCTGGTATACAGCAGGGCTTCGCCACTCAGCAGGAATACGGCGTCAGTGCAATACGCTGGAGACATTAGAGGAGCTTCGGAATATGCTGGAGGAGCATGGAATGCTGCCGGAGGAGTTTTAAAACAGTGACAGAATGAGGCGGCTGGCCGGAGGGCATATCACGGAGGGGAAGAATGCGTTCTGCCCTTGAAAACAGGGGCTTTCCGGTTCTTGACAACTGATTGCCTTTGGGATATAATGTTTGGAATGCAGCGTTGCGGAACTGAGGGGATAGATAGGTTTATCAGAAGGGATACAGAGTTCTACAGCTCCGCAGCAGGTTAGTAAAAAGGAAGGAAATGAGCATCATGGCAGAGAAGAAACACATTTTAACATATGCAGGACTGAAGCAGTATGAGGATGAACTGCAGGATCTGAAGGTGAACCGTCGTCGTGAGGTGGCACAGAAAATCAAAGAAGCGCGTGAGCAGGGCGATTTATCTGAGAACGCTGAGTATGATGCAGCAAAGGATGAGCAGCGTGACATTGAACTGCGTATTGAGGAGTTGGAGAAGCTTCTGAAGAATGCAGAGGTTGTAGATGAGGACGAAATTGATCTGGATAAGATCAGCATTGGCTGTAAAGTTCGTGTATATGATGTGGACTTTGATGAGGAAATGGAGTTCCGTATTGTAGGCTCTACTGAGGCAAACAGCCTGCAGAATAAGATTTCTAACGAGTCTCCTGTAGGTCAGGCTCTTATGGGTAAAAAGGCGGGAGATGTGGTTGATGTGGAGACTCAGGCCGGAGTGATCCAGTATAAAGTCCTGGAAATTCAGAGAGTATCATAATCCAATTAGAACGAAGGAGTAAAGAAAAACATGGCAGAGCAGAATCAGAAGAAGCAGCAGGAGCCGGATCTGAATCAGCTGTTAAAGGTTCGCCGGGAGAAGTTAGCAGAGCTTCAGGCAGCCGGAAAGGATCCGTTCCAGATTACCAAATATGATGTAACTGTACACAGCACTGATGTAAAGGAAGATTACAGTCAGTGGGAAGGCAAAGAGGTTTCCATTGCAGGACGTATGATGTCCAAGCGTGTTATGGGAAAGGCCTCTTTCTGCAACGTTCAGGATCTGAAGGGCGATATCCAGTGCTACGTAGCTAGAGACGATCTGGGGGAAGAAGCTTATAAGGAATTCAAACGCATGGATATTGGTGATATCATCGGCGTGAAAGGTATTGTTTTCACTACGAAGATGGGAGAGATTTCTATTCATGCCCACAGCATAACCCTGCTTTCCAAGAGTCTGCAGGTTCTGCCGGAGAAGTATCACGGATTGACCAATACAGATATGCGGTATCGCCAGAGATATACGGATCTGATTATGAATGAGGATGTACGAAAAACCTTTGTAATGCGTTCCAAAATCATCAGCTGCATCCGCCGTTATCTGGACGGACAGGGCTTTTTGGAGGTTGAGACTCCTATGCTGGTATCCAATGCAGGAGGAGCCGCTGCAAGACCGTTTGAGACCCATTACAATGCATTAGATGAAGATGTAAAGCTGCGTATTTCTCTGGAGCTTTACTTAAAGCGTCTGATCGTAGGCGGTATGGAGCGCGTATATGAGATTGGACGTGTATTCCGTAATGAGGGACTGGATACCCGCCACAATCCGGAATTTACCCTGATGGAGCTGTATCAGGCATATACCGATTATAATGGAATGATGGATCTGACAGAGAATATGTTCCGGCATGTGGCTCAGGAGGTATGTGGCACCACCTTAATTCCCTATGCAGATGTAGAGATCGATCTGGGCAAGCCCTTTGAGCGTCTGACCATGATTGATGCAATTAAGAAATATACCGGCATTGACTTTAATGAAATTGCTACTACGGAAGAGGCAAAGAAGCTGGCTGATGAGAAAGAGATTCACTATGAAAAGCGTCATGTGCGCGGTGACATCATCAACCTGTTCTTTGAAGAATTTGTAGAGGAGCATCTGATTCAGCCGACCTTTATTATGGATCATCCGGTAGAGGTTTCCCCGCTGACAAAGAGAAAGCCGGATAAGCCGGAGCAGGTAGAACGTTTTGAGCTGTTTATCTACGGCCGTGAAATGTGTAACGCTTATTCAGAGTTAAACGATCCTATCGATCAGAGAGAGCGCTTTAAGGCACAGGAGGCAGCTTTAGCTGCAGGTGATGAAGAAGCCAACACAACGGACGAGGACTTTATGAACGCTCTGGAGATTGGTATGCCTCCTACAGGCGGTATTGGATACGGTATTGACCGTCTGGTTATGCTTTTAACCAACAGCCCGGCTATCCGTGATGTGTTACTGTTCCCGACAATGAAGTCCTTAGACGCAAAGAAGAACGACAGCAAGGCAGAGAAGGCTGCACCTTCCGTTGCAGCACCGGCTGCAAGTGTGTCCGCAGCAAGCGCACAGCTTGACCTTTCCAAGGTAAAGATTGAGCCTCTGTTTGAGGAGTTTGTAGACTTTGATACCTTTGCAAAATCTGATTTCAGAGTGGTTAAGATCGAAGCCTGCGAGGTAGTGCCGAAGTCCAAGAAGCTCCTGAAATTCACGCTGAATGACGGAACAGATCGGAAGCGCACTATTTTAAGCGGTATTCACGAGTATTACGAGCCGGAAGAGCTGGTTGGTAAGACCTGTGTGGCTATCACAAACCTGCCGACCAGAATGATGATGGGCATTCCGTCTGAAGGTATGCTGATTTCTGCAGTGTATGAGTATAACGGACGGGAAGGCTTAAATCTTCTGATGCTGGATGATGTGATTCCGGCAGGAGCGAAGCTGTACTAAAGACAAGAAAATCCATAGACTTTTATGATTTTGCAGAGTGTTTGACATCAAATTGACATCAAATTTATGTCACTTGGTGGACTAACATGGACTGACAAGGGATGCATCAGAAATTAGAACCTTACAAAACTTAAT
>PPYF01017283.1_pt1 | contig 11684 bp, 14 predicted proteins | sample 1559871 | NCBI WGS metagenome assembly PPYF01 (sample SAMN08240021, study PRJNA423297) | Human gut metagenome, whole genome shotgun sequencing project. | reverse complement strand
GATGTCCCCATTTTGTGGAGCCCATCAACCCCGCCATTTCGGTTCAAGGTTGATGGGTTTTTTGTTGCCTGAAATTTATGCCGTTTAAAATCATGATGTTAGAAGCGCTGTTTTTTAACGATGGCGACAAATTGGCGGCAGAGTCAAAGAGAGAGCGCCACCTGTCCTGATTTCATTGGATGCGGCTGAACCGGATTTGACTCTTTTGGCGTTGCAATCGAACGAACAAAAGTTTCATGGGTAACAAAAGTATGGCTGGCTGAGCATAGATAGTGATCGGCGCGTGAGTTTCAAAGTGCATCACAGGCGGCGCGCTGGCTGATTTCGCTGGCTGGCTTTGTTTATATGCCACAGTAGGCAGACTGTAAGGATGTAGTGGAGCAGCCTCTGCAGGCGCTGCCGCTACGCCCATAACGCCTGCAACGACGGAAGCCAGCGCAGCAGTGCGCCGTCTGCTGGTCACATTTGCGGGACCGTTCACTATTTCGGGGCCGTTCTCCCCAACGATGCCAAACTGACCACGCGGGATCGTGCCACCGCTGTCATACATGCCAGCAAACGGAACCGCAGCAGCCGCTGCTCCACCAACCACCTGCACCTGTGCTTTGCCTTGTGTTTTATTATTTCCGGTCATCCAGTCAGGCAGATAATCGGTGACTGAGGAAAGCTTGCTTTTTAGTGTCTCCCATTTGACATTAATTCCATTAAGAATACTGTCAATAATGGCGCTGCCCATGTCCTGAAACTTCGCAGGAAGCGCGGCAACATCAGCCAAGATCGAATTCCATTTATCACTAATAGATTGCCTGATATTAGCCCACGCCTCAGAAACGCCAGATTTTATTGCATCCCAATTTTTAGCTATTAATCCCGGCAAGGTATAATTAAAGAACAGTGATTTAATCCCCTCCCATGCGGCGCTGGCCTTTTCTTTAATCCAATCCCATGCCGTACCTGTGGCATTACATACGGCATCCCACATGGCCTTGAACTTTGGCCCAAGCGTGTCCCAATTCTGCCAGATATAAATAGCACCAGCGGCGATCAACCCAATGACAGCCAGTATAGGATTTGCAAACATCAATCGGCCCAGCCATATAACTGACTTGCCAACAGAACTGATTGCTTTCCCAATAAGACCAAATGCAGATGAAAATTTTAGCCCCATCACCCCTGCGCTCATTCGCACTACTGCCATCGGTCCTAACACGGACGCCAGCGCCAGTGAAACAACCCCAGCGGCGGTAGCAACAATCGCAAAGCCAGCTGCCAGCTTAAACAGCGCAGAGGTCAATTGTGGGTGTCGTTTAACAAAACCATCCAGACGCGAAGCCAGTTCACCCAACCAGTCAGCCAGCTTCTTTAATGCAGGGGCGACTGTTTCACCGATACTAGCCATAGCATTGGTAAAGGAACCTGTAGCGGCTTCCCATTTATTACCAAGAGTATTCAAGGAGGCATCAACACGCTCGCGCAGAGAAGCCTGATTTTGTAGCTTTGAAGCCGTTTCTCGATACCCTGAGATGCCTTTGGTAATCATAATATTTAGCACCTGCAGCGTTTCCGCATCATCCCCAAAAATACCTTTTAGAGTAGCTAACCTTTTCTCAGTATTAAGCTTTTGGAGTTGAGCTAACTGCGTGTACATTTTCTCCAGCCCGCCAAACTCCCCCTTGCCATCCGTAAAATCGAACTTAACACCGGTGCCTTTTAGTTCATCATTAGCATCCTTCACTTTTTCCGTATTCATGACGGACTGAAATACTTTTCGGTAGGCATTACCAGCTGACTCTCCAGCCATACCAGCCTGATCAGCCATAACTAATAGAGGAGCAAATGTCTTAGCCGCGTCCAATCCCTTTTTATGAATAATATCCATCGCACTGCTGATTTTTGAGAACCCCTGCAGCATATTTCCTGAATCTACCCCTGCGTAGAATCCTTTCTGGATCACGTCCATCAGATTCATCATGTCTTTTTCGGAGGTCTGGGTAGCATCTTGTAACTTAGCCGCAAACTCAGCTGCTGCAGTGGGAGCCATCTGTAACTGCACGCCAAGATAAGCTGCTGACTCTCCCAAGCCGCCCAGGATGACCTGCGCCGACATACCCTGACGGCGTAGCATAGTCATCATGTTCTGAAAGTCGGCTGTTGTTCCCGGCAGCTTATCGCCCAAAGCAACTGCAAGCCGGTTAATTTTTTCAAATTCAGGCGCTACCTTTCCGCCCGGCCCCATCATTGAACCGGCGAGCTGATTCGCTGCATTTTCTGATTCTGAATAGGCTTTTACTGGAGCCAGCAACGTCATGCCAGTAGTTACCCCAGCCGCCATCGCCCCTGCACCATTACCTGCCAGAGAGTTCCTTAACTCGCGGGTCTTTTCAGCCTTGGCTTTGATGGCGTTGAGCTTTCGCTGACGCTCGCCAACTTCACGCAGCCTGCGCTCCTGCTCAGCCAACTGTCGGTTATACCGCTCAGTTTCTTGTGCAATCCGTGCCGTCTCACGCGCTCCGCCCCCAGCAGATAACCCCAGCCGATAAAGCTCAGCCCTGGCTGCCGCCATCTGGCGAGTTTCCTGTTGCTGTTTTTGTTCAAGACGTGAAACAGCACGCCACTGAGCTTCAAGCGCCTGCGTTTGTTTTTTTGTCGGGGATTCCAAAGAAGACATTTCGCGCGTCATCATTTGAGCGCGTAGCCTCGCCTGATCCAGTTCGGCACCAGTACGGCTAACACTTTGAGTTAGCTGATCGAAAGATTTAAGCTGACCTCCAGCATCACTCAGCTTTTTAATCTGATCGCGGGTTTGTCGAATAGCTGATGCCAGCTCCTTAGAGCCAGCCTGTGCATTTTTAAATGGGCGGGTTAACTTATCCACCGCCCCCAGAACTACCTGCAGTCGCAGGTTATTATCACTCATCGCTGGCCCCGCTTCTCTGAATTGCCTTATGCCGCCACTCCAGCACATCAGTCAGCGGCATAACGTCAGTGATGGACGGCGACCAGTGAAAGATGGTGGCAATATCTGCCACCAGATCATCAACCGTCAGGTTGTCGGCAAATCGGCAAGCACCGACTTCGGCAACAAAAAAGTAACCACCTCTACAGCCATTGCTGTCAGATCGGCGGGGTCCAGCTCTGCCATTTCCTGCGCAGTCAGCGTCGGGGAGGAGATTCGCGGGATCACAGTCATCATCGCGCCCACGTCCATATCCATAATGGCCTGCAGACGGGTGCCACGCAGTGCGCCGGACTGCGGCTTACGCAGCACAATTTCGGTAATTTCAGTTTTACCGCGCATGATGGTGGTATCTAGTTTTACGGTCTTTTCAGTCAGCTTGTCGCTCATGTTCGTTTCCTGTTAATGAAATACTGGCGCGGCTTCCCGCGCCGTTAAGGTTAATCAGAGGCCGAGGGCGTTACGGTGTTCTTCCATCAGGTCCACGCCGTCAACGATTTCAACCATGTTGACCAGATCGACCTCATAGAGCACCTCACCGTTAATGGTCAGCTTCGCGTAGCTGTTGGTGCTGCTGACTTTGGTGCTGCTGCTCTCGCCGGTTTTCCACTCGCCGGAATCCACTTCTTTATGGCGCCCGCGCACAACCAGCTCAACGGCCTGCACTTCCCCGGTATCGTCACGCTGAATGGAGCCGGTGAAACGCAGCTGGATGCCGTCAACGGTGGCCTTGCCCATCTGCTTGAATAACAGCAGTTCAGTGCCACCGATTGAAAATTCCGTGTCCAGTGCGCCGTCATCCAGCCCCATATCCACGTCCACCGCGCCCGGCATACCGCCGCCGCGATACTTCTCAAACTTGCGGGTGAATTTCGGCAGGGTCAGAGACTCAACGATCCCCTGCCAGTTGTTCCCGTCGTTGAACAGGTTCAGGTGTTTTAACTTACGTGGTAAAGCCATGGTGTCCCCTTACGCGCTGACCTGGCTGGAGAAATCCAGCAGGTACTGATCGGTGATGCGCTGGCGCAGCATCAGGTTTTCAAGCGGCGGCACCGGCGTGTAGTCGTAGTCGATAGTGAGCTTCCCGGCTTTCAGGGAGTCTTTATCGTTCACCGACTCATCCAGCCAGCAGTCTGCGCCGATGATGTAACCCTGCGCTTTCAGGCTGCGCAGCTTGGCGCGGATACCTTCGATAATGTCACGGGCCAGCGATGGGTTAAGCACGCCATCCACCGCCCACATGTGCGCTTCTGCGATGGTGTCAGCCAGCACCTGCGCCGTGCGGGTGTAGTTCTCAAAGGCAAACAGCGGATCGTCACTGAGGCAGCGGGAACCCCAGAAGCGGAAGCCGTCTTTGCGGATAAGCGTGGTGACGTCGTTCTGGTTCAACAGTCCCGCATCGGTTGCCGGGTCCTGCAGATCCCAGAACACATCAGCGGAAATGCCGGTGACACCATTCACGCCCACGTTGGACAGGGTTTTGTGCCAGCCGGTCTGCTCGTCAATTTTGGCACGCAGGCCGAGCGCACGAGCGGAGGCGTAAGCCGTCGCATCTGCATTCAGCACGGTGTCAAAGTTGATGAAGTCAGGCCAGATCAGCATCCCCTCGCGCTGGCTGAAATTGTCACGGTAGGCAATCGCTTCTTCCACCGTTTTGCAGCCATAGGCGGACAGATAAGCAAACCCGCGCAGGCTCTGCGCCACGCTCAGCAGCTCAGTGGCAACCGCCTGCGTGTCGTGTCCCGGCACGCCGAGAATGCGCGGCTTGACGCCGAGCTGCGACTGCGCCGAAAGCAGCGCTTTCATGCCCGTCTTTTTACCGTCAGCGGTCACGCCGCCGATAATGTTGGAGGTGGTTTCCGCTTCGGTTTCGCCCTGCGCCACACGTACAACGACGGTCACGGGTTTAGCCTAGTCTGCAATCGCATCCAGCGAACGGGCCAGCGTGCCGGACTCGCCCGCTTTACCGCTGGCGGTCAACACATCGGTCAGCAGAACCGGCTTATTGAGTGGAAACATGGACGCATCAGCATCATCGCCGGTGCATACCATGCCCACAATGGCGGTGCTCACCGTGGTAATGGATCGGGTGCCCTCGTTGATTTCAACAACGCGCACGCCGTGGTGGTAGTCCTGAGCCATAAGGCAGTCTCTCCGGTTTACAGGGTGTCTGCCTATGTTCTGGTTGATATGCGCACTGCGCACGCACCGGGCTATGTGTGGAGAATGGCACAATGGAAGGGGCAAAAAAAATCCCCGCAGATTGTAGCGCGGCGATTTTTTTTGCACCAAAACGCGATAAATTTTGCACTGCCAGAAGGTGCCAAAAAGACACATTCTGCACAGTGCAAAAATGAACGCAAAGAGTGTTTAGTGATGCTCTTGCTGAGCCGGATAACGTTTGTAGAGAGTCGACAGGCCGACCCCATATTTGAGAGCTATATCACGATGTGAGCAGCCGGACTTAATTTCCCGTTCAAACGCATCCCAGTGCTCATCAGTATACTTAGGCTTACGTCCGCCAATCCTCCCCTTAGCGCGGGCAACCGCTAACCCTGCCAGAGTGCGTTCACTATTCAGATCAGACTCATATTGTGCCGCAGAGAGAATATTACGGAAGTTATAGCGCCCACTGGCAGTGCTCAGGTCAACGCCATCTGTAATAGAACGAATATTAACATTGCGTTCTGCGAGGCTCTGAAAGGTCAATAATGCGTGCAGTACATTGCGACCGATACGATCTAACTTCCAGATGACCAGTTCGTCACCGGGTTCAAGCATCTCAACCACTTTCTTCAAGATTGGTCGATTCGTCTTACGGCCAGAAGCCTTTTCCTCAAAAATTAACTTACAGCCAGCAGCTCTGAGCGCCTGCATCTGAAGCTCGGTGTCCTGATGGTTACTTGATACTCGTGCATACCCAATAATCATAAAGCGATCTCCTGCTCATCCTTCTGTTCGTCAGTAGAACCAGGTTATCAGAGTTTCACTTTTGACAAAGAGCTACGCGAGCATTACAAGCCAACACCATAAAAATTTATTTATATTCAAGTGGATTTCTAGAGCCTCATTACATACATAACCAAGGATTCGTGTAGATTAGCACCTTCCAGCAACAGATAATTGAAGGATTTTCATGAACGACTTTACTAAAGAGCCAAAAATCGAGTGTCTCGAAGACGGAACTCAAATTATTTATCACATGGGGCAAAAGATTACGATGAGCCCTGATGGAAAAGTCACAACCCAGCATAAGGCCGGTCATGTGATAACGATGCAAAAGGATAACGTGGACATCAGCCTTAACTGGGATGCGATAAAGCACATTAATGTTCAGGATATCAATTTGATAAAATCAATAGACTCTAAGGTCGTTGAAGGTGGGACTGTAACAGAAATCACCTTTATAAATGATTCAAGATTCTTGTGTATCTATGATCAGCTAGGTCTACCAAAAGGCGCTAAATCAGAAGGAAGTAATACCATTAAGATCTCAGCCGAAGGCGATGAATTGACAGTGGCAATGGCAGAGTCCAGCTCAACTACAACGCTGCATTAACCCGAATGGTCACCTATATAGGTGACCATTTTCAAAGGTTGGTTTGGGAGAAGCGGCGAAAAGGGATGTGGGCACGACAGTCGGAACCGTTGCCGCTGGTGATGATTTACGCATAACAGGAGCACTTCAAAAGGCAAATAATCTTTATGAGTTAACAAATAAATCTGACGCAAGAGCTAATCTTGGGTTAGGAACCGTTGCAACAAAAAACGTGGGAAATAGTGCTGGGCAAATATGAGGATCTGCAGCTGCAAGGTGTCTAGCCATCAGGTCATCCACATACACCTTTAGTTCCAGCACCTTGTCATCAACATATTTACGGGTCGCCAGCACCACTGCCGGATCAATTTTCAGGGTGATGTTATCTGTGCTGCTGGTAATCAACACCATGCGCACGGTCTGCGTGCGCCCGCTCCCCTCCGCCAGCTGCGGTTTGTAGCTCTCCGGGCAGTTGCCCACAGCAATCAGTGCTCCAGTCTCATCAAACAGACCTACCTCACGAATCCACCAACCTCCCTCCGTTTCGGGGATCACCTGCTCAGCAATAATCTGGCTGCTGTTCTGCGGATCGATATACAGCATATTCAGCGCGGCGCGGTGTTTTTCAGCAACTAACGCGGTCTGTTGCGCGCTTGGCGTTGGTAATACGCCACCACCGTCGCCCACCGCCATCTGGGTAATTTTCAACGGAATGCCGAGCGCGGCGGCGCTTGCCAGTTTCGCCGCCCCGATTTCCGTCAGCAGGGTGTAAAATTTTGCGCTCATGGATTTACTCTCATTGTGTCAATAACATGGACTGCCCCGCCCTCATAAGCGGTGCCGCCGGAAATAATGGTTTCGTTGATATACGGGTAGATCGTGATTTCTTCGCCGGTGTAAGTGGCAGCCCCCATAAAATACGGCCCACTGGTCTGCAGGTTGATGGACATGCCGATCAGGTGACGGCTGCACGGTTTGGCATCACCGATCAGCCGCTCAAGTTCCAGATAGGTTTCTTCCGTGATGCCTTGTTCCTGCACGCCAATATCAAGGCGAAACGTCCCCGGCGTTTCGCCGGTCTGCCACCACTCAATGATGCGGATCAGGAAGCCGAACGGCTCCACCACGCGCCGCACAGCGCTGGTTGTCCCCTTGTGCTGATGGATATAGAAAGCGTCCTGCACCACCCGGCGCTTGACGCTCTCCGTCCAGCTTTCGTCCCAGCGGTCGACGGAAAACGCCCACGCCAGATAACCGGACGTAACCAGATTTTCCTTTCTGCCAGTAAGGCACAGGCGCACGTCTTTAAGCAGTACATCATCGACTTCGCCAAAGAAGTGGAGGTGGAGCTGAAAGGCGATCCGATGGTGCTTCCCAACGGGGCCACACTGTATTTCCTCGGCACCAATGCCCGCACTGCCCAGAGTTACCACGGTAACCTGTATCTGGATGAATATTTCTGGATACCGAAATTCCAGGAGCTGCGCAAAGTGGCATCCGGTATGGCTATTCACAAAAAATGGCGACAAACCTATTTTTCCACGCCATCCAGCCTGACACACAGTGCTTACCAGCGTTGAATCTTCAGTCAGATCGGTAAGCAGCCAGATTTCTGGTGCGGTTAATAAATGAGGTTGAGCTGGGTTCAGCTTGTTCCGCAGAATCTGCACATTCATGCCTGCACGTTCTGCCAGTTGCACCAGGTTGTGGCGCAGTGCGAATGCACGACAGGCTTCATCAAAATGTGGATGTTTGGAAACTTGGTAATCAAACATGGTTTTCAACTCCGAACTTATCGCAAAATCGAACTCAGCGTCTTATTGTGAAAATAGACGTCTATTAAGCAGACAAAGCATCAACAGTCAGAGCAGCCAGGTTAATCATTACCTTTTCACGTTTTTTGTCTTTACGAAGACGATGACGAGGTAGTCGGCCATCAGCCAACATGTCGTTAATCGTATCAATAGAAAGGCCAGTCAGTTCGCTATAACGTTCGATTGTGACATGTGGTGTATTCAGAGTAATTGAAATGTTAGGTGTCATAAGGCAACATTCCTTCTAGATATGGCTTGTGGCGAGCCGTTGTTTGTCGTGATTAGTAGTGAAGGCTCCAAAAGAACACTTCTGGTTCAACTTTAAGATCGCTTTTGGAATCTGTCAACGAATTTTGGATTTCTTTGGAGGACTTGTGGATTTCAATAGCGGCGGTAAGAAAGCCATAGAACGTTTAGTTGAAGCATATGGGTTCGGTACCCGTCAGGCTCTCTGTGATCATTTAGGTGTTTCTAAGAGCACCATGGCAACGCGCTATATGCGTGATATTTTTCCAGCAGATTGGGTAATCCAGTGCGCCCTTGAAACGGGCACCTCGCTTAATTGGCTAACAACAGGGCATGGTTCAAAGCAAGCATCAGCAAATACAAATACTATAGAAGTAGAAAAATATTTATTGTCTGATGGAGCATTGCAGAAAGACGGTTTTTATATTTTTGATAAGGGATTTCTACCCTCTACGTTTAAAAAACCTTTTGTCATCACAGATAACAATTCTGAATTTATTTGTGATAAAGAATTTGATGATATACGTGATGGTAAATGGGTAATAAGTATTGATGGCGAAATAACGATCCGTGACATTACTCGTTTACCCGGTGGAAGAATCTTCGTCGAGGGTGGAAACAGAGCCTTCGAATGCAAGATAGAAGACATTGAAATAATTGGTAAAATTATAAGTTTAACAGTCAAGTATGTTAAATAGCACCGGGAGGAAACTATGCTTGGTAAGGTATTTTTTGTGGTTTTGTCATGTTCTTTGTTATTAAACCCACTAACTACCTATGCTAGAAATTATCCCTGCTCAGGGAAAAAGGGAGGTGTTTCTCACTGTACCTCAGATGGCAAATTCGTTTGCAATGATGGAACTATTAGTAAATCCAAAAAAATCTGTACTAAAAACTCACGATAACTTTTGCTTTTATATCTGCGTCTAAAATAAAAATGAGCCGCAGGTTAACCGCAAAAGTTACATGCTCACATAGCAAAAAGAATAGCCAACTTCATTATGGCTTCAGTGAGATGTATGGTCGTAGGATTTCATACATTGACACTGGTTATACATACAGTAAAAATGCTCTCTACTGGAGGGCATTTTTTATGGCAGTACGAAAACTCACCACAGGGAAATGGCTTTGCGAATGTTACCCCGCCGGAAGAAGTGGGCGTCGTGTGCGTAAACAATTCGCCACCAAAGGCGAAGCTCTGGCTTTTGAGCGTCACACGATGGAAGAAACCGAATCAAAGCCCTGGCTGGGCGAATCAGTGGATCGTCGAACCCTGAAAGACGTGGTTGAGCTATGGTTCAAATTACATGGTAAATCTCTGACTGCTGGGCAGCATGTCTATGACAAATTGCTGCTGATGGTTGACGCTCTAGGCAATCCTCTTGCAACCAATCTCACCTCTAAAATGTTTGCCCACTATCGAGATAAACGCCTGACAGGTGAGATCTACTTCAGCGAGAAATGGAAGAAAGGAGCCAGCCCGGTCACCATTAACCTGGAGCAAAGCTATCTAAGTAGTGTTTTTAGCGAACTATCCCGCCTGGGCGAATGGTCGTATCCAAACCCACTGGAGAACATGCGAAAATTCACCATCGCAGAAAAAGAGATGGCATGGCTTACCCATGAGCAGATTGTTGAATTGCTGGCTGATTGCAAACGTCAGGACCCAATTCTGGCACTGGTAGTTAAGATATGCTTAAGCACAGGCGCACGTTGGCGTGAAGCCGTAAATCTTACCCGCTCACAGGTGACCAAATACCGAATTACCTTTGTAAGAACGAAGGGGAAGAAAAACAGAAGCATCCCTATCAGTAAAGAGCTTTACGAAGAGATCATGGCGCTTGATGGGTTCAATTTCTTTACAGACTGCTATTTTCAATTTTTATCCGTGATGGAAAAAACGTCTATCGTGCTCCCTCGCGGTCAACTGACACACGTTCTGCGCCATACGTTTGCGGCGCACTTCATGATGTCGGGTGGAAATATCCTGGCCTTACAAAAAATTCTCGGGCATCACGATATAAAAATGACTATGCGTTACGCACATCTGGCACCGGATCACCTGGAAACTGCATTACGGTTTAATCCGCTGGCAACACTACCAACATCAATAGCAAGTTTTTGAAAATGCGTATTTTGCCCTGTTGAGCTAATATTCTTTTTTTTCACATGGAGCACTATCAATGAATAAGTTTCAGCATCAGGGAGCGGAATTGCGCAACAGAGCCAAAGAATTGGCTTTATCCGTACTTAAAACTCACCCAGATGCCCAAAAAAACGGCAACGGCGTTAAGCAAGCTGAGGTATTTCGTCTAAGCGGCCTCGATTGGGGAGAAAAACGGAAAGCAACAAGTTCGAACCAACAATATTGGGTTGTTGCACTATTGCGTGAACTAGAAGAGGAGGGGTTAATCGAACAGATTGAAGATAGAGGCCCCTGGCGTTTAAGGTAAAACAAGTGGCGACAAAGTGGCGGCAGCGGTTGGCATTACCCCGTAATAACCACCACTGACCACCAACCTAACTTATTGTTTTTAATCTAACTTATTGTTTTCATTAACCCATTTACATAAATGGGTTTTTTGTTATCTAAAACTTATCTACTACCCTGCAACCCTCTCAACCATCCTCAAAATCTCCTCGCGCGATAGCGGCTTACGGTCGGTGACAAAATGCAGCGTCATCCCCTCAATAAACGCATCAAGCGCGCGGGCGGTTCCGGGTTCAAACCATTGTTCGAGCGTTTGCTGACTGCGCTGCATCCAGTTTTGCATTACCGTTTTTAATAGCGGTTTTCGGCTAGCCAGCGCGTAGAGCTGGTACATCAGCTCCATGTTATCCGGCGTTGCAACCTGTGAGCTGTAGATCATATCGGTGATAGCCTGGCATGCGCCCGGAGCATCACTAACATCGCTAAAAAATGCCTGATATTGCCGGGACATGATCTCAGTAAAACTGCTGAACGCCTCCAGTAACAACTCATCAATTCCTGAAAAATAGTAGGTCATCGATCCCAACGGTACCCCGGCAAGGGTAGCAATTTTGCGGTGCGTAACAGCATGTATTCCGTAAAGTTTCACCGCCTCCAGCGTGGCCTGGATAATTTTTTCTCGCCGTTGCGGATCGTTAG
>PPYF01654229.1_pt1 | contig 11686 bp, 15 predicted proteins | sample 1559871 | NCBI WGS metagenome assembly PPYF01 (sample SAMN08240021, study PRJNA423297) | Human gut metagenome, whole genome shotgun sequencing project. | reverse complement strand
TTATGCTTCCATCGGAAACGATGATCTGGCAGCCTGAGTTCACAGATAAAACACTCTCCAGGAAACCCGGGGCGGTTCAGCCCACCTTGCCCCGACTTCTCCGTTGCGGGCAAAAACAAAGGGCGCGATGGGGAGAATGGTAAGCTATCCCAAAGCTACATTGATATAATTGTAGAGATGAAACCTGACTTCTTCTTGTTCGAGAACGTCAAGGGGTTATATCGCACACTCAAGCATCGCGAGTTTTTTGAGCATCTCAAAGAGCAGTTGATGGATGTGGGTTACACTCTTCATGAAAGGTTGATTAATTCGATTGAATACGGTGCTCCGCAAGACCGAGAGCGCATTATTCTATTGGGTTTCCAAAGCAAGAAATTAGCCAAGTCATTTAATTGGAGTGGCAGATTATACCCTGATCGTAATGCCTTTAGTTACAGTTGGCCAACAACAAATGAATTTTCCGAAGACTCTATACTGGCAATGCCAGAGTCACTCCCAAAAGAATTAACTGTTGATTACTGGTTTAAGAAAAACAATGTTTCTGAACATGTGAACGCAAAGCATGTGTTTACGGCCAGAGCCGGATTAGTTCGCTTCAAGGCTGTTGCAGAAGGTGACGATAGTAAAAAATCTTACAAGCGCCTCCACCGCTGGAGATATTCTCCGACGGCTGCTTATGGTAACAACGAGGTTCATTTACATCCATATAAGCCACGCAGAATAACAGTTGCAGAAGCGCTTGCCATTCAGTCTTTGCCGAAAGAGTTTGAATTGCCACCTTATATGACTCTTTCAAATATGTTCAAAACTGTTGGCAATGGTGTTCCTTACCTTGCAGCCTTCGGAATAGCAAAATCTATATTAGAGCATTTAGGGATAAAAGATGAATTTGACAGCAATGAATCTTGTGAATGCGATAGCCAACCTGCCCAAAAACAGGCAGTTTGATTATGTGAATGAAAGTAATGCTGGGAAGATCGTTGTCGACTCGATTAAGTCGCCACAAGGCCCGATACGTTTTAAGCGTTTTAACCCAACCAAAGGCGAGACGCTCAAAGATGCAAAGATGGACAGCATCTCTAGCCAGATGCTTTGGCGTTTGGCTAACGCAATTCAAGAGGACGCGCCTATCAATTTAGATAGAGTGCTTGGTGCAAGCTATAACTCTCGTTCCGTTATTGAGAGTTTGCTTGCACACACGCCGCAATTTTATTGGTGTAAACTTGACCGTTTAGAAGTTATTAACACTAAACAGACGGTAAAGAAAGGCCACAAGCATCTTGTATACTTACCCAATTCGCCACACGAAAACGGTAAGCTCTCTGAATACAAAGCTAATATTGTAATATCAGAGATGAAAACAGAGGTTGTATATCAAAGCGTTGATCTGGAAACGATCCGCCCAGTTGAGGGCATGTCGATTGAAGAATCAAGAAGACATGCACAAATCCAGATTGCATTAGTAAAAATCGGCCACCACTTAGGCTACAGAACATGGGTGGCAGCTAATGATCGTGGACTTAAATATAACGGAAAAGTCATTGCTCAAATGGACGGGGTAATTGATAGCCTCTCAAATGAAAAGGTATTAAGCTCGTACAGCGAGGCCATTGACGGTGCAAAACTAATAGATTGCATTTGGTTTAGAAATGGGAAATTAATGCCCGCCGTGATGGAAATTGAGCACAGCACTGGGATTAAAAGCGGGTTAACCCGGATGAAGAATTTTTGTGACTATGCCCCACGGCTTCAAGATATCAGATGGACAATCGTAGCCCCCGATGAATATCGTGCTAAAGTCATTGAGTTTGCGAATATGCCGCAATTTCGAGAGCTGGACACAAAATTCTTCCCGTACTCAGCAGTCGAAGAACTGTATTCTCTTTGTGAACGACGCAAACCACAAGGAATTACAGATCAATTCCTTAATGCGTTTATGGAAAACTGCGTAACCCACTGACTAGCGGGCTAAACATCTTTTATGCCGGGTGCAAACCCGGCGCAGTCAGAACTCATCACCCCGGATAAACAACGCCCAGCCCTTGGTTTTGTTGGCGGTAGCTCGCCAGCATCGCGTTCATGCTGCTAGGCGACAGCCCACACAAATGCCCAGCATGGTAGCCACCCTCAGCGGCGTTAGCAGAGCGATGCACCACAGCACGCACGCGCCCGGTTCGGTGGCAGTGATCCAGCACGGCAGACGCAAGGCGCAGCGGCTTACCTGTCACCGCACAGCGTCGGTATTGATAATTCCACAGGAAGACACGGACAGCGGCCACATCAGCGCGGCGCAGCTCCAGCCGCCCGGAACCATTCAACAGGAAGCGATACACATCTTCGAATACAGCAGCATTTGTAATCCGTTCAGCCAACGGCATGTTGCCGAGGTGTTCCAGATAGCCCCTCATCGCTTTTCTTAATAGCTGGTCTGTCCGTGTAACCATGATTCAAAGTCTCCATTGTCAGATGAAGCCCGCTTGCAGGCTTCGTATTCTTCGCACTGGCGTTGGCATACCAGAGCATAAAGCTCATCAGCCACCGCATTTACGCGCCCATCACTGATACCGTTGCGACGCATCAGCCCCAGCAGCTTACGAAATTCAGCTTCAAGCTCAGGCTCTCCGGTATCAATTACCCACTGTTTCAGGTCAGCGAGTGCGCCAGTCATTGGCGGCGGCTCGATGTACCGCCACCTTAATTTAATCGTGGTTATCATCTTCTTTATCCTCTCTGTAAGCCGGGTGCATTGCCCGGTATTGCTCAATGGTCAAACCCTCGCTGGCCGCTGCAAACCGTTCCTTTTGCTTACCAGCCAATCGCAAGGCGCTGTCTCTCCAGCAGAGCAGAAAGAAGATGGTCAGCACCTGTTTACTCAAGCCATCCAGAAGATCGCCAAGCCCTTGCTCCAGCATACAGGCACGCCATGCAGCGGCGTGCTCAGTCATAGCACCGACTATCGGGACAGGTGAGCCGAGCATCGTCGCAAGCTGGCTCATAACACTATTAGCATCGCCCGGATGCAGTCGGGGAATAGTCATGCGGCCAGCCTGCGCCAACAGTTCGGCGTACCGCTGGCGGCGTGGGTCATCATCTGCCAGCGCTCTAATCGGCTTTTCATCTGCCATTAATGGAACCTCCGAGAGTTAGGCAGCCTGCAATAAATCGTCAGGCGTTGAGGGGTGGTATCTGGCTTTAGCTTTCAGGTACGCAGCACGTGCCGCCGCTTCGGTAGTGAACAAGCCAAGGTGATGGCGTACACCATCAACGCGTATGTAAGCCTCCCATTTGCTACAGCCCTTATTCCAGCTATACCCCCTTGCCTTGCGTCGGTTCTGGTCGTTTTCCCGCTGCGTAACCAATCGCAGATTGCATAAGCGGTTGTCGTCACGGATACCGTTGATGTGATCGATCTGCATACCGTGGGGAATAGCACCATGCGCAAGAATCCACGCCACGCGATGGGCTTTTAGCTGGTACTGCTTGCCATCAAGTCGCAGGGCAACTTGACGATAGCCATCAGCTCGACGGGTGGAGTCGGCATAGGTGCCAGCCTTAACCCGGCGTCGGTTAGCTTTATGGTGCAGGCGGCCTGTCACCGGGTCATGCAGGAAAAGGGAGCGCAACAGCTCCGGGGCATAAGCATCAATATTCATGGCTCAGCCCCTTTTGTTATGCAGTTTGTCGGAAATTGATAACGCAGTCCGGGCGGCGCAGCCCAACATTGAACAGGCGATATGAGTCCATGACCATTGTCATTTCGCGTTCATCATCCCACTGGCGATTGATAACGCTCTGCGCTTCGACTGTCACAAGTACAGACGCAGGCCGGAACAGCGTCGCCCTCGTCATCGCTTCCTCTGCGGTAACGTCATAATCAACGCCCAGTTCATGCCCGGTAATGGCTTCCTGCGGGTAGCTGTTCAATTCAATGACACGCACCCCAGCGACATAGCCAACACGACGCCACGCGTAATCGTTGCCACTATCCCGGCTGTAACGGACGTTCATCAGCTTCTTATGTTCCATCAGGATGCTGAACCAAGCCGGGTCTATAAGCAGTACCAGCTCCGCCACCGGAATATCTTTCTCAGTCAGGAATCGATTAACAGCAGCTTTGATAGCGTGAACCAGTTCGTTAGCTGCATCCTCTTCGCTCCCCGTGGTCAGGTCGAGCGAGACAACATTACCCGTAAGCGGGTTAAACGTTGGTTGCAGTGTCGGCGGCGGTACGAAATCAGTCGCTTTAAGTAGCTGGATGGTGTGCGCTTCGTCGTAGAATTTAGCGTGAGCAGTACCGATATTGCGGCTCAGCTCTGCGCGAAAGGTGGGTGCAGTCCAGTCATCCTGATAGTCAATGGGGATGCGGATATAGCTCAGCGTATCCACAGAGATAACCAACTTGTCCGACTTAACGGCGGTAGGCTCCAGCGATTGCCCTGCTGTTCTGCCCTTCACCTCAAGATCACCACTCAGGCGATCAATGCGGTATTGGTTGCTGGCTGTCAGCGGCTTGTATGTGCTAAGCCCCTCGGCCAGAAAGACGCTCTTTGCCTCAAGACGGGTCTGAACGTCCCGGTCATACGCTTCAATGTGAATGTCGTTGTCAGCATCTACACCGCCCCAGTGCGGGCGGAATTGGTCAGGGGTATAAACATTGTCAGTCATAGAAATAGCTCCCGCGCCAGAGATAGCTAGCGCGATTTATGGAAATGGGGAAAGAAGATGTGACGGATCAGGCAGCAGCTTTTTCAGCCGCCACCTCAAGAATCAGGCCGATAAGCGCGAAAGCAGGCCAGTGGGGATTAAGCTCGTGCAGATGCGCAACGCCTCCACCAAAAGCATCGCGCATGTCAGCACCAGAGATGCCAGAGCGTTTGGCCGCCCGGCGCAGCAATCGCAGCTCAGAGCCGGGAACATACGCCGAGGGCATACGCACGCCGAAGCGTGAGGCGAGCCGTCGCCAGTGTGCTTCATCAGCAAAGTTCTGCTTAAGATGGCTGGCATTGGCTTTCCAGTGTTCAATCCTCGCGCTACGGGCAGCCCTAGCCGCTGCCACGTTTTCAGGTGTCAGTAAGGTCATTGTCAGATCTCAATGCAAAGTGGGTTTATGTGTGGTGTTTGAGAGGCAATTTCGCGTTTTACAGGCGCAGGTATACGAATGCACATCTGGCGATGTAAACGCGATTCAGGCTCTAAAACGTAAGGTTAAGGCGTGGGAAAGACAGGACAGGCGATTGATTAGCGGCCAGCGCGTTTGCCAGCGGAGCGCTGAGCAACCAGAGCGCGGTATTGTTCATCATACTGGCGATGGCCGGGGCCATAGTGTCGTAATCTTGCAGGGTAATATCAGCATCATCCTTCCACTGGTCGGCGAGATCGTCCACGTAAACACCACGGATTACGGCGTCGATATCTGCCAGACTGAAACCAGTGGCATCAGCAATCTGCGCGTTGTTCATGTGCTCAACAATGCACAAACGGTTAATGTGCTGGATGTCGGCAATGGTCAGGGTTGCGTTACTGGTGGTTGTCATGCTGGAACTCTCCATCAAAGTTAATCGAATCTTCTACAAGGTCTTTAATCAAGGCGAGGCTAGATGCGGTGTGTGTTCCCGTCTTGCGGGCGTCGTCGTACATGGAACGGGCTACGCGCTGGTATTTTTCAGGCAGCGAGGAAAACCAGTGCCGGAACTGTTCGGGGGTCATTGGTTGTCATCCTCCGGGAATACATTGTTAAAGGTTGTATCAGGCGAGTCGGCGGCGTTCTGCTTGAGGAAATTCACGCAGGATGACAACTCGGCAGCAGCCATGCGTGACTCTCCCGCCTCGTCCTCCTTAAGCCTGCGCGTCAACGCACCCAGCAGCAGGGTTTTTAATTCCCATGCTCCGGCTTCAAATTCAGATTTCGTCATTGGTGGTTATCTCCAACTGGTAACAAGCCTAGCGCACGGATGTGCTGAATCACTTCTTGATGCACGGGCTTCGGCAGAAACAAACGGCGGGCAATGGCGGCGTAAACTTCATCAGGAGTCTTGCGTACCGGATGCACCCGGCCATTGAAAATCCGGTCGGACAACCGGACGGCTTTCCAGCGACGCGAGCCATCCGGCCTTTTCATGCGGTTCAGTACAGCGGCCAGACACTCCCACGGCTCGCAATCATTCAGCAGGCAATATCGCTCCAGCGGTGTAGATACCTCGCGAATGATGGCCTCACGATTAAGGGTCTTGCGATGACGTTCGGCCAGTCCGTCAAATGAATACCCGTTCAGGGCGAAGGCGAGCTGCGCATTAAGCAGGGCGTCAGAACGCCCCGCGCGATGCAGCGCGGTTTCATAAGGCATAAGGATTCTCCAGAAGGGAATTTAAACAGGCGAGCTGGTCAGCTCAGAGGAAGCGGGTGATGTAACCCCAATTGCAGTTTTCAGGGCGGTACAACGCCGCCAGCTCATCAGGTGCGGCATCGAGCGCCAACGATGACCACAGCAGAAACGCACGGGCAGGCTGTCCGTCGCGTCCAGCACGACCAACCATTTGCACTAAATCGGCCAGGTCTTCGGGAACATAAGTGACGATTACGGTACGCACGCCAGAGATATCAGCTCCGAGGCCAAAGGCTTTTGTCGCCACCAGAACCGCGCCGGGCGTAGTGGCGAACCACTCAGCGTTTGCGTGACGCTGGTCACGGCTCAGGCGGCGGTTGTCGGAATGATAAGGCCGGGCGCGGCTTCCCAGCTCGTCGAGGTACGCGTAAAGCATCTTGATACTGTCCACCATAACCAGCGTTTTTTCATCCACCGGGAGGGCATCGACCAGACCAACAGCAGCCCGGCGCTGCGCTTCACATTGCCGAACAGGAACAAGCTGGATGTTTTCTCTGGCAGCGCTGGCCCGGAAGGTCAGGAACTCGCCACGACAGCCCAGCTCTTTCATCAACTTAAACTCATCACCTTTTCGCAGGGTCGCGGTAAACGCGCAACGCTGTGCATCAGGAAGGGCATTTTGCAGGGTGTGCTTCATCGCGGGGAAAGCGGCGCGGAACTCCCAGTCGTCCACGGTGTGAACTTCGTCGATGATAAATCTGGCCACACCAACGGCCATCAGCGCAGCCAGTACCTGACTACCCGGCACCAGATGCTCCGGCGAAACGACAGCGACGCGGAAAGCGCCAGCAGCCAGCCCCGCAAGTTGCTGCGCATTACGCCGCTTCGGTAGCTTATCGCCAAAAGCCACCGCGTGAACGCCAGCCTCCCTTAACTGCTGTAACACCTGCTGCTTGATGGTGTTCGTCGGCACAACAATAACGGTCAGACCGTCACCCGCGTCAGACTCGAATTGCAGGGCATAGGTGAACGCAGCCGTCTTGCCGTACCCAGTTGGCAGCACGGCCAACATATCGCGGTCACGGGCAAACACAGCGGCGGCTACGTCCTGCTGGCCGGGTCGCCAGTCGCCACCATCTGGCGGCGGCAATGGCACAAACGCCGGGCGGTCGCATTGCTCCAGCTCACGGAACCTGTACGGCGCTGTAACCAGCGGCGGGATGGATGGCGGCAGGCCAGCGCCCCCAACGTCACAATGCAGATTCAGCGTATTGAAATTATCATCCGTGGGTTTCAGCTCACCGCACCACAACTGACGGAAAGCCGGGCTGTCACCCATTCGCGTAAAGTCAGCATGGCGCATCGCTTCCAGTTGGCTCATGCCCCGGTTGATTCTTTTCAGGGTGGCGTCATCGCAAATCAGAAACTCACGGCAGGCTTTGAGAAAGGCGTTTTGCCCTGTGGTCGCTTCCGGGATGGCGTGCTCGCGCGGTTTCAATGCGGCATCATCTACGCGAACGCCGGGAAAATCTGGCGGCAGTGGTTCGGCGTACCGGGCAGGCTTCTTGTTCAGCCACATTTCTATCTCAGCTCGTCGGCAATGAATAGCGTCGCCGGGCTGGATGACTTGCCGTAGCCCCGTGTCAGAGCGCTGTTTTTGCTTCTTCGGTTGAACACCGTGCAGCGCTCGCCACTCCCGCAGGGTCATCGCGGAGCCATCTGCATTGTAATAAAACTCTTCGGTCTTTGTGTTGTAGGCCGCCTTTACGGGTTTACGCTTTACGGGGCATATCTTGGAACGTCGAATAACAATCCCGTCAGCAATCATTTGCTGTACATCTGCGTCCGCAGTATTGAGCGGGTCAGCGTCGGCAGCCTGCGCAAGCAGGCGGCGTAGGTTTGTTGGCATGGTGAAATCTCCAGAAATTAAGGTGAGTTTAGAATGGGGCGTAGGATGGAAACGCCGAGAGTGTGGCAGTCTGTCCTTCTTAGTAGTTACCATCATTGCAATGGCGTCGGGGTTCTGTTTCTCTACTGTAGATGCTTTCTTCCGGCGATCTGGACTAAACGCAGGAGCGGCGGGCATTGCCGAGGGTCAGGCCGTAGGCAGGCTTTCGGCCACAGCTTGTGACGGTAGTATCCCGTTTTAGTGGTAGCCTTTCCCCAATTTAGTAGCTTTCTTTGTCAGCAACGCTGTACGTAGGTTATCTCTCCGGTATAGTCACCTTCTTGAGTTTATTTTTTAACCAACCACCTGCAAAGCCTTGCTGCGTGTGGGCTGGCCGTGTTGGGCAGGGTAATTCAGGTAGGCGGATTTGGGGTGTGAAGTTGGCCCATGGTGTCGCTCTTTCCCTACAATATAGACACCTTTAAATTTATTAATAATTTCAGTTAATTAAATGGTTATCTATATTACTTATAAATTTAACAGATCAATAAATTAAAATTGATCGGAATTATCAGCTTTAATTTTCTTGACAGGTATTTGTATAATGGTTTTAAGAAGTTGTATCGGAGTGAGCGATTGGCAGTGAGCGTAGCGAACGTTAAGCCAATCGGCGAATGATGAAGAGTATGAGATGACTTGTCATCGAATACGATGAATCAATGAGCGGTACGAACGAAGATACGCTGTATAACAGTTAGAACAGTTACCTAGCTGAATAATACTTTTAATAATTATCTGGATTAGTATTTTCTATTTATACTTCCCTGTAATAATTCAATCCTTTCTTCTATTTCAATAATCATTTCTATCCCAGCAATTATCTGTTTAAGTAATACCGATACAGAGTACCGTCCCACTACACAACCCCGCCGCGTTGACCGCCCGGCAAGCACGGTTGCGTGGAGGGCCGAGCATCAGCAGCGGACGCAGGCCGATGAATGAGCCGAAGGCGAATGAAAGCGGACTAGCGGACGCGAGAAGCGTAGCCAGTGGTGAGCGTGAAGCGATACACTGATTAGGAGATGGGGATGTAGGGGAAGAACCCTTTTTTGTACATGTATATAAAATGCAACTTTAAAGCAAACCAAGCAGCACCAGCCCGCGTCTCGTCTGGCTTTGTAGATGGACAACACAGCCTTTGATCCCTTCCCCTGCCCCATCCCTCGAATTGTTCAGTGATAACTCACATTCACAATCTGATCTCGATGTTCATCGTCTGGCACGGCTAAAGCCCCGCCACCTCTTCACATCGAGAGCCGCAAGTAATACGAAAATACATTATAAATCATAGCATTACGACATCGTGCATAACATAACGCTCTGAAATTAATACGAAAGCTGTAGGTCATCCATCACCCACAGCCCAGTAACGGCCAGTGCTGGCACCTCATTTGGCTGTAGGTCAGCCCGACCCCACCACCCAATAACCCCGCCCGGCAGCAATGGCACGGCACCAGAGGCAGCGTAACGATCTCTGAGTTAATAAATCACTTAGGGCAGCGTAACCCACACCCAACGGCTCACATCCTCGCAGAGAGGCTCACAGATCACCTCGTGACATTTCACAGCATCAACCCTCAGACGCTGGCAGCCAGCTCACGCTTAATGCGGTAGAACGTTGCCCGGCTTATCCCGGCAGCTTTCATGATGCGCTCCGGTTTCACACCCTGCGTCAGCATTTCCCTGACGGTCTCGCGAGCGGCGGCATCCTTCTGACTCCCACGATAAAGCCCCTCAGCTTTGGCTCGTTCAATGCCCTGCCGCTGGCGCATCAGTCGCGTCTCGTAGTCCACGCGAGCCATTGTAGCGAGGATATCGATCAGCATTGCGTTAACGGCTCTGAGGATGCCGCTGGTTAGCTCTGACGCGGTTTCGTTCAGCAACTGCCACGAGGTTGGCAGGTCAACGGCGACGATCACCAGCCCCTTATCCTGAATCCTCTGTTTCAGTGTTGCCCATTCCTTTTGTGTCAGGCGGCTTAGCCTGTCTATGCTTTCAACAAGTAGAACGTCGCCAGCCTCCGCCTCACCCAGCAGGCGCATCAGTTCAGGACGCTCCAGCCGCGCACCGCTGGCGTTCTCGATGTATCGCGCAGCAATAGACCAACCACGCTCATTAGCGAAATCCTCCAGCGCAGGAACGGCACGGTCGGCGTGTTGCTCGGCGGTGGATGCCCTGGCATACAGACGAACGTTATTCATGATTCACCCTCCAAATCTCAGTGAAGTATCACATCCCGACATGAAGGAGATCACACTTAAAAACCGTGGTCAATAGGGTATAAAATAAATTTGATTGCGACAGCTTCGGCACATCACAATGCGGTATACCCGAATGAGACAGGCGCAGCCGCGACAGACTGGCACCGCACCACAGCAGCAAAGCCCCACGGCGCACGTAGCAGATCACCACAGCACCGCCACGATCACGAAATCACTCAGACGTTAAATCACACACCGAAAGCACAGGACGCCGTAGAACGCGGCACAGATCGTTTTAGAGGGATGTACAGATACACAGTGAAAATCAATCGCCCGCACCCACATTCGGCAGCAGCAATCGTCCAGCATTTCGCGCCTGCAACGGTTGTCTCGGATGAGCAAAATCTTAGGGTTTTCTCAGCGACCCCTGACGCACGGGCACGCACATGCGCACGGGGGCGCGGGCGAGCTATAGAGTTGAGGGAGGGGCAACCATAAGCGTGCAATTTTTCAAGCCGGGGATTCAGCTATAGGCTAACGGTAGAATGCGGCTTGTAGAGGGTTGTGCGCACATACCCAGTACAACCGCATTACTTCATGCGCACAAGTCCCTGAGAGCCGCTTGGGACGGGATCTCCGAAGTGCCTTTATGCCCCTCTGCTAAGTAATCTGGCAATACCAACCATTAGCCCCGTTGGTGGTAAGACAACAAGCGGAGCCTCTGGCGACTTCATCAGGGTTATGTCAGTTAGTGAGGCTTATCAGGATGACCATGTACCCAAAGGGAGCGAGGCCGAACCGCTGGCAGAGCTTGCATATGGTCTGCAAGTACCGTAACCACCATAAACCTGTTTATCCCCTGCGGCGTCTCGCGACGGCGACAGAACGGGGGCATCGGGCTAAAATGCGCTTCACTAAAAGTTTTTGGGATTGTTTAGAGACGGTGGCTACGTCATAGCTTTCAAGTTGAGTCAGTACGTGTTTGACGCTTGGAACTACACGCCGCTATGAGTTAACATCCCAATTACCACTATCAACCACAGCGGCTTTTTCAAGGGACATAACAGAGCATTTCTTACAGGCAAAAGAGACAGATTTTATTGTCTAACTAGCTGTATTGTAAGGAATTTAGTGACTTGGTGCCGAAGGCCGGACTCGAACCGGCACGTATTTCTACGGTTGATTTTGAATCAACTGCGTCTACCGATTTCGCCA
>PPYF01028706.1_pt1 | contig 11687 bp, 9 predicted proteins | sample 1559871 | NCBI WGS metagenome assembly PPYF01 (sample SAMN08240021, study PRJNA423297) | Human gut metagenome, whole genome shotgun sequencing project. | reverse complement strand
GTCATGGAAATAGAATACATCTTCTTATCTGCCTGTGCTCTTAAAGAATGCACTGCCGGCCCTTTCGATTTATTCAACATCTTAGACTGTAGATAAGTCTTATCAATATTTTTACCCATCTCACCGCCCAATGCATCAATTTCTTTTACCAGATGTCCTTTGGAACTTCCTCCAATATTGGGATTACATGGCATCAATGCAACACTATCCATGCTTACTGTAAAACAAATCGTTTCAAATCCCATTCTGGCTGCTGCAAGTGCAGCTTCGCATCCGGCATGACCTGCACCTACAACAATAATATCATATTTTTCTTCTAAATTATTCATCTTTATTTACCCATACAAAATTCTGCAAAAATCTCATTTACCAGATCTTCTCCCACAGATTCTCCTGTGATAAATCCTAAATGCTCATATGCATCCAAAAGATCAATGGAGAAGAAGTCTTCCGGCATTCCATCTTCAATACTCTGCAACACCATAGCAAGACTCTTTAAAGCTTCACTTACTTCTGTTTTATGTCTCATGTTCGTCAAATAAATCTCATCATTAAAGGATACATGTCCTTCAAAGAAAATATCCTGGATCAGCTGATACAATCCTTTAATCTGAATAGATTCTTCTAACGTATCTCTTGTTGTTCCTGCAATATCTGTGACGATTGCTCGTTCTTCTCCAAGTAATACATTTAACACAGATGATTTTCCAGCATTCGGTTTTCCAACGATAACTGTCTGAATTCCCTCTTTCAGAATTCTTCCATTATCAGCATTCTCCAAAAACTCATTTAACTGATTTATGATCACTTCGACTTGATCTTTCAATTCATCTGAAAATCCGTCCACACTGTAATGTTCCGGATCATCTAATGCAGATTCAATAAACGCCACACTGTGAATGATCTGTTTTCGAATCTCTGTGATCTTCTTTCCTAACGCACCCTCTAACTGCTTTAAAGATGTACTCATTGCAAATTCATTCTTTGACTGAATTAGATCCATAACTGCTTCAGCCTCAGAAAGATCGATCCTTCCATTCAAAAATGCTCTCTTTGTAAATTCTCCCGGCTCAGCTGGCGTTGCTCCTGCCTTAAATACTGCTTCCAGAACCTTCTTCATAACAACCACACCACCGTGGCAGTTAATCTCAACAACATCTTCTGCTGTATAAGAATGAGGTCCTTTCATAACTAATACAATACATTCATCTAGCAATGTGCTTTCATCATAGACATGTCCATAATGTGCCGTATATGTCTTTACATCTTTGATCTTCTTATCTTTTTTCTTCGGTTTAAATACTTTTTCAATAATATCAAGTGCCTCATCTCCACTGATCCTGATAATTCCAATCCCACTGTTAGTCATTGGAGTGGCAATTGCTGCAATCGTATTTGATTTCATATAATATACCTCAAAAAAGGGCTGCCTAAATTAAGGCAGCCCTATATCTTATTTTTTAAGCATAACAACAACTTTACGATAAGGATCCTTACCTTCGCTCTTTGTGATCACTTCTGGATCTCTCTGCAATGCAGAATGGATGATTCTACGCTCATTTGGATTCATTGGTTCTAAGTAAATAGGTTTCTTATTCTTCTTTACTTTATAAGCAATGCTTCCAGCTAATTTCTCTAAAGTCTGCTGTCTTCTTTCTCTATAATTTTCTGTATCAAGCTTGATCTTTACAAAAGAATCGCTTTCTTTATTCACATAAAGACTTATAAGATACTGCAGGGCATCCAGTGTCTGTCCATGCTTACCGATCAATGCACCCATCTTCTCTCCAGATACATTGATGTTTAATACGTTATCTCTGCGGTTGTAGTAAAGATTCAACTTTGGATCAAGTCCCATTGCTCTTAATACTTCATCTAAATACTTCTCTGTATCTTTGACGATCTGATCAATGTTTTCTGGTGTCTTATTTTTTCTTGGTTCCTTTACAGGAACTTCATCTTTCACCTTTGGACTCTTCTTAGGCTGACGATTTGATTTCTCATCGACCTTCTTTGATGGCTTTTTCTCAGCTTTTTTCTTTGGTTGTTCCTTTTCTATTGTCTGAGACTTCATAACTTCTGTCTCTTTTTCTTCTTCTTTAATTTCAATGATCACAGGTTTCTTAAATAACCCTAAAAATCCATTACTACCTGAATCGATCACTGTATACTTGAGGTCTGTACTTGGAATTCCTAACTCCATTGCAGCATTCATAACTGCATCAGATTCAGTTTTACCAGTAAATCTCTTTGCTGACATCCTTATTTACCTCCCTTGTTTTTATTGAGTGCATTTGCTTTTGAAGCAATTCCTCCTTTAGAATTTCCTGAATATTCAATATTCTGTGTTGATTTCAGGTTTGCACTCTTCTTGATATTAGAATCTGCTCCTTGCTGTCCCTGCTGTTCTGCTTGCATTCCTAACATCTTTTCATATAGAGAAGGTCCTTTTTTCTTTTTCTTCTTTGCAGCCTTCTCACGGCTCTTTTCAATAATCTTATCCATATCAGCATGATCATAATGATAATTAAAAGCGACCTGCTGGATATACTGGAATAATGCACTTGCTGACCAGTAAAGACCGATACCGATCGGTAATGAAATACACATTACAAATGACATTAAAGGCATTGTGTACATCATACTTTTTGTCATTCCTGCTCCTGGTGTGCTGTCATCCATTTGTGTTGTAGACATAGATGTCTTTGCACTTAAGAACTGGAAGATAAAAGATAATACTGGAATGATCAATAATGGTGTTAATCTGAATCCTGGTGCTGAATTTAAATCCATACCTAAGAATAAGTTTGGTTTAAATTGTGCATCTCTTGCGATCTGAGGAATATAAGTATTAACTCCACGAATTACATAATACAGTGCCATGATGATCGGAAACTGAATTAATGTTGGTAAACATCCACCTGTTGGACTTGAACCATATTTTGCATAAACCTTCTGCATCTCTTCCTGCTGTTTCATCATAGATGCCTGGTCTCTTTTATTACGATATTTTTTTGTAATCTTATTAATCTCTGGCTGCATATGCTGATTGATCTTCATAGATCTCTGCTGTTTCATAGTAACAGGTAATAAGATCAATTTAGAAACCAATGTAAATAAAATAATACATAAACCGACATTATAGATTCCCATTGCAGCTAATCCATTATAGATTGCTCGAATGATCCAACCAAAAATAATTACAAACGGAGCTAAGATTCCTCCGTTACCCGTGCTCTGCTGGGCTTGTGCCAATAACATCATTTTTTGCACCTTTTTCCTTTCCTTACTTCCGGAACAGGGTCATATCCGCCTTTTGAAAATGGATTACATCTTAATATTCTAAAAATTGCCAAAAGACTTCCTTTGACAACCCCGTGTTTCTCCAATGCTTCTATGGCATATTCCGAACAAGTCGGAACATATATACATGTTCCTCTTCCCTTTAATCTCGATAAATATTTTCTGTAAAACCTGATAATGGATATTAAAATCTTCTTCAATTGTAATCAACTCTTCTTCAGATGATGCAAATCTATCAAATGTAGAAATGCACTTTCAATTGTATGGTAATTCTGTCCTTTTGCAGTTTGTCTTGCAATTACTACCATATCATATCCTGTTTTCAAATTATCCTGATTCAAACGATAGCTTTCACGAATTAAGCGTGTAGTTCTGTGTCTGACTACACTATTTCCTACTTTTTTACTTACTGATATTCCCAGACGGTTATATTCTAGATCATTCTTCCTATAATAAAGGACCAAGTACCTGTTGGCTTTGGAGTTTCCTTCATTATATACCATCTGGAATTCTCTGTTATTTCTTAATGAATGATAATTCTTCATGGTTCTCTTCCTTATTAATAGAGAAAAGAAAAGGTCACATCTCTGCGACCTAAGCTGATAATCTATTTCTTCCTTTTGCTCTTCTGCTCTTCAGAACTTTTCTTCCGTTTGCAGTGCTCATTCTTTTTCTAAATCCATGAACCTTAGATCTCTGTCTTTTCTTTGGCTGAAATGTCATTTTCATGCTAAAACACCTCCTTAACAAAATTTTATGATTATATATCTGAATAATATATTCGTAAAAACATCACTCCTATTATAGACAGAGAAACGCCAAAAAGTCAAGTAAATTCTAAGCTTTTTTCACTTTCTTATAGAATTTCATATATATTGTGTTTTACACACAAGTTATCCACAATTTGTAGATAACTTGTGTATAACTTGGTGATAAAATGTGAATTATAAACACAGTATTTGTCAAATTCCTTTGTTTTTTCTCGTTTTTTGACATGTGTATAATGTGGAACAACTTATCCACAATATGTGGGCAACTTTTATTTTTCGATTGAAAAAAGAAATTTTTTGTTATACACTATATGCATAGTGCCGTATTATGCACATTTATAAAAATATGATTTAGAAAGGGATTTATGTTATCCATGAAAAACGAAATTGAAAAAATTTGGGATGATGTATTAGTCAAGCTTGAGCAAGAGCATGACGTCTCCAGTGCTGCGATCAATGCCTGGATTAAGCCATTACATATCAAAGATGTCCAGTCAAATAAGATCATTCTGTCTCTGGATGCAAAATACGATGAGCGGGGTATTCAGTTTATCAAGAAAAAAATGTACGATTTTTATATTTCCCTTGCTATTTCTGATCTGACAGGAAAGAAATACGATATCGAGTTCGAACTTGAAAAAGAAGGAGAAAAACCACAAGAAACTCCTGCTGCTGCACCTGAACATGATAATAATAACTTAAATCCCCGCTATACTTTTGATACATTCGTAATCGGCGACAATAACCGCATGGCACATGCCGCAAGTATTGCTGTTGCGGAAGCTCCAGCGGAAGCCTATAATCCGCTGTTTTTATATGGAGGTGCTGGTCTTGGAAAAACTCATTTAATGCACTCCATTGCACATTATATTATTGAACACAACAGTTCTTTAAATGTTTTGTATGTAACAAGTGAAGACTTTACAAACGAAGTCATCAATTCAATTCAACATAAAAAACAAGAAGAATTGCGCAGCAAATACCGCAATATCGATGTTTTATTGGTCGATGATATTCAGTTTGTTATTGGTAAAGAAAGTACTCAGCAGGAATTTTTCCATACTTTTAATGCACTTTATAACTCTAAAAAACAGATCATTCTTTCTTCTGATAAACCTCCAAAAGAACTGGATGTTTTAGAAGAGAGACTTCGAAGCCGTTTCAGCTGGGGACTACCAGTTGATATTCAGCCTCCAAACTATGAAACAAAGGTTGCGATCCTTAGAAAACGTGCGGAATTAGACAATATTTATATTGATGATGAGATTTTTGACTATATTGCTACCCATATTAAGTCTAATATCCGTGATCTGGAAGGTGCCTTAAACAAGATCAAAGTTTATTCTAAATTAAATAAGAAACCGATTGACCTTGAATTATCAAAAATCGCCCTTCAGGATCTGATCGACAACAAGACAAAACAAGCTATTACACCTGAATTGATCATGCAAACAGTTGCAGAACATTTTAATATTCAGACAAGTGATATCATTTCCAAAAAAAGAAGTCATGATATCGCCTATCCACGCCAGATTTGTATGTATTTATGCAAGAAAATGACGGATCAGTCTCTTGTTAAGATTGGTGAGATCATTGGAAAACGTGATCATTCTACTGTCATTCATGGCATTGAAAAAATTGAAAAAGACTTAGACAAAGACCCTGAATTAAGCAAGGTTATTGATGTTATTACCAAAAAAATGGATTAATTTTTATTTTTTCCACATTTTTTCGATAGTTATCCACATTTTCCGTGGATAACCTGTGGATATCCTGTGTATTAGTATTTTTGCTGATTTTGGTGATGTTGATAAATCTATGATTATCCTCTGATTTTCATCAAGTTTTAAACATTTTATCAACCCTTATAACCCTTTATACTTAGCGGTTTTTTAAGGTTATCCCCAAATCCACAGCTACTACGACTATTACTACGACTTTTATTTATTTATTTAACAACAATCTGACACCGAAAGGAGTTATACACATTTATGAAAATCATATGTACAAAATCTGATTTAGTGCATGCTGTTTCTATTGTTTCCAAAGCAGTATCAAACAACACTACTCTTCCCATCTTAAAATGTATTTTAATTGAAGCTAGTACAGGAAATATTAAATTAACAGCGAATGATATGGAACTTGGAATTGAAACTACCATTGATGGACAGATTCATCAGCCTGGTAAAATTGCAATTGAAGCAAAACTTTTTTCTGAAATCGTTAGAAAATTACCGGATAATGACATAACAATAGAAACAGATGATCAGTACAAAGCAACGATCACTTGTGAAAAAGCATGTTTTCAGATTATGGGACAAGAAGGTGAAGAATTTCCTTCTTTACCAGAGATTGAAAAAAATCAAAATATCACTTTATCCCAGTTTTCTTTAAAAGAAGTGATTCGTCAAACAATTTTTTCGATTTCGGATAATGAAAATACGAAATTAATGACGGGTGAATTATTTGAAGTAAAAGATGACCAATTAAGTGTTGTATCTTTAGATGGACATCGAATTTCCATCAGACATATTGAATTAAAAGATCATTATGATCCGTTTAAAGTTGTCGTTCCTGGGAAAACTTTACAAGAAATTGTGAAGATCATTTCTGGAGAAATGGATGAAAATGTTTCAATTTATGTAACTTCAAAACATATTTTATTTGAATTTGATAATACAAGAGTTGTTTCAAGATTGCTGGAAGGGGAATATTATAAGATAAGCCAGATGTTATCTAGTGATTATGAAACAAAGATTACAATTAACAAAAAAGAATTTTTAAATTGTATCGACAGAGCGAGTCTTTTGATTCGTGAATCTGATAAAAAACCAATTATTATCGATATTGCTGACCATTCATTAAAATTAAATATTAATTCTTTCTTTGGATCTATGGAAGAAGAAATTCTGATCCAAAAAGAAGGAAGAGATCTGTTAATTGGCTTTAATCCAAAGTTTTTGATGGATGTTCTTCGAGTGATCGATGATGAAGAAATCAATATTTATCTGGTAAATCCGAAAGCACCTTGTTATATCAAAGATGATGCGGGAACATACAATTATCTGATTCTTCCGGTTAATTTTAATCATTAAGAAAGGACTTTTGAGATGGAAATTAAACTTAAAGATGAATTTATTAAACTTGGACAGGCATTAAAAGCAGCTGGACTTGTAGATTCTGGAGTTGTGGCAAAAATTGTCATTCAGGATGGTGAAGTTCTTGTGAATGGAGAAGTTGAAACAAGAAGAGGAAAAAAATTATATGGTGGCGAAGTTGTATCTTTTGATGGTCAGGAGATTCATATCGTCAAATAGTTTGGAGTAGTATGATTATTAAATCTTTGGAATTAAAAAATTATCGAAATTATGACGAACTTTCCATGAATTTTGCGAGTGGAACGAATTTATTGTATGGAGATAATGCCCAGGGAAAGACCAATATTCTGGAATCAATTTATTTAAGTGCGACAACAAAATCACACCGTGGAAATAAGGACCGGGAGTTGATAAAGTTTGAAGAGAATGAAGCTCACATAAGAATTCATTTCGAAAAACAGGGAATTGATCATCAGTTAGATATGCATCTAAAAAAAAATAAAGCAAAAGGTGTGGCAATTGACAGAATTCCGATTCGAAGATCCAGTGATCTGTTGGGACAGATTCCGGTAATTTTATTTTCGCCCGAAGATTTAAAGATTGTAAAGAGTGGTCCAAGTGAAAGAAGAAAATTTCTCGATATTGAATTATCCCAAATGGAAAGATTATATCTGTATCAATTAACAAATTATAATAAAATACTAGTTCAGAGAAATAATCTGTTAAAACAGATACGTTTTCAGAATAATCTGATAGAAACATTAGAAGCATGGGATATTCAGCTCGTAAAATATGGCTCAGAGGTTATTAAATATCGTGAAAAATTTATCAAACATTTGGGTGAAGTTTGTCAAAAAATTCACAATAAATTAACTGGCGGGAAAGAAAAAATTTTACTGGAATATGACCGCGATGTAGGGTATGATAGTTATTTAACGGAACTTGCAAAGAAGAGACAAAAAGATTTAAAATATTCTACAACGACAGTGGGACCGCACAGGGATGATATCAGTTTTATTGTGAATGGGATTGATATCCGCAAATATGGTTCCCAAGGGCAGCAGCGGACAGCAGCGCTCTCTTTGAAGCTGGCACAGATCCAGTTGATGAGAGAAGTGATGAAAGAGTCACCGATCCTGCTGCTTGATGATGTTTTATCTGAACTTGACAGTAATCGTAAGACGTATTTACTAGAGAGTATCAAGGATACGCAGACGATCATTACCTGTACAGGTCTGGATGAATTTATTAGTAAACATCTGCCGATCCAACGGATGTTTCAGATAAAAGCAGGAAAAATTGTAAAGGAAAATTAGGAGGAAACTATGGGTACACAAAAAAATGGAGAATATGGAGCTGATCAGATCCAGATTCTGGAAGGGTTGGAAGCTGTACGTAAAAGACCCGGAATGTACATTGGTAGTACATCAGAAAAAGGACTTCATCATCTGGTATACGAAATTGTAGATAATGCCGTAGATGAATCTCTGGCTGGATTCTGTGATACGATCATCGTAACATTGAACAAAGACGGCTCTGTAACGGTTGAGGATAATGGGCGTGGAATTCCGGTTGGGATCAATAAGAAAAAAGGTGTATCCAGCGTTGAAGTTGTATTTACGATCCTTCATGCAGGAGGTAAATTTGGCGGTGGAGGATATAAAGTATCCGGAGGTCTTCATGGTGTAGGATCTTCTGTGGTTAATGCTTTATCTGACTGGTTGGAAGTTACAGTCTGCAAGGAAGGACATATTCACAAACAGCGTTATGAGAGAGGAAAAGTATGTTATCCGCTGAAAGTTCTTGGAGATACAGATAAAACTGGAACAACGGTTACATTTTATCCAGATGCAACGATTTTTGAGACGATTGATTTTGATTATAATACGCTGAAGAGAAGGTTAAGGGAGACAGCTTTCCTAACAAAGAATTTAAAAATCGTCTTAACAGATGATCGTGGGGAAGAACAGGTTTCTGAAACGTTCCACTATGAAGGTGGTATTAAAGAATTTGTGACTTACCTGAACAAGGGGAAAGAAGCACTTTATCCAGATGTGATCTATTGTGAGGGTGAAAAAGATGGTGTGTATGTTGAAGTTGCATTCCAGCATAACGATTCTTACAATGAGACATCCTTAAGTTTTGTAAATAATATCATTACACCGGAAGGTGGTACACATTTATCTGGATTTAAGATGGCATTGACATCAACGTTTAATGATTATGCGAGAAAGAATAACCTTCTGAAAGAAAAAGAAGATAATTTAAGTGGTGAAGATATTCGTGAAGGATTGACTTCTGTTATCAGTATTAAGATCGGGGAACCTCAGTTTGAAGGTCAGACAAAACAGAAATTAGGAAATAGTGAAGCGAGGGGTGCAGTTAACAGTATTTTATCTGAGCAGTTGAAATATTTCTTAGAACAAAATCCTCAGGTTGCGAAGATAATCTGTGAGAAGGCTGTACTTGCACAGAGAGCAAGAGATGCTGCGAGAAAAGCGCGAGATCTTACAAGAAGAAAGACAGCACTTGATGGTATGAGTCTTCCTGGAAAACTTGCCGATTGTTCAGATAAGAATCCGGAAAACTGTGAGATCTATATCGTCGAGGGAGATTCTGCGGGTGGTTCTGCAAAGACGGCTCGTTCCCGTGCAACTCAGGCAATCCTGCCTCTTCGTGGTAAAATCTTAAATGTTGAGAAGGCAAGGCTTGATAAAGTACTTGTCAATAAAGAGATTCAGGCAATGATCACAGCATTTGGTACAGGAATTCATGAAGATTTTGATATCGAGAAATTAAGATACCATAAGATCATCATCATGACAGATGCCGATGTTGATGGTGCACATATCGCAACACTGCTTCTGACGTTCATATACCGCTTTATGCCGGAATTGATTAAGAAAGGGTATGTATATCTTGCCCAGCCTCCTCTTTACCGTGTAGAGAAGAATAAGAAGTTCTGGTATGCTTACAGTGATGAGGAATTAAACAACATTCTTCAGGAAATTGGACGAGATAACAATAACAAGATCCAGCGTTACAAAGGTCTTGGAGAGATGGATGCAGAACAGTTATGGGATACAACCATGGACCCTGAGAAGAGAATTTTATTAAGAGTAAACCTCGATGAAGATTCAGCTTCAGAGATCGATCTGACATTTACAACACTGATGGGTGATCAGGTAGAACCAAGACGAGAATTTATTGAAGCAAACGCAAAATATGTACAGAATCTTGATATTTAGGAAGGGAGAAACAAATGGACGAGAATACAATTTTTGATAAAGTTCATGACATTGACCTCAAAAAAACAATGGAGAATTCATATATTGATTATGCCATGAGCGTTATCGCTTCCAGAGCTCTTCCAGATGTGCGTGACGGTTTGAAGCCGGTACAGAGAAGAATTCTTTATGCGATGATAGAATTAAATAACGGACCTGATAAACCACATCGTAAATGCGCTCGTATCGTCGGTGATACAATGGGTAAATATCATCCACATGGTGACAGCTCTATCTATGGTGCGTTAGTTAATATGGCACAAGAATGGTCCACGAGATATCCATTGGTAGATGGACATGGAAACTTTGGTTCTGTTGATGGTGATGGTGCAGCTGCCATGCGTTATACAGAAGCAAGATTAAGCAAGATTTCTATGGAGCTTCTGGCTGATATTAACAAGAATACAGTTGATTTCAGACCAAACTTTGATGAGACAGAGAAAGAACCAGCTGTCTTACCTTCTCGTTTTCCAAACTTATTAGTGAATGGTACACAGGGAATCGCGGTTGGTATGGCTACGAACATTCCGCCTCATAACCTTAGAGAGGTTATTAATGCAGTTATTAAGATCATTGATAATCAGGTTGAGGAAGATCGTGAGACAACGATTGAAGAATTATTAGAGATCATTAAAGGACCGGATTTTCCTACAGGAGCGACGATCCTTGGACGTTCTGGAATTGATCAGGCTTACCGTACAGGCCGTGGAAAGATTAAAGTACGTGCTGTTACAGATATTGAGGCAATGGCAAATGGAAAGCAGCGTATTATCGTAACAGAGCTTCCATACATGGTAAACAAAGCAAGACTGATCGAGAAGATCGCAGCTTTGGTAAGAGAAAAGAAAGTGGAAGGAATTACAGAGCTTCGTGATGAATCTGACAGAAGTGGTATGCGTATCTGCATCGAACTTCGTCGTGATGCGAATGCGAACGTAATCCTGAACCAGTTATATAAACATACACAGCTTCAGGATACATTTGGTGTGATCATGCTGGCACTTGTTGATGGACAGCCAAAGACAATGAATCTACATGAGATGCTAGATTACTATCTGACACACCAGAAAGATGTTGTGACAAGAAGAACACGCTATGAATTAAATAAAGCGGAAGAACGCGCGCATATCTTAGAAGGATTACTGATCGCACAGGATAACATCGATGAAGTGATCAAGATCATTCGTGGAGCCGAGAACATTCAGGCAGCCAAGCTTGAATTGATGGAA
>PPYF01242713.1_pt1 | contig 11688 bp, 11 predicted proteins | sample 1559871 | NCBI WGS metagenome assembly PPYF01 (sample SAMN08240021, study PRJNA423297) | Human gut metagenome, whole genome shotgun sequencing project. | reverse complement strand
ATATAACACATGTATTATAAGATATAAATAAAAAGAAGTCAACTGTTTTGTTTATAATTACTCAAAAAATATCCCGCAATCGAAGGCCGATTGCGGGTGTTTTGATACCTATTCTTTTATAAACGAAAAGAGATGTTTGTTTTTATTAGGTTAAGGCAACCAGTTATGCCCACACTCCGGGCAGAAGAAGCCATCTGTACCTACACCGGTGGTAAAGAATCCATAACCACAGTTTGGACAATAAACATTGGGATGTGAAGAGAAGCACTTGAAACAAAGGCCATTAACTGTTTGGTCGCCTGTGATGTCGGCTCCACATTCTTTACAGTACACCTTGGGAAGCTTGCTACAATCTTCGCAAATGAATTCCCCATATTCTCGATACTCGGCAACAGAAATGGGTTGATGGCAGTATTTGCATTTACGGCAATTATAGCAATAACGGCCATCTAAAATTACAGAGTCATACGCTGACAATGAAGCGCCACACTTATCACAGTACCCAAAGGAATATTCGCCTTTATGGTTCGTTTCGCAACACGTTGTGCAGATACCGTATTTTGTTATCCCCACATCGTTTGATGTTAGACCACATTCAGGACACGCTTTTGGATTGCTGTCATAGCAATTCTTACAAATCTCTAACCAGTATGGAGCGAGATCAGACGGACTGAGTTCATCTTTCCCACATTTCCAACAGGTAAAGGACGGTATATCCGCACTAACAAAATATTCCTGGCAATAGTTACAGTATGTCCAAGCAACTGCACCACCGACCTCTCTAGCACCACCACAAGTGGGACAATATGCTTCTGGTTTGGCTTGGTTAATGGTAGAACAGGCGATACAGGGAGTTCCTACTTCATTAACGTATTTACAGATTGGGCAAATGTAATAGCCGTTTTGGGTAGAAAGCGGCACGGCAGGCGGATCGGTGACATCTCGCCCGGCAATGTACTCTACGAACTTTGTCAAAACAGTTGCAACCTGCGCTCTGGTCGAATTTCCTTTGGGGTCAACTGTCCCATCCCCCATACCGGTGATAAAGCCCTCAGCGACAGCCCAGCGCATGGCGTCATAGGCGTAACTAGAGATTTCATCGCTGTCGGTGAACCCAGACAAAGACGCACGGTTATCACTGTCGACGCCAATCAGTTTGGCATATCGATAGAGCATGGTTACCATCTGCTCTCTGGTGATGTTCTGCAGGGGAGAAAAAGTCGTTGCGCTCGTACCAGATGTAATCCCCAGTGAATACGCCCATTGTACAGGCATATCATACCAACTGCCTGAAGAAACATCCGTAAAACGGAAACCATACCCGTAAGATGGATGGCTGCTCAGGTTGTGGAGGACGGTAACCCACATAGCTCGTGTCATAGGAGAATTGGGGGCAAATTCCGTTTCACTTACACCATTGAACAGCTTCAATGCGCTGGCCTTGTCCACAGCTTCTTTGTACCAGCCGGAACGGTTGTCCACAAAGTTTTTGGCATCGCCCAGTACACTGGGAATATAGATGTTGGCGAGGGTGTCTCCTGCGGAATTGGTAATCACCAGAAGAACGTCACCTTGGGGAGCAACGGTCTTTGTAGAGGTGTAACCGTTGGGAAGAACAACCGTTGTAGTTTGAAGTTCTATTGGTGGCGTTACTTTCTCAAAACTGACACTCACAGATACATCACTGGCAGGTTGAACGTAAGTGTACCTACCTGTCCCTGCAGAGGTGAGAGTAACCGCTGTGCCGTCCTTGCGAGTGGCCGACACGGTTCCTATCTCGTAGCCATCATTTGGTGTCACAGTAATTGTAACAGTATCGCCCTCTTTGGCTTCTGTGGGAGAAATACGCACTAAACCATTTGACGGGCTGTTTGTGGTGTTCTTGTAAAGGGTGGGTTCTTCGGGTACAACTGGTTCGCCATATTCCCAGCCCATTTTAAACGGAACCATATCTACCAAACCGGCAATAGCACAGTTAAAGGATAGTTTCTCCTTATCCTCGATGGGGCGGTATTTTCCCTTAATTTTTGAGGAAATATCCGTATCAGCAAGGACTGTTGTATTTTGACCATTCAGCTTTATTGTGGCTCCACTTATGGCAGAAGGGTCTCGCACAACAACGGCACCTTCAGACAGAGTGATTTCGCCATTGATAGAGGAACCTTTTTCGATTTGTAATGCGCCACTAGATTTTACGTTGAAGGTACCACCGTGCTCAACGATTATCTGAGATTTATCAGGTGTAACAAGTTTGCCCAGGAGGCTAAAATCGCCCCCACTTTCAACACGCAATACTATAGGAACTTCATCCCCCATTCCCCAACTATTGTACGCCGTGCCATTTGGTATTTCAGTTACTTCTCCAGAGTAGACCATCTCTAAAAAACCAATACCCTGCGGAGTGATTACATTGCTGTAATCTAAAACGACTTTCCCGTCTCTTTGGGGGAGGATTGTAAATCCTACCGTGGGATTGCCATTGGGGGAGCCATGCCAGGAAGTAGAACCATAGTTGAATACAAACCGACCTTTTACCCATTCAACCGGTTGAATATCATCGCTCTCACGCGTTGTCATATAGGGGAGATGTAATGTTCCGTCTTCACCTACTTCAATCTCCGAGTCTTTAGCCAGTTTGAGAACCCCTTCAAAAATATTAAGAGTTCCATACACATTTACCCTCGGAGAAAAACTAGACGATTTCCCTGCTGAAACATCCAGGGTGCCATAAACAGCTAACATAGAACCTAAACCAACATTCAGATTATAGGCAGTTTCTACATTGCTTTCCCTGGTAAAACTCAGGGCTAATATACCTTCAGAAGGAACTTGCGCCTGCGAGCGAGCGTCAATCAAAAGTAGTTTTTCAGAAAAATCGTAACGTATACGGCCTTTTGAAAGGACAATATCACTGGTTGATGAGTTATTTCCTACCCATTTTCTTTCAGCATTACAATTTGGATAGGACACAACACCCCCGGCGTCAATTTGAAGCGAACCTTTGCTGGCGAAAAAACTTTGTTCCCCGCCAAAGGATAAAGAGGCGCCCTCCTGAACCACCAGTGTAATACCGGCAGGAATCACTTCGCCCACAGCCATTGTATACGATGCACCGCTTGCAAGATAAACGGTTTTATCTCCCCCTTGGGCTGACGAAATAGCTTGCGAGAAAGAAGAATAATAAAAACCATTGTGAATAAATGAAGATGACGCTCTTGATCGAGCACCATTGGTAAGATTAGTACCGCCCAGATAGATTTCATTGGCACTAGCTGCCATCGGCGCAGCGGTTAGCAAAAGACAGAGTGCCAAAAGCAAGGACAAAAATTTTTTCATACAACATCACCCTTTCTTCGTCCCCAATTTTTCTTGATTAGATTGTACCACAGTTTTCCCCTCTGGGCTAGAAGAACACCAAAATTTGGAAGCGAATTTGACGGCGTTCTCCGCCGGGAATGGAGACAGTACGTCAATACATTTTACTGAACAGCACTTCGATGCCATCAGGCAAGTGCATCGTGAGACTTTCGCCGGAGACGTCGAAATAGACGATTTCGGAAGGCGCAGATTCGTCCCACATTTCTCCCACGTCCCAGCTGAGAGAAAAATCTGTTCCTGCATAATAGAGATAGGCTGAACCATCGGCGTACAGGGTAAGCTGGGCGTTAGAACTGTCTATATCATGGGGCTCGCTATTCACCAAAATCTGATACCCTTCATAATACCCGGCAATGTCATAGAATTCTTGCGAGTATGAATCTTCCGGGTCATAGAACTTATAGTGGCATTGTGGGCATTCAAAACCGCTGATGCCAACGCCCGATACCGTGAAACCGTAATTGCAGTTGGGACAATAGACGTTTGGCTCGTTATAGGGCTGGCCGTAGATTTCATAGCAATCTTCACACATGCCGTCAATGAGCCCTCGATAGGTACAATCAGCCCCACAGACAGAACAATAGGCCGCAGGAGGCTCATTAGGATTCGAAGAGATGCTGGCCTCTGGCGTGGATGTAGGTGTAGCGGTGGCGGTGGGGCTTGGAGTGGGTTCTGGAGTGGAAGTAGGCCTTGGCTTCGGTTCCACCGTAGGCTCACTGGCACTGACCGAACGGTCGCTGGCATGGCTGCTCTCATCTGGGGATGGGGAACTGTCAATCTGGGAAATCATTTCATCTTGGGATGATGGCCCCGCAAGGCTTTCCGATGATATCCCACTTGAATTTGTCTCCTTTGCAGGAATATTGCCATGCAGCTTAGGGATAACAGCAATCCCCACCACGGCAATCCCTATGACAGCTACGGAAACGAGAATTCCTGGCAAAAGCTTTCCACTGTTCTTTTTGGCGGCGTGCTTCCGTCTACTGCGGGCTTCAAGCTGAAAGTCCGGTTCATTTGGGATAGAATGATTATTACGGGAGAAATGATTGGAATATGTACCTGCTCCATCATCCACTGACTCTATGTGGTCAAAGACCCTGTGTTCCGCAGGCAGACTTCCTCCCCCTACAACGCCAGAAGGAGTCTGGCTGTCCTCTGTCTTCGGTAGTTCGAAGCTTTGTGTAGTGCTGGAAATATCCTCAAAAACAATAGCTTGTTCTTGTTCCTGCAGCTGTTCCACCACATGGTTATCGCTGGCTTCTGCCTGTCCGCCTGCTTCCGCCGCCCTGTCAGAAGGCCTTGCTTGTTCCTTTGGAACAGGGACAGGGGGGAAACCCTGTCGTTTTCCCCACCCTTCTGGCAAGCGGCCTTTTCCCCATTTTTCTGGAAGGTTGCTCATCCGTCAATCCTCTTTTCTTTTGAACGCGATACCCACGATAATGTAGACTATCAACGGCAGAACAAGGCAACCAACGAGGCAAGCCCACAGCCTTATCCACACGACAGGAATATCAGTATAATTTGAAATCCCTTTACAGATACCGAACAGCCATTTTCCCTTTCTGGCTTTTGCGAATTTTCGGTTATCAGCGATTCCTGCTTCAACATCTTCTTTGTAAGGCATGCAGATTGCAATTAAGAAGTAAATTCCCATGATGGCATAGATAATGTTGCAAATGCGAATCCATAATACTGGAATCCCTGTGTACTCAGAAAGCCCTTTACTTAAACCAGTAACAACTTTATTGGTTTTAATTCGATAGAGTTTCGGCTCCTCTGATTCTTGCTTAATTTCTTCTGGAGCGTTGGCAGAAACCGCATTGCCACATTCCGGGCAGAAAACATAAGTACAAATATCTTTCTTCCGGGTGATTTGGAAAAGCCGGAATCCACTGATTGCAACGTGGAAGATTCCTAAGTACATCAGCCGAAGAAGAGAGCGGAGCCCGTATGCGGGAAGCCCGAACCCTGTTCTCATCTTTTCTTCTTTACAAATCAGCATTGCCTGCCCACTTCCGCAGAAAGGGCATTTCACATCTCTCTCTATGATGGTGGGATTATTTAGAATCATCGTATTCTCTCCTTCTTCTCAAATCATTTCAGACTTGTTTTACCTCAATAAACAGTTCCGGGCTCACATTCAGCGCCAGGCAGATGGCCCGTAAATCATCGGCGTAAAGTGTCCGCTTTCCGTTCATGATGGCGTTAAACGTGGTTTTTGGTATACCGGCTTTTTGGGCAACGCTAACCTGTTTTAGCCCTTGGCTGTCAATGTATTCCCTTACTTTTTCGTAGACACGCATTGGATACCCTCTTTCTGTATTCCAGATTTCCTGTATTTTTGTTTATGGTAGCACAGAATATCTGTAAAATCAAGCGAAAAGTTCAGAATTTCTGGATAAAATCTTTACATTCCCGAACTTTCAGGTATAATTTGAGAAAAAGGCAGGTGGACTTCTTGATTAAGAAATATGACATAGGAAGCCGCATACGAAAGTACCGGGAGAAAAGCGGCATGAGCCAGAAAGAATTGGCCAACAGGCTAAACATCAGCAATAGTAGGGTGTCCAACTGGGAGCAGGGTTTACACCGCCCAGATGCAGGCGTTTTGGCTGACATATGCCGGGCTTTGAACATTTCGCCCAGCGAACTGCTGGATGTCCATCTCTCCGCGGAAGAGTTAAGTTCCCAGGAGCGAAAAGTGATAGAAGCCTACCGTGCCAACCCCGATTTGCAACATGCCGTCAATATCCTGTTGGGGATAGAGAAGGAAGAACCTTGAGAAGCCAGGCTCTGTGGTCCTAGAAGTACGATATAGAGTGGACAGGGGAATAATCCTGCCAATATGGAAAACCCACTAGAGGGCGTATATCTTGGTGGATAGCAATGGGGTATTGGGAAATCCATGGAAATTCGCCAAAAGCAAGATGGGCGCCTGATTGTTTTCCAAGGCCATGAGTGCCAATGTATTCTGCCAGGTATCTCTCCTGGCATTTTTCTTTTTGCCCCCCAAAATACCAAGATACCTTGTATATCATTGTAGTAGAGCCAAAAGTATGCCTCATACTGGTTTCACCACGGTGAGGGCGGTACCGAAACGGTCAGTATACCCCCGTGCGTGGACATCATCTAACTGAGATGGAAAGGCAGAAAGCGGCTTGGTAATCTTCCCACCAAAAGGGCAACCGTCCTTTTCGGTGGGTATCTCACCAAACGAGGGGGTGGCAACATGACAAGGACAATCAGGAAAACAATCCGCAGGACTTCCAAGCCCAGCAGCTTTGGCAGGTCTAGGTCGATGAAAGACCTACAAAAGATAGCGGCACAGATGGCAAAGGGGAAACTTCCCTCTGGGATTCGGTTTAAATGAGAAAAGCGGCAGGTAACTAGAAAAGCCATTGAGACCCTTGGCGGGAATCAATGGCTTTTACTATCTTAGTGATATGGGACCTAAAATCGTGATGCTTTCCAACACTTAATTATCGAACATATAATCCTCTACCTCATAGAGCAGGTTTCTAGCCTGTCTTAATCTCAAGGCGAATTCCGCAGGAAGACTCCCCGCAGTTTCTTCTACTTCAATAATGTTGTTGATGGCATAGCCAAGAACCTCTATCACGCTGGGATTGCATTCGATTCCGTTTTCATCAAAAAATGGATAAATCATTTTAAAACCTCCATATTACCACCATTATCGCCATTATCACCATGCGTATGGAGGTATGGTGGTAATGGTGATATATTATTGTTTACAACTGATATGAACGTGCCAGTGGTTTTTGGCCTACTTTCAAAAGAGATACCGGCAATCTCCAGGTTAGACCTGATGCTATTCAGCCTCCTGCTCAGCACATTTGGTTGGCTGGGGAAGTCTCGTGAAAGAGGACTAATGCCGTAGGCGGGTGCGATGGCAGATAATTCTATGAACAAATCTGACACACGCCCATACCATTCCGCTCGGTCTTGCATAAATGCGACCATAAGGGTTGCTACTACATCCGAGTTGAGGACTTCGACATTCTGAGATTCGATATTGGCGGTATACTCCGACAGGAATTCCTGACCTTTTCCTCCCAGGGCTTCGCCAATGGCATATCCCCATCGGGCAAAATCTGCCATGCGGGGGAGTTTATCCAGCTTCACCGTGGGATAGATAGCCATTGCTCTTGAAAGAGTATCAAAAATCCCTCCAAGGATGGATGGCAGGTCTACCAAAAAGTTTGACTGAACCTCCCTGATTTCACGCCGCTTATCCTCAGAAATCCGCCGCAGTTCCAGAAGAATGGAGCGGTCAAGCAGGTCTGCCCTGTTCACGACATTGTTGATGCCGTTCAAGGAGATACACCTTTGAAAAGTGTAGATGACATCCTCGCTGTCGGTGAACAGTTTTCTCAGCTGGATACCTCCCCCGGTAATAGCCCGGCACAGTGTGTCGCTGGTTTCTTCAGATATGTTTGATATGTTATCAAAGTTCAGAAACCAGTGACTCTGGAGGGACAGGAGGAGAGACCTTGCGTTGGTCAAGGCCAGTGTCTCCAGGGCGGACGGGTCGATAACCTGTTTGAGGAGGCTGCAGGTGGTCGTCTTAGCGGCTCCTTTCTCCCCGTAAAATGTAAGCGCCGGATGGGGCATATTGGGGATGAAAGCGGCAACCAGCCAGCAGAGAAACAGGGTATGATATGGCCCTAAGTTGACATAATCAAAAATCTTCTCAATGGCACTATCTTTTCGAGGGATAACCTGGGGCTTCTGGTGTCGGTAGCGAGAGAATAAAACAGGCGGGTCATCCTCTAGACCCCAACCGTCTGCCGTGATTCTAATTGCCTCCCACTTTGGGCTCGTAAGGTCGTACCAAAAGACACCATCCTTCTCAGCAACACGGGTGAAAAGCGGGATAGCGTCATCTTGGCTGAACCGGGCCTTGGCCGTAAGGACTTCAATCACCTGTGAGATGGTGTCCTTTTTAGCAGGCTTTCCGGTCTCGTCATAGTAGCATTTTTGAAGCCAGTTTTTAAAGTCGCTGCTACCGATTGCCCAAACCTCCTTATGCCCATCTTTGGAAAAACTCACAAAAGGGTCGTTGGTCTGGTTTCTAAACAGGATTGTCCCGCTTGTTTCCACCAGCTCAAGGAGTTTTTCCGCCTGGGTAGCGCCTGAGACTTTTGGCCTATCTGGCACATCCATAGATATGCCCGGTAGAGCGTCCACCTCGTCCATCGTATGGCCGGCCTGTAACCAGTCGTAGATATCCTCTTTTTCTGCCAAGCCGGGCAGATGAACGATTTTAGCGCCGGGAATGTTGGAAGCGATTCGGCGGGCATATTTTTCCCCTGGCTCATCATTGTCGGGAATGATGATAACGGTCTTCCCATCAAAATACGAATTATATTCAGGCAACCAGTGGGAATTAGAACCGCTGTCGAGAGTGGTTGCAGTGCGGCCTGCCGCATTTACAGCGTTGGCACACTTTTCTCCCTCAACGAAGAAGATCGTTTGAGCTTTTAGGACGTTGGGGAGGTTATAGGGAACTCGCTGTACTCCTTTAACGTTTTTGACACCGTTAGGCTGTTCAAAATAAAAGCTCTTACTCCCATCGGCATAATCGGTGCGGATTCTCCGATAGAGGAGAGTCCCCTCAGCATCTACATATTCGTAGGTCTGTTTGCGAACCTCTGCCTGAGAAGAATCCTTCTGTTTCATAATCAAATCGTTCATAGTCAAACCCGCCTTCTTCATAATGTCTTTTTCTGTGCAACCCGCAAAGCAATGGAGTAAAACCCTCCTGCCATCTTTGGACAAGCCAATAGATAAGCTGGGATTGTGGTCTTCGTGAGCAGGGCATAGAGCCTTGTATTGCCCGTTTCCCGTTCCTTTTACATTGTTAAAGTGTGCCAGGAACTCATTTAATGTCATAAGATTCTCCTCCTTTAACAGCCGCTGTTAGTCTGACGTGCGATCCAGGCTCGTAATTCTTCGACAGGGACTAAGAGCCTTTTGCCAAGGCGAAGCACGGGAAATCCCGTACTATTTGCCAGCCTATACGCTATCGAGACACTCACGCCCAAATAGGCCGCAAGCTCTTTGACGCTGAGCATTCCTCGGTGGTAAATTTCATCCATTTTTCTACCTCCTTTCCCTTGGACGGAGGCAACAAAAAAGAGCACATGCCTACCGTCCGCCGTAAAATAAATACGAACGGATTCAGACATGTGCTCTAGCACTCGTTGATAGATCTGAAAACCCCTATTGAATTGGATGACTGACTAAGAAATGCCAATCACTATATCCTACACGATACACCTATCGCCTGAAAATGTCAAGAGGAAATCCAGAAATTTTTTTGGGGAATTTTATTGGGATCTTTGTTAAGCGGGATAGGTCGGTCGCCAAGATTATAAGTTTTAATATAAGTTGGAACAAAAAATCAAGGCTTTCAGATTCCTCTAAAAGCCTTGATTCTGGTGGCGCGCCAGGAGGGACTCGAACCCCCGACCTTTTGGTTCGTAGCCAAACACTCTATCCAGCTGAGCTACTGGCGCATGGGCTGTTCTCTAACAGCCTTATAATTATATCTGCAAAACGGAAAAATGTCAAGCGTTTTTTACAGGTCTTTGAAATTTTGTTAAAGAGAAGCCGTAGGGGGAAAGGACGTGAACGCTTTCCAGGGTTTCGCCCAGCAGCAGGGTTCCTCCCTCCATGTCTAAGCCAGCCCTTAAAATGCTCTGGGGACGGCTGCTGCGGTTGACCACCAGGGTCAGGCTGTGGCGGGCATCCTCTGTGAACACGAACCTCTCAAAAGCCAGCAAGTTGCCGTCGGCGTACAGGGTGCGGTAAGAGCCCTTCCCTAAGATGGCCTTTTCTTGGGCCCGCAGCATTCCCAGCCCCTTGTACCACTGCAGCAGGTTCTTCCCCTCACGGCCCCAGGGGTAGGCTCCCCGGCAGAAGGGGTCCCGATAGCCCTCCATGCCAGCCTCGTCCCCATAATACAGGCAGGGCACACCGGGCAGCAGGTATTGGATGAGGGAGGCCAGCCGCAGCCGCTTGAGAGCGGTGTCCCGCTGCTCGGGGGTGAGGGACTGGGCCGCCTGCCACTCCCGGCCCCGGTTCCCGGCGGGCTCGCCGCCCAGCACAGTCAGGGCCCGCTCTGTGTCATGGGTGCCAATGTGGTTCATCAGCAGCCGCAGGCACTGGGGGGGATAGTTCTCCACAATGCTCTCCACAGATTCCGCAAAATTCCGGGGGTCGCCGCCCAGCAGAAAAGCGAAAATGGCGTCCCGGAAGGGGTAGTTCATCACCGTGTCCAGCTGGCCCCCCAGCAGGTAGCGCCGCCGCACACCGTAAGCCGTCTTGTTAGAGGCGTCCTCCCACACTTCTCCCAGCACAACCGCGTCCGGGCTCTCTGCTTTTGCCGCAGCGGCAAGGTTGTCCAGAAATTGGTCGGGCAGCTCGTCGGCCACATCCAGCCGCCAGCCAGATGCCCCGGCCCGCAGCCACTTGCGGATGATGCCGTTCTCCCCATTGATATACTCGTTAAAGCTGGGCTCGGTCTCCTTCACGTTGGGCAGGGTCTCAAAATTCCACCAGCACTCGTAGTTTTGGGGCCACTGGCGGAAGGTGTACCAGGGGTAATAGGGGGACTGCTGCGAGTTGTACGCCCCCTGGGTCGGGTAGCGCCCCTCCCGGTTGAAATACACGCTGTCGCTGCCGGTGTGGCTGAAGACCCCGTCCACCAGCACCCGGATGCCCAGTTTTTTCGCCTCGGCGCACAGGCTGCGGAAGTCCTCCTCGTTCCCCAGCAGGGGGTCGATTTTCGAGTAGTCCGCCGTGTCATAGCGGTGGTTGGAGTGGGATTCGAAAATGGGGTTCAAATACAGGCAGGTGACGCCCAGCTCCTTCAAATAGGGCAGTTTCTCCTGAATGCCCCGCAGGTCCCCTCCAAAGAAGTCCGTGTTGGTGATGACTCCCTGTTCGTTGGGGGCCCACACGGGCTGCTGGGACCAATCGCTGTGGAACGTCCGGCCAGAGGGGATGTTCTCCTTGGGCTGCTGGGACTTGTAGAACCGGTCCGGGAAGATTTGGTACATCACGCCGCCTTCCAGCCAGTCGGGGGTCTTGAAGTTTTTGTCGTACACCGTCAGCTGCCACTGGTTGTTGCCGCCGAAGATGCCGTCCCCGGCAAAGCCACGGGAGAGCCTTTGGCTGCCCCGGTGGGTGCGCACCTCAAAGTGATAGAAATAGAGGCCGGGTTCTTCCGGGGTAAAGTGGCATTCCCACCACTCCTGGGAATTTCCGTTCATGCCGCACCAGAAC
>PPYF01425422.1_pt1 | contig 11691 bp, 11 predicted proteins | sample 1559871 | NCBI WGS metagenome assembly PPYF01 (sample SAMN08240021, study PRJNA423297) | Human gut metagenome, whole genome shotgun sequencing project. | reverse complement strand
CAAGGGTCTGGTAAGTAAAAAACATACCGGCGATTTGTATGCGGTGATCAAGATCGTCATGCCACCGAAACCTGACGACGCCAGTGCCGCCCTGTGGCAACAACTGGCGGATGCACAAAAGACCTTTGATCCGCGCAAAGAGTGGGGGAAAGCATAATGGCTAACGTTACCGTCACTTTTACCATTACAGAATTTTGTCTGTACACCGGTGTGTCAGAAGAAGAACTACATGAGATTGTCGGCTTAGGGGTGATAGAACCCCATGAAGACGAGACGTTTGACGATAATGCGCTGACAGTAATGCGTCGCGCGGTGCGCCTGCGTCAGGAGCTGGAACTTGACTGGCCAGGGATTGCCGTTGCACTGACGTTGCTGGAGGAGAACGCTCAGTTACGCCAGGAAAACCGCCTGCTGCGCCAGCGCCTGTCTCGCTTTATCAGCCATCCTTAGTATGTCAGGACCAGCATGGTGCTGGTCCTTTTATTATCCGCCCCGCGCTCTTAATGACATTGCCCAGCAGATGACATACATTCTGAGATAAGAATTATCTCAAACAATAAGACGTTGAGTCATGCAGCTTAAACCCCTCACGAAAGGTCGTTTTCACAACATCTGGCAGCAGGATGATGCCTTGATTGAGAAGATATTTCAGGAACTGCTCTCTGAAACGCAGATTATCCAGGAAGATGAGTATCTATACCGCCAGGGACAGGTTGTCGATCGACTGATCATGGTGCAATCCGGAAGAATTTCACTGCGTTACAGCGCGGAGAATGGTCGCCGATTCCAGTTGGGCGCCATGGAATGCGACGAGCAGCTGTTTGGTGAAATGGAGTTTTTTACCGGGTATCGCTGCCAGCTTGATATCGTCGCGGAAGAACCACTGACCGTAGCGGTGTGCAGCTGTGACCGTCTGGAAGAAGCGCTAAATCAGCACCCCAGACTGGCGATATTTTTTGCCAGTGCAATGGCGATTGATTATCAGGATATGCTGGAAATCTTCCTGCACCGGATGCTCTATCCTATCGTACATAACGTGGCGTATGACCTGTATCGCCAGCATCAGAACAAGCAGCCGATGGATGGTTTCCATAAAAAATACCAGGAAGCTGAGCGATTCGGCACAACCGACCGGGTCTATCGGCGGGCGGTTAAAGCGCTGACGGATGCCGGGCTGGTAACGCGAACGAAGCAAGGACTGGAAATTAAGGATCTGGATGGGCTGCGTAAATTTCTCGGCAATGACATCATTGACTGACACACCAACTCTCGTTAACAGAACATTGGTGTGTCATTTCGGCGCAATCAGAACTTATAGGTGAGGCTGAAATAATGACCGAGCCCGGTGGTACGCCCTGCTCCGCCGTGGTTTTCCATCAATGCCATGTTACGGAAATACTTCAGGCCATAACCGACTGCATAATGCTCTGAATGCCAGTAGATACCGTTATACCATTCAATTGCGTTATTGCTGTATAACGGTTGATTAGCAATCTTATTCGCGGCGAACTGGTAGTCAAAGTACCCCTGATAGTTCAGATAACTGCCGTTGGCAAAGGTATAGAATGGCGTCGACCAGTTAGTCGAGAACATATAGCCATCCCACTTTCCTTCGTTATCCGCGCCGTAGTTTTCACGAACATAGTGCGCATAGATGTTCATTCCCACCAGACCAAACCACGGGACCTTCACATCTGTACCCAGGCCAACGTAATGTTCAAATAATTCCCGGTCGCCAATGTTATTTACCGTTGCAATATAGAATTCGTTAAACGGCCCAACGGATAAATCTTTATTAAAAATGGCGTCCAGGGAAAAACGCGGAGATATCTTGGCAAAGAAGTTATCCCCCCCATGACGATCGTCCTGCTCGCGATCCAAAATATCAAAGAAATCCACATAACCGTACAGATCGATAATGCCAGAGCGTGCACCAAACTCCAGTTCCAGATAGGTGTCATTGCGAATACCATATGGCACTTTCGCGTCCACACTTTGCATTAAGTTCATCTGCATCCAGTTAAAATCATTTTTACGGATGTTGCCATCAGTATAGTCAGCTGCGAATGCTTGCATACAGCTCATTGTCACTACTGCACCCAGGATTGTTTTTTTAATCATTAACTTATTGTTCTTCAGCATTTTTCAATTCCTTTGAGTAAGGTTGAGTATCGCCCCACCATATAAATAGTGTGGCGACTGGCTATTTAATTAAAGAGGTAAGTGTTATTAGTGCTTTTAATTACGCTTGAGTTTTAATGTCACCATCAACATGACAAAGATAATTAAATACAACACCGGTATTGTGTACATAATTTTCTGCAATCCCATTGTTTTTTCCATGAGCGCGCTAATCGCCGGACTAAACATGGCCCCGGCACTGCCGCTAATTAAAATATAAGAAACGTTCTGACTGCTCGCGCGCTTCACGAAAGAAACACCGTAGGCAATAAATGAGTTATACAGTGCAGCACAGACAAACCCGTAACTGTAGGCCAGATAATCAAGCCCGGAGATATTATCCTTCGTGACGATAATTGTGGTAATAATGCTAGCCAGCAAAATAATACTTAGCAGGAAATAATGTATCTTCACCCGAGAAACAATGACGGTTGATACTAATGCCCCGACCAGTGCAGCGCCCCAGTATTGCGTAATAATATTTCCTGCTTCTTCAAAGGGAATGCCAAATTTGTTCTTCACAAATAATGGTGCCCAGGTCAGGAAGGTGTACAGCGCCAGCATACCTAAGAACAGGCCAATGCCTCCGCTGATGATCCCTGGATTCCACTCCGATTTTACCTTATCTGTCCGATCTGCCGTGGGCGCCGTCTCGCAGGCAGTAAAGCGGCTGAGCGCCACAACGCCCAGCGTAAGTAAGGCCACCATACCCACGCTCAGATAGCTGTAACTCCACGACATATTGTGCGTCAGGGCGAAGGTCGTGATCAGCGGAAAAACCACGCCCGCAACGTTGAAAGTGGCGTCCTGCACCACCAGCATCGTACTTTGAATACGATCCTGCCAGACCGATACCACAATCGTTCCCGCCACGCACAGACCGATTCCACCGCAAAAACCCACCAGGGTCATGGCGACCATCACAGGCCATAAGCCAGGGCTTAAATGCATTACCAGAGCGCAAAGGAACACTATCGAATAGATAATGAGCGTCATACGCTTCACACCGATTTTCTCAATCAGGAAAAAGGCGGCGATAGTGCCGGCTAATGCTCCACCATTGAGCAACGAAAATATCGAAGCAACGGTATTCACATCGGCGTCGTAGCGTACTGCAATCGGTTCGATTAGCATACCGAACTGACTGGCAAACCCTGCCATAATAAAATTTGCCAGAAAACTAATCAGCGTAAGTGCTATTTTATTCTTCATATAATGCCATCTCTGATTGGTTCAATTAAAATCCGGAACTAAGCGGTAACAGCAGTATTTAGCGCCAGCTCAATCATGTTGTTAAAGGTCAATTGCCGTTCTTCTGCGGTTGTTTCTTCTCCGGTCAGGCAATGATCGGAGACAGTTAAAATAGCCAGCGCTTCAATATTAAACTGATGCGCTAAAGCGTATAAGCCTGCTACTTCCATATCTACACCCAGCACACCGAATTTTTCCAGTGCCGGTATTAAATTCTCGTCAGGATCGTAATAAAGATCGCCGCTAAAAACATTGCCGACTTTAATATCGATACCGGCCTTCTGTGCCAGCGTCCACGCCTGCTGCAATAATGGGAAATAGGCGGATGTTGCCATCGCATAGCCTGCGCTACGTTTTAAATTTGTGACTGAATCCGTTCCGGCGGCGACGGCCAGGATAATATCGCGCATTTTGACATGATGTTGTGTTGCCCCTAAACTGCCGACGCGAATAATTCTTTGCACACCAAAATCATGTACCAGTTCATGGGCATAAAGCGTCATTGAAGGAATGCCCATTCCATGTCCCATCACCGAAACAGGTTGCCCAAAATATAAACCGGTATAACCCAGCATATTACGTACATTGGTGACTTCGCGGTAATCCATTAGATAATTTTCGGCAATAAATTTAGCGCGGAGCGGATCGCCCGGCATAATAACGGTTTGCGCGAAATCACCTGGCTTGGCATTAATATGTGCAGTCATAACAATTCCTGAATTATGGGTATTGAAGATATGCAGGGATTGTAACCAGACGTTTGTGAGGTGATTGAGGACAAAAGTCCTGCTCAGAGGATCGGCCTCTCATTTTTGAGAGTTAGTGGTGCAGGTAAGTGGTAAAACGGAACACAGCGTGTTGGTCTTCTGGCGTGCGGTGAGTAACGTCAGCATCCCGAAGCAAAGAAGCAGTACGTTGTTCATGGCAAATTCGCACTGCCAGATGAAGGCGACGGCTGCGACGGGAACCAGTCACAAGCAAGCGCCTCACCATCCGATTGTGGCCCCCCAAATCCCCTCAGCGGCGTGGTCACTACCGTCGCCAGCAGCAGGGACTTACGATTCCCATTTATAATCCGTATGCAGAATAGCGCCAAAGATAATTGCATTTCTGACTCTTGCCGCTCAATATTGTTTTTAAAGGAGGCTTATTGTTATTATCGTTTTCCATTCTAAGATTGAGTTATGCATGCCATGATCCCATTTAGATTTAGTGAGATGACTCACGCCGATATTCCTGCTGTTCAGTCGTTCCTTATTGAGCATCTTAATTTATTCTTCAATGCCGGCAGATCCATGCCTTCTACCGAAGAAGATCTCTTTGATCTCGAACAACAGTATCTGTTACAGGAAAGAAATTTATTGCTTTGCGCATGGAGTGAAAACCAAGAATTAATCGCCACACTGGCGGTATGTCAATATAATGATCGTATTACTGAACTGCGTGGGCGTTACAACTTGCGTGAAACGGCAGAAATTTGTCGTTGCTACGTGGATGAACGCTATCGTAGACAGGGGATTGGTAGCCAATTGTTTGCTTTAGCAGATGTATTCTGCCAGCAACATCAATATAAAACGTTGTATCTTCACACCCATCATTTTTTACCCGGAGGATATCACTTCTGGTTGCGTAATAATTTTAAGGTGATTATGGATATGCAGGATGAATGGCAATTGGTACATATGGAGAGTTCATAAAAAAAGGATTCAAACACCAATCCGCAGCATTTTTGATGGTGATCAATATGTTTCATACGCAGAGATTGAATCATGCTCGTAGTTTGATCAACATCAATCAATTCTCATTTAGCTTTCTGTTGTTATTTTCATTTATAGCAACACACAGAGGAATGCATCTACATCCTATTGTTTTTACTGATCATTTTGAGAACGGCATTATCTCTTTACCTCTTACATTCCGTGGTTGACCTTGTTAACAATTGCCGTTAGAGTCACTTTCGACAGCATTTCATTACATTTTGTGTATGAATAGGAATATGGTGAGAATTATTTAATTCAATTCCATAACTGCCCCCGCAACTGTAGGCGGATGCAGAATATCCTTGTGTGGCTAATAAGCCACTGGTCACTGTAAAGTTTATCTTTATGGGAAGGCTGATATTCTGATTACCGTGAGTCAGGAGACCTGCTGTCAATGATGTATACCATTGAGTGGACGGGATGGTCCATGGGATGAATTATTTGACACAAGCAGTAGTGTATTTATGAATAAGATTTTGGCTAAGTCAGGATTATTTGCATTTTTCGCATATCTTTATTCTTAAATTTCACGATTCAATGTCATCTATCTTCATGTCTCCTCCCGATATATGGAATGAAATGAGCCATGACCAGACCTTAAGATTCTGGCATCAACGGGACGATGACAATGCACGCTAATTCTACCTTTTACTCCTCTAAAAAAACGCTTCTGGCTATTTTTGGTACTACTGCTCTGCTGCTCGCTTCCGGTTTTTCTAACGCGGCAAAAACTGAATATCCTCTGACGATTAAAAACTGCGGCCGCGATATTACCTTTAATCAGGCACCAACGCGCGTGGCAACGGTGGGTCAGAACAGTACCGAGATCCTCTATTCATTAGGGCTTGCCGATCGCGTCGTCGGTACTTCATTGTGGTTTGGCCCGGTACTGGACACCTATAAAACAGAAAATGAAAAAGTTGCCGTTATTGCGCAAAATATTCCGAGCTTTGAAGGGATTTTGGCTAAAAAACCGGATCTGGTCGCCAGCCAGTTTGAGTGGCAAATCGGCCCAGCTGGCACGGTTGCCTCTTATGAACAGTTTAGTGAACTGAAGGTTCCTGTTTACACCGCGCCAGCTGACTGTGCGAAAGATAACGAAGATGGTGGTGATGGTGTCCGTAAAGGGATGTTTGATATCACCATGGTGTATCAGGAAGTCGCCGATCTGGCAAAAATCTTCGATGTTCAGGATAAAGGCGAAGCGCTGATTGCCAGCCTTAAAGCACGTGAAGCCGCAGCGAAAAATAAAATTACCGGTATTGATAAGAATGTTTCTGCCGTGTTCTGGTTTTCAAGTGCCGATTTACAGCTCGATCCTTACGTTGCCGGAAAGTTTGGCCCAGCAGCATGGATAGCCCAAACACTGGGTGTGAAGAATGTGATTGATTCTGCCGAAGAATGGCCAACAGTGGGCTGGGAAACTATCGCTAAAGCTAATCCTTCTGTCATTGTGCTCGGCGAGATGAGCCGTCGCCGCTTCCCGGCAGATGACTGGAAGATCAAGATGGAATACCTCAAGTCCGATCCTGTCACCACGCTGGTTCCTGCCGTTAAGGAAAACCATCTGCCGGTCATCGACGTACAGACAATGAATGCTGGGATCAGAACTATTGATGGGCTAGAAAAACTGGCTGATGCCCTGGTTGAATATGGCTTAGCTCATCCGCAGGCTGCTCATTAATCTACGTTTTGCGCTATATCCTGCGCGGTATAGCGCATCTCTGTTACTCAGGAACGCAGATAATCATGAGTGATCCACGCAGGATGCGTCGTGCCTTTGGTCTGCTTGCAGTGAGAGTCGGTGGGCATACCGTCTGGGTCAGTGCGCTGATGTGCTGCGTACTGCTGGCGGGGATTTCCATCGGCGAAACGCTGATCCCCTGGCGGCATGTGCTCAGTACGCTGGCAAATCATCTTTTTGATACCCACTATCCTGTCGATGCGCTGGATGCAGGGATCGTCTGGAACTATCGCCTGACCCGAGCGCTGGTCTCTGCCAGTTGCGGTGCCTGCCTGGCTGTTTCCGGCGTAGTGTTACAGTCGCTGCTACGCAATGCACTCGCCGAACCTTATCTACTGGGGATTTCTGCCGGAGCATCCACCGGAGCGGTGCTGATTGCTCTCACCGGGCTTGGGGCCGGCGTTATCAGCATGTCATTGGGGGCTTTCATTGGCGCGCTAACGGCATTTATGTTCGTTGCACTATTGGCAATGGCTGCTGGCGGTAGACAAGGCGGCGGTGTGACAACCCAAATAATTCTTGCCGGCATCGCCAGCTCGCAGCTTTTCAATGCAATTACGTCGCTCATCATCACCCGCTCAGCAAATGCCGAGCAAGCGCGTGGAATTATGTTCTGGTTGTTAGGTAATTTGAGCGGTGTACGTTGGCCCGATGTTGTCTTAGCCATTCCTACCGCTCTGGTCGGTATTGTGCTGTGCTTCTGTTATGCCCGTCATCTCGACGCCTTCTCCTTTGGCGCTGAGTCTGCGGCATCGTTGGGCATTCCAGTAAAACGTACCCGTGCAGTACTGATTGCCGCCGTCACCGGCATGACGGCAATTATGGTCTCCATTGTTGGTGCGATCGGCTTCGTCGGTCTGGTTATCCCGCATGCCGCTCGTCTGCTGGTCGGCAACCAGCATCATCGACTGCTGCCAGTGAGTGCGCTTACCGGCGCGATTTTCCTCATTATCGCAGATGTTATTTCCCAGCATTATTCGCGGCGTCATCTTGCGCAACAGGTGGCGCTGGTCGAACAACAGGCTGAAACCAGCGAGCGTCTTACCGCTTTACAAGCCGTTTCTCTGGGGCGAACCCCCTGGCTTAGCATGCTCTCCCCCTGGTCCGCCAAAGATGACGATATTGTGCAAACTATGCTGGAAAAGGTCGATCTCAGTGAATTACAGCATCGCTGCTGGCATACCTTTTCAGGGGGAGAAAAACAGCGCCTGCATATCGCCCGGGCGCTGGCGCAACAACCGAAGTTGTTGCTGATGGATGAGCCCACCAACCACCTCGACATTCAACATCAGATTGGCCTGCTGAGTCTGGTTAAACGTGAAAAGCTCACGGTGATTGCCGCTCTGCACGATCTTAATCATGCCGCGATGTTCTGCGATCGCATCATCGTAATGACGTCCGGACATATGGCGATGCAGGGGAAACCTTGCACCGTTTTTACCCGCGAAAACCTCCACACCTGGTTTGGAATCAACGCCATCATTGAAAAGGATGCGGGTGGTGAAAATTGTTTTATTCGTTATCAACGGCCTGATGAATTTTAAGGAAGAATCAATGAAATACCTCAAACAGAGTCTGCAAATTTTGTGTTTACTCGCCTTCGCCTCTTCTGCCTTCGCACAAACTCACGAAGTGTTGATGAAAAATCGTGGGGCTGGGGGACCAATGGTCTATGAGCCAGATTATCTGGAGATCCAGCCAGGGGATACGGTGAAGTTTATCCGTAAACATAAGAGCCACAACGCGGCTTCAATCGCTGAATTGTCTCCGGCTGGCTATCCTGGATTTATGGGAAAAATAGATGAAGAGATCGAAGTTACTTATGACAATGGCGGGTTTTACGGCATCAAATGTACACCGCATTACGCACAGGGCATGGTGATGCTGATTAAGGTTGGAGATGCCTCGTTACCAGAAAGCTACCGAGCGTTCAAAGCACCAGGTATTGCTGACAAGCGCTTTCAGGAAATTTACGCGCGTATCGACAAACGTTAATCCGCGATACTCAGGGAGGTATACGAGGTGGCAGAGAATAAACTTCCAGACGGCGAAATCCAGGAACAACGTAGGGAATGCCTGTGTAAACTGACAAAATTTGTCGGTGCAACAGGCATCGCGGCTGCAGTCTGGCCGCTGGTTTCGGCCTTGGGTCCGGATGAAAAAGCGCTTGGGGAAAATGAACCGATTGATGTCTCTCTTGCAGGTGTTGCTGCTGGACAAACCGTCAGACGTGTATGGCAAGGAAAGTTGATTCTTATTCACCATCGCACCACGGATGAAATCATTACTGCCAGAAGTGCCGACCTGGATACGCTTATCGACCCACAGCCAGACAGCGCCAGGGTCTCTGCAGCCCATCCTCAATGGCTGGTAGTTCAAGGTTATTGCCCACATGCCGGGTGTGTACCCAACGCCCGACCGGGAGGGGAGGGGTGGATTTGTCCGTGCCACGGTTCTGAGTTTGATACCTCCGGGCGCGTGACACGCGGGCCCGCGACTGCCAACCTGGCAATCCCAGACTACGTTATTCATTCCGATGGGCAGGTCGTGCGTATCGGCACGAAGGAAGTCTGAAATGAGGAATGAGCTTGTCTATTCGCTTCGCGGGCGTATCCCTTTTCCTCGCTCTGTTGCTGGACTCTGGGTATTTGCAATCGGCGCTATCCTGCTGGTTATGCTCGGGGTGCAGATCCTTACGGGTATTGTGCTGGCGATGTTTTACGTGCCGACGGCTGAGCTGGCATTTGACTCCATTATTCATATTATGCGCGCGGTTCGCCATGGAGAGCTGTTACGCAACATGCATGCTATTGGCGCGTCGCTCTTTTTCTTTGCCTGCTATCTGCATATTTTTCGTGGTATGTACTACAACGTTTACCGCAAGCCCTGGACGACAATGTGGATGGTTAGCGTCACGCTGTATATCCTGCTGATGATAACTGCGTTTCTTGGTTATAGCCTTATCTGGGGGCAAAAAAGCTACTGGGCGGCAACTGTAATTACCCGTTTTGCCCAGGCTATCCCGCTGGTGGGTGATTCAATTTACGCATATTTAGTCGGCAGCCATACGCCGGGGACACCGATGCTTGGCCGCTTTTTTGTTATCCACTTTATTCTTCCCATCGTGATTATCGTCGCCACGGTTATCCATATACGTACCGTACAGTCGGCGTTTGCCCAAGCGATGAAAAAGAAGTTTAGCGAGAAAGAGTCCAGGAGCCTGTTGTTCGATTACAAAATTACCGATCTCGATGCTATCAAAATCACTCTTTTTTTGATGGTTTTCGCCTGGTTTTTATTCTTCGCACCGCACTATCTGAGCAGCGCCGACAACTTTATTGCTGCGGACCCAACGATTACACCCGCGATTGTTGCGCCGGAATGGTATTTCCTTCCCTTCTTCTCCATCTTGCGCTGCTTCCCGAATGAATTCGTGGGACTAGCCGCGATGTGCGGTTCGATACTGATTTTCTATTTTCTGCCCTGGCTTGATACTTCCCGAGCTCGTTTTCGCCATTACAGCAAACTGGTTAAGTGCGGATACTGGCTATGGGTTATTAATGCCTGCTTTTTAGGCTGGTTAGGGTCGAAAGCGCTGGTTGGCCCAGATCTTCTTGATGGCTTTCGTAATGAAGAGGGTTGGATTCGTGCCGCATCCCAGCTTTCGACACTGATTTGGTTTGCCTGGTTTTTAATCGTCTTACCTTGCCGTCGTTTTTTGGAAAAACAGGATTGAGGATGAAACAACTATTGAAATTCAGCGTCCTGTCCTTTTCTCTATTGGGGCTGGGTTCCTCATATGCGCAGGAAGCCACACCTGAACGCCAGGAATGGAGCTTCAGCGGCATTACCGGTCAATATGATAAGGAACAGCTTAGACGTGGTCTGCAGGTTTATGAAGAGAAGTGTCGCGCTTGTCACGGCATGAAACACCTTACCTTTCGGACGTTGACCAGACCCGGTGGTCTGGAACTCACGGTTGAAGAAGCAAGAAGTATCGCCAGCGGCTATCAGTTTCCTGCGATTCAGGATGACGGCCAGATAGGTGAGCGCGACGGTACGCTAAATGACAGCTTTATATCACCATATCTAAACGACCGGGAAGCACGCTACCTTAATAATGGCGCTGAACCCGTTGACCTGAGCTATATCGTCCGTGCCCGCTCATACGATCGCGGATTCCCACAATTTTTGTTAGATGCTTTTCTGCCCTACACGGACCAGGGGGCAGATTACGTTTACGCGCTGCTAACCGGCTATCTGCCTGCCGATCCCGAACTGAAGGCTAATCGCTATTTTCCTGGCGGTGTGATTAACATGCCAAAACCGCTGACGAGTGGGGAGATCCAATGGAGCCCAGCGTCGAAAAAAGCTGAAACTGAGGAGCAATATGCCAGGGATGTTACCGCCTTTCTGGCATGGGCTGCCGACCCGACGATTTCTGAACGAAAGCAACAGGGAAATTACGTTATGGGCTATCTGGCTATTATGCTGGGCTTGCTATGGATAGCACGACTAATGAAGAGACGTTCGCTCATGTAGGTCTTGCGAGGCGGGGGATTACTCAGTTCACCAGCATTCAACCGGTCAGGTGCGCAGTTGCCCTTGCGCGAGTAAGACGAGTAAAGGAAGGCAAAATATAAACCGAGCAAAATGAAAAAACCCCAAGCTATTTTATAGCTTGGGGTTTATGTTTGGCGGAAGCGTAGAGATTCGAACTCTAGAACCCTTTCGGGTCGCCGGTTTTCAAGACCG
>PPYF01220936.1_pt1 | contig 11691 bp, 8 predicted proteins | sample 1559871 | NCBI WGS metagenome assembly PPYF01 (sample SAMN08240021, study PRJNA423297) | Human gut metagenome, whole genome shotgun sequencing project. | reverse complement strand
CCTACACCGATATCTCCCTTTAATGCCTGAAGGGAATCTGGTGTAAACACTTCATTACATAATCCCATACCTTTTTGAGATGTGACATTACGTTTTGGACCATTCGTATCAGAAACTGCGATTCCACAGCTTTCCTGACCTCGATGCTGCAGGGCAAACAATCCATAATAGATTGTTGACGCTACATCGTTGCCATCGAAATCATAGATACCGAAAACTCCACATTCTTCTCCCAACTTATCAAAGTTCTCTCTGCTCATCGTGATCTTTTGACCTTTCTGTTATACAATCTTTAGTTTCCTTTGTAAAATACACATTTTTGATAGTAACATATTCATTTTAAATCTGCAAGAGTCTTACTCTACTCATTATCCTTTAATAAGGTAGTATCTGGTGGTATTTCTCCTCTCTTGATCTTGGCATAAAGGATCCTTCTTACAGATTTATCAATCCTTGATTCCTTGATCTGTCCATTTTTTATTGCTTTCTCAATTGCCTGATATGCTTCCTTATAATTATCAGGCATCACAATTAAATCGACTCCTGCCTGAATAGCTTTGACTGCTGCTTCTCCTGAGCTGTAGTTGTCTGTGATCGCTTTCATGTTCATCGCATCGGTCATAATGATTCCTTTGTATTCAAGTTCGTCCCTTAAAATATCACTGACAACCCTACTGCTTAAACTGGAAGGTTCTTTCTCGTCTGTCACATTGCTTAGCATTAAATGTGATACCATCACCGCATCCACATCTGCCTTGATTCCTGCCTTAAATGGTTTAAAATCTGCATTTCTTAATGTCTCGATCGTCTGGTATGTCTCTGTACTTCCACGGTGAGTATCTCCTCCGCATCCACCGCTTCCTGGAAAATGTTTTATCGTTGCGGAAATCTGCTGCTTTTGCATGTTTTTAACTAAGCTTGCTACAATTGATGATACTTTCTTTGAGTCTGTTCCAAAACTTCTGTCGCCAATCTCTGTATTATTCTTATTCGTAAGTACGTCTGCAACTGGTGCCAGATTCATATTGAATCCTAATTCTTTTAATTCTTTACCTTGTGTCTGCCCCATCTTGGCAATCTGCTTATCATTATATGTCTTGCCGACTTCCTGTGCAGATGGATATGCTGTCATCCCCATCTTTGGATTGGATGCAACTCTGGAAACCGTTCCACACTCTTCGTCAACTGCCATAAATAATGGTATATAAGAAGATTTCTGCAGCTGTTTTATCATTGTCTTTGTCTGCTCACGAGTTTCAATATTCTTCGCAAACATCACGACACCACCCGCAGGATATTTCTTTAATGTCTTCTTCATACCGTCTGTTACCTTTGTCTGATTCTTGCTTTCTGCTTCATCCAGCTGGTATATAGATACCATAAACAGCTGTCCGATCTTATTCTTTAAAGACATATCTTTCGTGATATCCTTCGCCATTCCCTGCAGTGTTGCCTCATCAAGATCCTCGGTCTTTACTTTCTTTGTCGTATCCTTCTTCTTTGTGCATCCTGATGCCATAACAAGCACAAGGATCAAAAGGAGACTTATCCACCGTTTCTTCATCATCTTCATGCCCTTTCTCGTACATGTATTTTTCTTAATATTATATCAGATGCTTTTTCATCTTGCAATTTTACTGTAAAAAAGAATCCTGCCCGGAGGGCTTTTTTATTTCATAGGGATTTCATCGAAATTTCCTATGAAACAAAAAAAAGACCCTCCAACTCCTGAATGAACTGAAAGGTCTTTAAAAGCAGATGTCTCCAAATACGCAACCGATCCAAAAGTTACCATGTATCATAAAAACTTCACGAGGAAAGGATTATAAAACCATTCAAGAAAATGGTCTGTTTGCATATTGTTGACACAATATCTAGTATATACTTTTATATTTATTTTTTCTACCCTTTCGCGTGGTTTTTTTTCAGAACGTTGCTTTTTTAGCAGAAAAGATACGAAAACTAATTATTTTCTTTAAAATATTGTTTAAATTGTATGGTTACAGTAAACTGATCGCCTTCAATTTTGATCTCAAATTTACCTCCGCAGTTCTTTGTAAAACTATCTGCAATGGACAGTCCCAATCCGTTGCCTTCACTTGTTCTTGATTTTTCTGCTCTCGCAAAGCGTTCCATGATCTCTTCTTCGGTAAAATTCATTTCATACGATGCTGTATTCGTAACTTTCAAAACGATATTTCCTGCTTCTTCAGTGATATAAATGAAGATTCTTGTGCCTTTGAGTGAATATTTCAATGCATTTTCAATGACATTCTGCACAACTCTGTACATACGGTTTCCATCACCCATGAATTTTGTATGTTCTGTATTGCACTGATATCTGATTCCAAATCCTGATTCCTCTATCTGATCAGCCATATCCCCCAATGTTTGTTCCACCAGACGTTTCATATCCATTTCTTCCATATCAACCTTGATATCTCCACTCGTTGATTTTGCAAGTTCAAACAAATCTGAGATGATGTCTTTTAAACGTTCTGTCTTCTTCACAAGGATCGTCACATAATCTTTTGCTTCATCAGATAATGTATCGTCCCTGCTTAAGAGATCAACGTAGCCAATGATCGATGTCAAAGGAGTCTTTAAATCATGAGAAACATTGGTGATCAGGTCGATCTTCATCCTCTCGCCTTTCATCTGCGTTTCTAATGCTTTTTCCATTCCCTGTCCGATATGGATCAGTTTCTGGCTGTATTCGTAGTAATCTGAGTCCTCACTTATATCTGTTATTGCTGTCAATTCTCCATTTGAGATACGTTCGATCTGATCGACTAATTTTCCTAAATCTCTTTGCTCTTCTGCATATTTGTTTGAATATTTCTTAAAGAATTTGAATAATGAAATACATGTAATTGCTATTAAAGCAACCAGGAAGTCGCTCAATTGAGCTCCTGTGAACAATATGATAACGCAGACCGCAACGCCTCCAATCATGATATATCTCAAAACGCGGTATTGCCTGATCCTGTCTCTTGCATGTTTTTGTGCAAAAGACATTGCTTCTTCTTCCAATTCTCGTCTTTGCTTTTCATGACGATACCATTTTCTAAAATACCCTAAGCAAAACGTGGAATCCAAAAGATTTCTTTCTTTTATTCTCCATACCGTGGTCTGTACGCATACTGCGAACGCCATGATAAAAAATGGTACGGACAGATAACTTAGCATCATGATCATCTCTAATGTCGATGAACTCAAACTCATCATTGTACCCTGTGCGTATTCGATCGTATATTGCCAGTCTCCAATGCACAATGCAATTGCAAGTCCGATCAGGATCAATCCTGCTGCCAGTATAATTTCCCACCAGATTTTATCCAGTGCATTAAAAAATTTGGTTCGTTTCTTCTGCAGTGCGAATAAAATACACAATAAGATTGTTCCGATTACTTCAACCACTGATACAATAACGATGGCTTTCAGTCCTGTAGCAAGCTGTTTTGTTGCCTTCTTCTGAAACTGATCAATCTCTGTTAAAGCTTTCTTTGTCAACGAAATCTCAATTTCTGCTGTTTCCAGACGCTGCTTCTTTTTATTATTGATCAGAAGATTGGATGGAAATACAAATTCCATCGTGTAGCTGTCTCCAGCAAACGCATAATATTCTTCTGGATTTGCATTAAAATCATCGGTTGGGTCCCATCCTTTAAAACTTCCATCTTTATTTAATTCTGTTTCGGATCGTTCTATATGAAAATGTTCAATCCTTCCCTCTGTATAATCTGCATTTTTCGCCCCATAATACGATGTTGTTGTTGTCATCTTTTTGTCATATGGTTTGACTTTCATTGTTACTTTTACTCTGGATTCATTTTTAATCTTTGTAAGCAGATCCTCTGACACATGGTTTCGTTGGCCGGAATAAGTTTTTGCACCTTGTTGCTCTGCCCATTTGTCAAATAATGATGTCTGTGTCTTTTTGATATAATCAATCTGATCCAGCTCATCCACTGTAAAACTGCTATTTCCCGTCAGTGCCATGTTATGAATCGTACTGATCCCATACATTCCTGACAAGGTCATAACAATGATCACAAATGTGACCAGTATCGTATTAGTCCATTTTTTCGATCTTGTATCCAATTCCCCACACCACCTTTAAATATCTTGGATTTTTTGCATCTATTTCTATTTTCTCGCGGATACGGCGGATATGGACCATGACTGTATTTTCTGTTGCGTAGGCTTCTTCGTTCCATACACGTTCATAGATTTCATCTGCTGAAAATACCCTGCCAAGATTCTTCATGAGAAGGCTTACGATCTTATATTCGGTTGCTGTCAGTTTCACAGCTTCCCCGTCAATTAACATTCTTTTTCCTTTCATATCAAGGATCAGTCCGCCGTTTATAATTTGTTCCTTATTGCTTTTTGGGGCATTCATCCCACCAAACTGCATGTATCTTCGCAGTTGTGATTTGACTCTTGCCACCAGTTCATCTGGGCGGAATGGTTTGCTGACATAATCATCGGCTCCCATGGATAATCCGAGAATCTTATCGCTTTCTTCTGTCTTTGCTGACAAAATGATAATTGGAATGTTCTTGCTTTCACGGATCTTCATGGTAGCTGAAAGTCCGTCCATCTTTGGCATCATGACGTCTATGATCAAAAGCTGGACATCTTGTTCCATCAGCACATCCATTGCTTCCAGTCCGTTATATGCAGTGATAATTTCATAGTCTTCCATTTCCAGACGTTTCTTGATCGCCCCTACGATCTCCTTGTCGTCATCGACGACCAGAATCTTTGGCTGGTTCATAGTTTTTCCTCCTCGTATCTTTGATGGTTTTATCTTAACAATTAATTCTTTAATTTCCCTTAATGTAATTCTTACAAAATTCTTAACTTTCTTTATTATATTGAATTGTACCTGCAAAGTAAATGTTATACCAATATCTGCCATTCTAAAGGTTAAATTGTACCATAGCACCTCCCGAATAATTATCAATATTACTGACTAGTGACCCGCTTTCGCTCGGCAGTATATTGATAATTATTCTCATTTGTAGTTATTGTCCACTAACTGTTCATATGGTATCATATTTTCCAGCAGTTAGATTCTTCTAACTATTATACGCGCTATTATTTTATTACAAGAAAACGGAGGAAAACTATATGCGTAAAAGATTAATTGGTAAAGCTTTTGCAGTTGCCATGACTGGTGCTATGGCTTTCGCAGCTACTCCTGTGACTGCTAACATCTTTAATGTGGCTCATGTTGTAAAAGCTGCTGAAGCTGATCAGGCTGAAGAATGGACATATTGTTATGTTGGACTTACTTGGGCAGAATATTGGGCACATGAGGATATTTATAATGCTGGTGATGCTTCTAGCTCAGATGTTTTAGATTCTAAAAAAGAATCAGATAAAGGTGGATATGATGTTGTTACTCGAGCAACAGCAAAACATGGATTACATCGTGGAAGCTATCAGTGCATGGCTACCATCTTTACTACAGATGCAGATGGTAAAACTGGTCCTGAGTACAAAGTTTCCCACTGGTCTGATGATGGTAAAACAATCTATTTAACAGATGGTTCATCTGTCAGCTGGAATAAAGGAAAGATTACTGATAACGGAAATACTTATACAATGTCCCATTATGAAGTTTCTGGTATTAAGTATGTTCCTGTAGCTGTTAAAACTTCTCAATTAAATGATTTAAAAGCCAAATATCAGGTTGTTGAAAATGGTGGTACTTTAACTGGTGGTTACACCGAAGTAAATTTATCTGCTTATACTGCAACTGCAAATGTAACAGCAAATACAAATGGTTTAAAAACAGCTACAGAAAACTCTGATGGATCTTTCTCTTTCAGTGCTCGCAAAACTGGTTCTGAATCTGGTTTAAAAGATACTGCTATCAAGAAAGTGGATTCTGATAAGATTACTGTTACCGTTCAACCTGGTGCAGGTTCTTATGGTGAGTTTTTACGTGTCGATCTTAATGGTGATGCTTATGGAGATCTTGGTTCAAATATGCAGGCTGTTACATGGACATACTATGGATATGATGATACATATTCTAAACCATTAGCAACATATGGTACTAAATTTGCTGCTGACAACTGGATGCATAAATCTATGGGAATCCAGCTTGGTTTAACAGAATCTATTCGTTGTCAGTTACCTGAAGATTATGATGGAACTGGTTACTGGAAACTTACTATTTCTGCTCTTGGATATGAGGACTTCTCATTCAATATTCAGGCTACAGGTGACAATATCGCAAATGCTAAAGATGCAACAGACACAGAAAAATCCGATCTTCAGAAACTGATCGATCAGGCAAATGATATGAAAGCTGACAAAGATTCTTACTGTGATGGACAGGACAAGGCTTGGGCAGATCTTGACACAGAACTTGGTGAAGCTGTTGATGCTTTAAAAGATGAAGTTATTTATTCTGGTACTGTAAAAGAATGCACATCTCATTTAACAGCTGCTATGAAAGCTGTCACAAAGAAGAATTACAAAACAATTACTACACCAGCTTCAACATCTAAAGATGGTTCTATCGTAGTAAAATGCTCTAACTGTGGTGATGTTAAGAGTACAACAACAATCGCCAAGATTAAATCTATCACATTAAACAAAACATCTTTCACAGAAAACGGAAAAGTTCAGAAAGCTACTGTTGTAGCAAAAGATTCTGCCAACAAAACAATCGCAGCAAGCAATTACACAGTATCTTACTCTAACTCCAACAGTAAAAAACCTGGAACTTATACAGCAACTGTTAAATTTAATGGTAAAAACTACACAGGTACAAAGAAATTAACTTACAAGATCAATGCGAAAGCACCTGCTAAGACAACTGTTAAATTAAGCAAAGCGAAAAAGACATCCTTAAAAGCTTCTTGGAGCAAAGTTGCCAACGCTACTTCTTACGAAGTACAGTATGGTACATCTAAGAGCTTCAAAGGTGCAAAAACTGTAAAAGTTTCTTCTAAATCTTCTTCTAAAGTTTTAACAAAACTTAAAAAGAATAAGAAGTATTATGTAAGAGTCAGAGCCGTAAGAACTGTAAAAGTTGATAATAAGAACACAACTTTACGTGCTTCTTGGTCATCTGCAAAGAACTTAAAAACTAAGAAAAAATAATTTCTTATCTCTCATACAATTACATCTCAATCTTAAAATCATAAAAGAAGATGGAACTTATCATTTGGTTCCACCTTCTTTTTCACATTATCTACTTTGTAATTACATCCATCAGTTCTTCAACTGTTCTAACTTCAAGATCAGGCCTGATATCTCCTTCTGGCATCGGACGTTTTCTATGATTAAACCAGATTACATGCCATCCTGCTTTCTTGGCTCCTACAACGTCTACCTCAAAGGTGTCCCCTACAAACCATGTTTCTTCTGGAATCAGATTCATCTTATCCTGTACGATCTGAAATGCTTTGATATTTGGTTTTGTATATCCGATTGCATCGGAGATAAACATCTCATCTTTATCAAACCATTGAGAAAGTCCTAGAGTCTTTAATTTCTTTCCCTGATGACGCACTGTTCCATTCGTAAGCAAACCCATCGTCTTTCCCTGCTTTTTACATTCGCTTAGCAGTGCTTTGATGCCATCTGGTACATGAATATGTTTTTGATGATAACGATATCGTTCTTCAAATTGCTTTGCCTCTTCTTTGCTTACTTCAATCCCAGAGTCTTTATAAGTCTTCTGAATGCGGTATGCAAATTCATCGTCGTGACTGATTTTTCCTTCTCTTGCCATATAAAATGCCTCATCACTGTAAATTCTGGAACGTTTGAAAAGTTCTTCACAGTCTTCTTTGGTCTTGTCTTCAAAAAATTCTTTATGAACTTTATCAAAGGCTTCCATCAAGTCATATAATGTATCATCTACATCAAATATTACATTCTTCATACTAAATTAGTCCTAACTTCTCTAATGCTGTTGTGATTCCTTCTTCTTTCACTGTTCCTGTGATCATAGATGCTACCTTTTCAACGGCTTCGCTGTGACGTCCCATAGCAATTCCTGTTCCAACGGCTTCCATCATCTCTACATCATTGTCTGCATCTCCAAAAGCATAAGTATCTTTCTTATCGATTCCTAATTTATCGATCAATTCAACAATTGCATCACCTTTTGTAACTCCTTTTAATGTGATATCAATAAAATTCTCTCGAACATGTTTTGCAACAGTAAAGACATCTTTAAATTCTTCTTCAAAATCTATCTTTACTTGTGGATCTTTATAATTCATAACTAATTTACTTACATGATTGTCTTTCTGGCGGAATTTCCATGGTGCATACCAGCGCTGTGGAAGATGAAACAGTTCACAGTGATGCATAAAAAATTCTGCATCCTGATGCAGATAATAACTGATATCCCTTGTATCAAAATGAATGATCGTATCTCTTGGAAAATATTCATTGACTACTTTAAATAACAGTTCGTCTGGAATACAGATATCACGGATCACTTCCCCTTCAACTTCTGTATGTGATCCATTACATGTGATCGCTCCCATGAATTTATCCACGTCCATCTCTAGAAATCTGTGGGTTCTTCCAGAACATAACATTGTCAGATAACCATTTTCCTTTAATTTATTCAAGGATTCTACTGTCTTTGGTGTTGCTGTTGCAATATTATCGACTTCATCAACTGTTGTTCCATCGTAGTCGAAGAATACGACACCTTTGTATTTGTTCATAACTCTCTCCATCCTGTTTTTTATTTTTACATACGTAATTATATTGTACGTTTTCATGGGATGAATTTCAATGTTTTATCACACAAAAAAATCAGAACCTGATGTTTCAGATTCTGATTTTTGTATGTGTTGTGATCCTTTGAACGAATTGTTCTTAATTACATATTATCTAAAATCTCAGTTAAGATCTTATTAACGATTCCAGGGTTTGCTTTTCCCTGTGTCGCTTTCATTGTCTGTCCAACTAAGAATCCGATGGCTTTCTTCTTACCTGCTTTGTAATCTTCAACAGATTTCGGATTGTTGGCTACAATCTCTTCGATCGTTGCTTTTAAGGCTCCTTCGTCATTCATGGATTTCAATCCATGTTCTTCAACGTATGCTGCGGGATCGATATTTTCTTTGAAGACTTTCTCGAACACTTCTTTTCCTACGCTTCTGTTGATCTCATTTTTCTTGATCATCTCGATCAGTTTTGCAAGATGTTCTGGTTTGAATGATACATCGTCGATATCCATCTCTGATTCATTTACCAGACGAATGGTCTCTCCCATTAACCAGTTAGATACTTCTTTTGGCTCTGATCCAAGTGCAATTGTTGCTTCGAAAATGTCTGCAAGATGTTTTGATCCTGTAATGATGTCGATATCATAGTCTGGAAGGTCATATTCTTCTTTATAACGGACTTTCTTCTCGTCTCTGAACTCTGGCTGTGCTTCTCTTACTTTGTCCATCCATTCATCACTGATCTCAATCGGTACTAAGTCTGGATCTGGGAAATAGCGGTAATCCTGTGCATCTTCTTTGGAGCGCATTGCATAAGATGCTCCCTTTGTATCATCCCAACGTCTTGTTTCCTGTACGACTTTCTCTCCTGCCTCGATCAGGTCGATCTGACGTTCCATTTCTCCTTCGATTGCTCTCTTGATGGCCTTGAAAGAGTTTAAGTTCTTCATCTCTGTACGTGTTCCGAACTCTCCTGCTCCGACTTCACGGACAGATAAGTTGACGTCAGCTCTCATAGAACCTTCCTGTAATTTGCAGTCAGATGCTCCTAAATACTGGATGATCAGACGTAATTTCTCAAGATATGCGATAACTTCGTCTGCAGAACGCATATCTGGTTCGGATACGATCTCGATCAGTGGTACTCCAGAACGGTTAAAGTCTACTAAAGAATCTCCTGTCCATGGATCATGCACCAATTTACCAGCATCTTCTTCCATATGGATCTCGTGGATTCTTACGTCTTTCTTCTCTCCATCGACATCGATTTCTACTTTACCATTTCGACAGATTGGTAAGTATAACTGAGAAATCTGATAATTCTGTGGATTATCTGGGTAGAAATAGTTCTTACGGTCAAATTTGCAGTTCTGTGTGATGTCGCAGTTTGTTGCAAGTCCAACTGCCATAGCGTATTCTACAACCTGTTTATTTAATACTGGTAAAGATCCTGGCATACCTGTACATACAGGGCATGTATGTGTATTTGGTGCTCCTCCAAATGCTGTACTGCATCCACAGAAGATTTTTGTCTTTGTTGCTAATTCTACATGGACTTCAAGTCCGATGACTGTTTCGTAATTCTTGCTCATTATTTAGCCCCTCCTTTAGCGATTGCTGGAGCTTCATATGCTCTTGTCTGCTCAAATGTGTATGCTGCCTGAATGATCTTCTTCTCATTGAAGCAGTCTCCGATCAGCTGAAGTCCGATTGGCATTCCGTTCTTGTCCTTTCCACACGGAAGAGAGATTCCTGGAAGTCCTGCAAGGTTTACGGAGATTGTGTAGATATCTCCTAAATACATCTTGATCGGATCACTTAAGCTGTCTCCTAATTTTGGAGCTGTTGTTGGTGCAACTGGTCCTAAGATGACATCGTATTTCTCAAATGCTTTGTCGAATTCTTTCTTGATCAGTGCTTTTGTTCTTAATGCTTTTAAGTAATATGCATCATAATATCCTGAACTTAATACGAATGATCCTAACATGATACGGCGTTTTACTTCGGCTCCGAATCCTTCAGAACGTGTCTTCTTATACATGTTGTGAAGTCCTTCGTAATCTTTGGCTCTGTAGCCATATTTAACACCATCGAAACGTGATAAGTTTGAACTTGCTTCTGCTGCTGCGATTACATAATATGCAGGGATCGCATATTCAACTAATCCAAGATCAAATTCTTCTACGATGGCTCCTTTTTCTTCTAATGTCTTAGCTGCTGCTAAAACAGCTTCTTTGACTTCTTCGTCTAGACCTTCACCAAAGTAATCTTTTGGAATACCGATCTTCATTCCTTTGACATCATCTTTTAATGCTGATGTGAAGTCATAAGATTCTAATTTGACAGATGTGGAATCTTTCTCATCATGAGATGCGATTGCTTCTAATAATGTTGCACAGTCTGTCACGTCTTTTGCTAATGGTCCGATCTGATCTAAAGATGATCCATAAGCGATCAGTCCATAACGAGATACTGTTCCATAAGTTGGTTTGATTCCTGTAACACCACAGTAAGATGCTGGCTGTCTGATAGATCCACCCGTATCAGATCCTAATGCCATAAAACATTCATTGGCTGCAACTGCTGCTGCAGATCCACCTGATGATCCACCAGGTACTTTTTCTAAATCCCATGGGTTCTTTGTCACACCATATGCGGAAGTCTCTGTTGTACTTCCCATGGCGAACTCGTCCATGTTTGTCTTTCCTAAGAATACAACTCCTTCTTTGATCAGGTTCTCGACTGCCTGTGCGGAGTATGTTGGTACAAAGTTCTCTAATATCTTAGAACTGCATGTTGTTGTGTATCCTTTTGTACAGATATTATCTTTAATTGCCATTGGAACTCCAGCTAATGGTCCTGTATAAGTTCCATCGTCGATTCCTTTCTGTACTTCTTCTGCTCTCTTTAATGCACTTTCTTCATCGTAAGAAACATATCCGTGTACATCACCTTCGACTGCCTTGATCTG
>PPYF01526177.1_pt1 | contig 11695 bp, 8 predicted proteins | sample 1559871 | NCBI WGS metagenome assembly PPYF01 (sample SAMN08240021, study PRJNA423297) | Human gut metagenome, whole genome shotgun sequencing project. | reverse complement strand
GGCAGCTCCTCCGCATGCTGGAACAGGAACCGCACCTCGCCCTTGAGGCTGGTCCGCTCCGCCGCAAGCAGCTTAGCTGCCGCAAGCTGCATGGCCGCATGGCCATCGTGGCCGCAGGCATGCATGACACCGGGCACTGTGGAGGCATAGGGCAGCCCGGTCTCCTCCTGGATGGGAAGCGCGTCAATATCCGCCCGCAGAGCCAGTACCGGACCGGGCTGGACCCCTTTCAGCACCGCTACCACGCCTGTTTTTGTGGGAAATTCCAACGTCAGACCTGGGATCTTTTTCAGTTCCTCCGTCAGGTAAGCCGTTGTATGGACCTCCTGAAAGGAGAGCTCCGGATTCTGATGCATGTGGCGCCGCCAAGCGATTATATCAGGCTCCAGCGCCAGGACCTCTTCTGAAATCATATTCATTACTCCTATTCTCAAGGGGTGTTCCAATCGTTCAACTTGTATGAAACAACCGCAATTCCCGTTTAAAATTATGGTATGGTATGACCTTGACTTTTTTCCCCAGAAAGATATCATTAAAATGTCTTATTTTTGACATACGAAATGGAGGGGAGCACCGCTATGCTGAAAGATATCGCCGAAGCTATGCTGGGCAGACGCCCCTTTGACCTGGTAATCCGCAATGTGCAGATCGTCAATGTGTTCAGCGCCTCTATTGTAAGCGGATCTATCGGCATTGTCAACGGTCATATCGCCGGGGTTTTTGGCCCGGAAGAAGCGCTGGACAGCCGCCGGAGCATTGATGGCGGCAGCGCTTATGCCCTGCCTGGCTTCGTGGATTCTCACATGCATCTGGAGAGCAGCATGCTGACGCCGGAGCATTTTGCTCAGGTGGCCCTATCCTGCGGCACAACCACGGTATGCGCCGACCCCCATGAAATTGCCAATGTCCTTGGCATTGAGGGCGTCCGGGGTCTGGCAGATGCCTGCCGGTCCCTGCCCCTGCGGGTGCTGCTGACCGCCCCCTCCACCATTCCCTCCGCTCCCGGTCTGGAGGATTCCGGTTTTGATGTTGGCCCCGCTGAGATGGAGGCCCTGCTGGATATTCCCGGCGTGGCTGGATTGGGCGAGGTCATGGATTTCAACGCCGTCGCCGCCGGGGATGAGCGGATGCTCTCCGTCATCGAAGCTGCCGCCAACCACGGCGTTTTTCTGGACGGCCATGTCTCCGCCCTCACCGGCCGCCGCTTGCAAACTTTCCGGGCCATGGGCATCGACAGCGACCACACCGTTCCCTCTGCTGAAAAGCTCCGGGAGGAGCTGGCTCTGGGCTTCACGGTGCAGGTACAGGAATGCATGCTGAACCGGGAAATCGTCCAGGCCATGAATGATGCACCGGTGCAGGACCGCATCTGCCTGGTGACGGACGATGTTCCCCTCCCCCGGCTGATGCGTCAGGGGCATTTGAACTTTGTGGTGGAACGGGCCATCGAGCTGGGTCTTGACCCCATCCGGGCCATCCGGTATGCCACCATCAACCCCGCCGTTCGCCTGCGGCTGTATCACACAGGCGGCATCGCCCCCGGCATGGAGGCTGATATGCAGCTGGTGCAGGATCTGCGCCATCCCAGACCGGAGCTGGTGCTCCGGGCCGGAGAAATCGTCTGGGACCATGGCAGCTATCTGCCCCATACCACCCCTTACCAGATCCCGGACCATCTGCGGAGCTCTGTTCATCTCCGTCCCGTGACGGAAGCGGACTTTGCCGTCAAGGTGCCGGTACGCCCCGGCTTCTCCGGCGGCATCGCCGTGGTGAATCTGATCGGTCAGGATGGTGCCTCCATTCGCACCCAGCGGGTCCGGAAGACCCTGCCCCTGTCCGCTGAAAGAGACGGCTTTGCCTGTCTGAAAACAGCTCCTTATTTAAAAATGGCGGTATTCAACCGCTACGGCCGGGACCAGCACGGCATCGGCCTGCTGACCGGCATGGACGGTGTCACCGGTGCCGCCGCACTGACCTACGGCCACGACTGCCACAACCTGACGGTCTATGGCGGTAATGACGCTGATATGGCTCTGGCGGCCAACACGCTCCGGGAATCCCAGGGTGGGCTCTGCACCGTGGAAAACGGCAAGGTGCTGACCCTCATCCCCCTGCCGCTGGCGGGGCTGATGTGTGATCTGCCTCCGGAGGTACTGCTGGAGCAGATGGAGCAGCTCCTGTCGGACTGCCGCCGCATGGGCTTCAACCATCAAAATTTGCTGACGTTCTTCACCCTTATGCCGCTGGCGGTTTCGCCGGAGCTGAAATGCACGGACCGGGGTCTGGTGGATGCGCTGCACAAGCGGCTTCTGCCTTTGATTGACGAGATAAAGGAGATAAGTTCGGATGGAACGTAAACACCGTGCACTGCTGCTGGCACTGCCCACTGTATTGACCCTGCTGTTTTTCTTCGTGGCACCGATGGTCTACATTCTGGTCCACACCCTGCACGAAAACGGCTTTTCCGATTTTGTGGATTTCTTCGGAGATCCCTTTTACCGCAACATCCTCTGGGTCACCCTCCGGGTGTCCCTGGTGTCCACCGCCATCTCCCTGGTGCTGGGCTATCCCACGGCTTTTTACATGGCCCGGACCAAGTCCCGTATGAAGCAGGTCATGATGATTGTGATCCTGTTTCCCTTTTTGGTCAGCGCCGTGGTCCGTTCCTACGGCTGGATGGTCATTCTGGGAACCAACGGCCTTTTGAACCAGCTGCTCCAGTCCTTGGGGCTTATCTCCGCCCCTCTGAAAATCCTGAACACGGAGACGGCGGTCATCATCGGTATGATCCACCTGCTGGTGCCCTATATGGTCCTCTCTCTGGTGGGGGTGCTCCAGAGCATTGACCCCAACGTGGAGTACGCGGCCTACAGCTTGGGTGCCTCTCCTCTGCAGACCTTTTCCAAGGTGGTGTTCCCCCTGAGCCTGCCGGGCATTATCTCCGGCTGCGTTCTGGTGTTCACTATGAGCATGACCTCTTACGTGACGCCCAAACTGCTGGGCGGCTCCAAGTTCCGGATGATGGCCACCATGGTGGTCCAGGAGATCAATGTGAATTTTGACTGGGGTGCGGCCTCCGCCATCAGCTATATTCTGCTGGCAGTGATCCTGCTGGTGCAGATCGCGGTGGTGCTGTGCACCTCCGGATATATGAAACGTATGGGAGGAGGAAAGTGATATGCGCGAAAAAGATGTGAATCTGCCCTGCCGGATCTTTGCCATTCTGGTGATGCTGTTCCTGCTGGCGCCTCTGGTGGTGATTGTCATCGCCTCCTTCACGCCCACAGCCCTCATCACCTTCCCGCCCCAGGGCTTCTCCCTGAAATGGTACGCCAATATTTTCGGTTCCTCCACCCACTTTATGGATGGTCTGGTGAACAGCCTGAAAATCGGTATTCTGGCCACAGCGGCGGATATTCTGCTGGGCGTCACGGCGGCCCTATCCGTCTGCCGGTACAGCTTTAAGGGCAAGGACGCTCTGCTGAACTACTACACCTCTCCCATGTATGTGCCCAGTGTGGCCTTCGCCTTTGTTTTGCTGCAGGTCTACAGCCAGATCGGCGGTGTGTCCGGTATGCTGCGCATTTTCATCGGCCATCTCATTATCATTCTGCCCTACATCGTGCGGAACACGGTGTCTGTACTCCATGTGTTCAACTGGACGCTGGAGGATGCGGCTACCTCCATGGGAGCCACCCCTATTCAGGTGTTCTTCAAAATCACCATTCCCTTGGCCCGGCCCGGCATCATGGCCGGTGCGCTGCTGGCTTTTTTGTATTCCTTCGACGAGGTGGCCCTGAGCAGCCTGCTCTCCACCCCGAGGTTCATCACCCTGCCCATCCGCATCATGAACTATATGGAGCTGACCTTCGACCCCACTCTGGCCGCCATCTCCACACTGCTGATCCTGGCATCTCTGGTTCTGATCGTACTGATGGAGAAGTTCGTAGGGTTGGACATGTTTGTTAAGTGAGAACGGAAAGGTGTAAACTATGGCTACTTTGGAATTACAGGGACTGACCAAGCGATTCGGCGAGTTCACTGCGGTGGATTCCATGAACCTGAAGGCTGCCGAAGGCGAGATGATCGCCCTGCTGGGCGGCAGCGGCTGCGGCAAGACCACCACACTGCGCATGATTGCCGGCTTTACTGAACCCACCGCCGGGCAGATCCTGGTGGACGGCAAAAACGTTTCCACTATCCCCCCCTACCGCCGCAATATCGGCATTTTCTTCCAGAATTACGCGCTGTTCCCCCACATGACGGTTTTTGAAAACGTGGCCTTTGGTCTGAAGCTCCAGAAGCTGCCCAAAAACGAGATCCGTGAGCGGGTGGAGCACATGCTCGCTCTGGTAAAGCTTACCGGCATGGACAAGCGTTATCCCCGGCAGCTCTCCGGCGGTCAGCAGCAGCGGGTGGCCCTGGCCCGGGCTCTGGTGACCCGTCCCTCCATTCTGCTGCTGGATGAGCCCCTCTCCAACCTGGACGCCAAGCTCCGGGTAGAGATGCAGGTGGAGATCAAGCGCATCCAGAAGGAGCTGGGCATCACCACCATCATCGTAACCCACGATCATGAGGAGGCCGTCTCCTTGGCAGACCGGGTCATTGTCATGAATGCCGGCCACATTTTGCAGATCGGCAAGCCCCAGGAGGTCTTTGACAGGCCCGCCTCTCCCTTTATTGCAGACTTTATGGGCTTTTCCACCTTTCTTCACGGCATCGCCGCCGGAACGGAGGGAGATATGCGCCTGATCCGTTGCGGTGCCCACACCCTCCAGGTCCCGGCAGAATCCGCCCGGGAACTGGCCGAGGGGGATGCCTGCATTCTGGCCATCCGCTCCGAGAATATCCGGACTGCGGAGCAGGAAGGTGTCAATACTGTCCGGGGCACCGTCAAAAGTGCCACCTACAAGGGTCATACCACCCGGCTGGAGGTCTCCGGCTGCTTTGAGGAAATGGTATACCCCGCTATCCACGAATATGCGGACGTGCAGGAGGGCAGTGAAGTTCTGCTTCACTTCCCCGCCCAGCATTTCTGTGTATATAAAGACATCAAATAAAATCTGGAGGATGTAAACAAAATGAAAAGCAAGCGCATTTTTACACTGATGCTGGCTCTGGTCATGACCCTGAGCCTGGCCGCCTGCGGCGGCAGCAAGCAGGAGGAAACTCCCGCTGATAACGCCGGAAACGGCGAAGCAGCTGGCGATACTCAGGATTTCGGCGGCGCTGAGCTGGTTGTTGCTACCTGGGGCTGGGCCGAGGCCGGTCTCAAGACCCTGGCCGCCGACTTTGAGTCCAAGTACAACTGCACCATCGTGGTGGACCCCACCAGCGGCAACGGCGACCGGCTCAACAAGCTGATGGCTGAGCAGAACGATCCCACCGCTGATGTGGCCCTGCTGACCAAGAGCTTTGCCCAGACCGGCAATGAGGCGGGCCTGTTTGAGAAGATCGACACCAACATCGTCACCAGCATCGGCGATCTGTATGACATCGCTGTCAACGCCGACGGCTACGGCCCCTGCTACTCCCTGTGCCGCTACGGCATCATGTACAATGCCGACGCTCTGGAGAAGGCCGGTCTGCCCGCCCCCACCTCCTACGAGGGTCTGTTTGATGACCAGTATGCGCACATGGTGGCTCTGCCCGACATGACCTCCACCGCCGGCCCCTACATGCTGGTGGCTATGGCCGAGGCCATGGGCGGCAGCCAGGAGGATGTGACCCCCGCCATGGAGCTGATGCAGGAGAAGAAGGACAACATCGATCTGTGGTATTCCACCTCTTCCGACGTTGTCAACGCCTTCACCACCGGTGAGGCCAACATCGCCGTGTTCATGGACATCAATATGCCCAGCCTGACCGACAGCGGCCTGAACATGGTCTGGGTGGACGCCGCCGAGGGCTCCTTCTCCGCTCCCGCCACCGCCAACGTGGTGAAGAACTGCAAGAACCCTGAGCTGGCCCAGCTGTTTGTGGAATACCTCATCAGCAAGGACACCCAGGACAAGATCGCTGAGGTCATGAACGAGGCCCCCGTGAACAAGAACGCCACCATGGACGATTCTCTGAAGACCTATCTGGCCTTCGGCGACGAATCCATGAACGCCCTGAAGGAATTTGACGAGGCCTACATCACCGCCAACAAGGAAGCCTGGATCGATACCTTCCAGCGCACTGTTGCCGTTCAGTAATTTCCCCGACCATACAAAAACGGAGGAGACGCCCCGGCGTTTCCTCCGTTTTTTAAACAACTGACAAGGAGAAGAGCCTGCCATGAAGCTGACTGTCTTATCAGAAAACGCCGTTCTGTACCCCGGCCTTGAGGGGGAATTCGGCCTGTCCGTCTACCTGGAGGAGGGGAACACCCGCCTGCTGTTCGACGCCGGGGAGCGGGACGCCTGCCTGCGGAACGCGGAGAAGCTGGGTATCGACCTCCGGCGGGTCACTGCCGTGGCGTTCAGCCACAACCACCGGGATCACTGCGGTGGTTTTCTGCGCCTGGCGGAGCTCCTTCCGCCGGACGTACCCATTTATGCCCATAGCGGCTTTTTCATCCGGAAGTGGTGGGATCACCGGTGCGACCCGCCTCAGCAGGAAACCTATTCCCAGACGCTGGAGTTGGTAGGCCCGCCCATGGAGGCATCCTGGTTCTTCCAGCAGGGGCTGACCGGCTTCCGCTGTCTGGCAGACGACTGCATGCAGATCGCTCCGCATGTGTATCTTCTGGGAAACTTTCCGGCCCCCGGACCAGAGGAGGCGGTGCATCCCTCCTCGGTCATGGAGGGGCCGGATGGCCGCCTGGTGCTGGATACCTTCCCGGAGGAGCAGGTCTGCGTGGTGGATACTCCGGCGGGGCTGGTGGTACTCACCGGATGCGCCCACAACGGCATCCGCAACATTCTCTCCACGGTGGAACGGCGCTTCCCGGAGCGGCCCATCCAGGCCGTTTTCGGCGGTACTCACCTGGTCCCCCCGGACCCGGAACGCATTGCCCGGACGGCAGACTATTTCCGGCACAGCTCCATCACCTGTGCCGGTGTCTGTCACTGCACCGGCCCCATGGGTCTGGAAGTCTTTGCCCAAACAGTGCCCGCCTATCTGCCTACCGGCGCAGGCTTGGTATGGCAGACGCCCTCTTTCGCAAGGACATCCGCAGGCAGAAAAGAGAGTTGACCGCCATACGGAAAGCCCGCAAACCCAGAAATAAACCCCCGGATACCTTGTCTTCCCTGTCAGGGGAGCAAGGTATCCGGGGGTTTTATCTATTATGGAATCGGGCAGTTCTGCCCCGCTGTACGGTTTCTCACCGGATCATTCCCGCAAGGTAGGTGCGCTGCCAGATAAGCGCACATCCCGGGCAGAAACTCGTGGTGCTTCGGCAGAGGCCGTGCACCGGAGCGCAGCCGTCCGATACGGGAGGGATTCATGCTGATTTCCCGTCCCAGCTGGCTGTTGGAAAGTTCCGCAATATTCATCAGTCCGTCAAATCGTTCGACAAACATGGTGATCTCTCCGCTTTTTTCACCATTATATAACAGCTATCCGCACGAGCCAACAATTTTGGCACGGTTTGTGCCAAAAATCTGGCATGGTCATTCGAGCGCGTTCGCTTGTTTTTTTCCTCTTTCAGCCCGTATCCTATATAGGTAAGGAGGCACCCCCCGGTTCCGCAGCGGATCATCAATTTCTTAACAAGCTCACTTAGCGCAAACTCTGTCTGTCAACTCTGCAAACGCCTTGCTTTTTATGTTCGCGCATGGTAAAATATACAAATAGCCAGTCCACCCCCCCCCGCATTTTTTTGCATTTTGACGGATTTTGGCCATCACTGCCAAACAATTCACTTCCGCTTCAAGGGCGGCAGCACCGCTGCGGTATAAATCCAGCCGGTACAGCCTGTGTCTGGCTACTTTTATATAATCATATTTAAGAGAGGAAAGAAACTTATGAAACGAAGGATTTTGTCATCCCTGATGGCACTTGTGCTGTGTCTCACACTCCTTCCGGCAGCGGCCTATGCCGCCGGGGGCACGGCGGTCTATGTCCGCAGTGACGGCAGCGACAGCAATGCCGGTACGCAAACTGCTCCCTACGCCACGCTGGCCAAGGCGGTCGCCGTGGCAAAGGACGGCGCGACGATCTATGTCATGAGCGATCTGACTATGACTAAGTGCGCATGGTATTATAATAAAAACCTCACAATTGCCAGTTTGGGAGAGAACGCTTTCACTGTGACCCGAAAGGACGGTTTTGAAACGCTAAGCGATACTGCCCGCAGTTGGTATAACCCCGCCATGATTGAAGTTCAAGGCAATCAGGAGGGCGCAGAGTGCGGCCTGACGCTGACGAACATCATTCTTGACGATGGCGGTAAGCATGAGGGCGATGTATTTGCCCAGGCCATCAGTGGAGAAGGCAAGGTCGACAATAGCATCTATGTCCAGGATGCTATTGTCGCCTCTAACGCCACCGTCCCCACCACGATCACGCTGGGTGATGGCGCGGTGCTGCGGAACTTCGGCGGTATGTCGGCTGTCCGCGTTACCGACCAAGCACAGCTTGTTATGGCAGAAGGCAGTATAATTGAGGATACCACAGTAACAGACCGCACCAAAGGAAAAGCCCAGGGCGAGGTTGGCCCCGCAGGTGCAATTTGGATTCAAGGCAGTAGCTTTACAATGAATGCGGGAGCCGTAATCCGAAATATTATTGGTCGTGCAGTTTATGCTGATGGCGGTACAGCAACCGTAGGCGGTGCTATCAATGATATTAAACCCGACAGCGATATGTGGCAAAAAACCAACGGCATAGCCATACATTTGCGAAATCAGGCAATAGGCACACTGGATTCCACCTGTTCAATCGACAACCAAAACACCAAGGTTGGCGGTGAAAGCATCATTTGCTCAAATGCCTGTGATTTGACTGTATACGACTGTATACGATGGTGCTGTCATTAAAAATGCTACTCAAACCAAAGGTATAGCTGCTCTCGGCACCTGCAGAGTTGATTTTGATGGTGAAATCACAGGCTTGAAGGGCAACTCTAATGCTCTTAATCTTCAAAACGGTGAATTCAATGTTACCCTTGGCAAAAATGCCAATATCCATGACAATCAAACCGGATACGGCACCATCTACATCCAAGCCCAAAACGGCAAGTTGGACATCTACGGCAAAATCAATAACAACACCGCAAGCGATCGCGGCGGCGCAATTGCAATGGGGAATAATTTCCAATATCCTACGATAGTGACCATGTATGACGGCGCTGAGATCTGCAACAACTATTCCGCACAGACGGGCGGCGGCGTGATGGTCAGTGTTGGCACATTCACTATGAAGGGTGGCACCATCAGCAATAACCTTGCAAAAATGATGGGCGGTGGCGTGTATGTGCGCCGCGGCGGCAACTTTATTATGGAAGGCGGTACCATCGTTGAAAATACAACGGCGGAATATGGTGGTGGAATTGCCTATGAAGCGGGCGATTATAATAATGGCATTCCATGTGTTACATTGAATGGTGGCGCCATCACCGGCAATACCATGTCCGCAACGATTGAAGAAGATTCGGAAACGGGGAAAATGGTAACTTCCGGCGGAGTGTCTAATGATATTTCCGTTTTGAATAAGGATAACGTATTTAGTCATATCGACCGCTACCTCTACATCTCCAACGATGCAACCATCGGCAACAAAGCAGTCTACTTTCAGACCAACACCAAGACCGTCACCCCCGCGGAGGACAGTCTGGACATCAAGCTGGGCAACGCCAGCAAAGAGAGTGTGACCGCCTTGTCCGGCAAGGCTGATGCGAACGGCTGTGCGGTGGCGCTGGCACAGCCCACCACCGACTTCGGCTCAGTGTTCATCACTACCACGAAGCCGGAATTAAAGGAAACTGTGGACCTGTCTGGCGGCGCTTATGAAGTCCCCTATACCGCGACCTACACCATGTCGGACAAGCTGCTCAGAATGCTGAAGGCTGCCCCAAGCGGCGTGCCGATGACCTTTGTGGTGGAGCTGGACAGCCGCCTCACGGCGAAAAAGGACGCTGCTACCGACAAGTTCCTCTACACCTTTGACGGTGACGGCATCCTCGAGGTGGATGAAAGCAAGATCACGGTCAGCTCCGACGGTCACACGATCACGGTTGTCTGCAATCCGGTGACCAATTGGGCAGCTGCGGTCGAGGATAAGACCTCGGTCGTCATGACCCTGAAAGGCACCGGCGTACTGGCGGCAACGGATTTCGCCGCCGGTGAATATCTGAACACCACGGGCCATATCGAGGGCGCGATTCCTGTTGGCGGCACTCTGCTCCCTGTTAAGATCCCCGCCAATATCTGCCAGACCAAGATGACCGCCCAGACCTACACCGTGACCTATGACGCAAACGGTGGCTCCGGCAAGACCACCGACAACACCGCCTACGCTACCGGCGCAAAGGCCACAGTAAAGGCAAATGGCTATACACGTGACGACTACACCTTCACCGGCTGGAACACGAAGGCGGACGGCAGCGGTAAATCCTACGCGGAAGGCGATCCCATCGAGATGCTCGGTAATGTCGTTCTCTATGCGCAGTGGACGCGCAACAGCAGTCACGACAACGATGACGACAAGTACTTCTTCGCCATTCAGAAGGTGGACGCGCAGGACGGCCACGCCCTGAACGAAGCGGTGTTCGAGCTGTATCAGCGGGACAACCGGGGCAACAAGCTGCCAGCGTCCCGGAAGACCACGTCCCATTGGGGCACGGAGAGCGGCATCGCCCTGTTCAGCGTGTCCGCCACCAAGACAAGCAACGGCGGCAGCACCTGGTATTACCGGGAAATCACCGCCCCGGAGGGCTACGTTCTGGACAGCACGGAGCATAAGATCACGAAAAACGATTTCTCCACAAGCCAGAACGCAGCCATCGAAAATGCCAAAACGGTGCGAAACTACCGCGGCACCACCCCCGATCTGCTGAACGACAGCGACCACTTCGCCTATGTCATCGGCTACATGGACGGCAACGTCCGGCCCTACGGTCTGATCTCCCGCGCGGAGACCACCACCATTTTCTTCCGTCTGCTGAAGGATTCCGTCCGTGACGGCAATCTGCTGACCAGCAACACCTACACCGACGTGGCGGACGATTACTGGGCCAACACTGCTATCTCCACCATGACGGGTCTGGGCATCGTGCAGGGCCGCAGCACCACGACCTTCGACCCCAAGGCGCCCATCACCCGCGCCCAGTTCGCCGCCATCTGCGCCCGGTTCGACACCGGAAAGAGCAGCGGCACGCAGAGCTTCACGGATATCAAGGGCCACTGGGCGGAGAAGTATATTGAGCGGGCCGCGGAGCTGGGCTGGATCAAGGGCTTTGAAGACGGCACCTTCCGTCCCGACACCTACATCACCCGCGCGCAGGCCATGACCATGATCAACCGGGTGCTGAACCGCATCCCCGAGGATGAAAGCGACCTGCTGCCCGGCATGAACGTCTGGCCGGATTGCAGGCCCGGTGACTGGTTCTATCTGGCCATTCAGGAGGCTACCAACTCCCACGATTACAGGCACAAGGCCGGCAGCTACGAGACCTGGACCGGCCTCAATGCGGACCCCGACTGGACCCGGTATGAAAATTGACATTTTGTGAAACTTTTTTGAAAAACGACCGTCTATATCAATATAG
>PPYF01114855.1_pt1 | contig 11696 bp, 9 predicted proteins | sample 1559871 | NCBI WGS metagenome assembly PPYF01 (sample SAMN08240021, study PRJNA423297) | Human gut metagenome, whole genome shotgun sequencing project. | reverse complement strand
TCCTATATTTGTCAGTAGAATATTTAATAAGAAGAAATTATGAAAAGTTTTAATGTTACATCTATGCTAGTGGTGCTGATGTTCTTGTGTTTTACAGGAATACAGGCACAGACCGTTACTCCTAGTAAGAAATATATCACGAAAGAACTGAATAACGTGAGTAATTTCAGTTCAATCAGAGTTCTGGGTAGTCCCGACGTTGAGTATCGTCAGAGTAGTGATTCTAAAACAACAGTTTCTATATATGGCTCAGATAATCTGGTTGACCTGTTGGAAGTATCTACAGTAAATGGAGTGCTGCAGGTAAATATAAAGAAAGGCGTTAAGATTCTTAGCGGAGAACGTCGGTTGAAAGTGATTGCCTCTTCTCCTTCATTGGATGATGTAGATATTAAAGGATCGGCTGATGTATATCTGAAAGGTACCCTCAAAGGAGCTGATTTAAATCTGAATATAACAGGCTCCGGAGATATTGAAGCCGAAAATCTGCAATATACCAATCTTTCTGCTTTTATAAAAGGTAGTGGAGATATTAACGTGAAGAATGTGAAGGCCACCACTGTAAAAACGATAGTTAGCGGTTCCGGCGATGTGGAAATGAAAGGTTCTACTCAAATGGCTATGCTGACTGTGAATGGTTCCGGCGATATCAGTGCCGACAAGTTGACGGCTACTAATGTAGTTGCTACCGTTTCAGGTTCCGGTGATATATCTTGTTACGCTTCCAAACAGTTGGACGCAAAAGCCAATGGCAGCGGAGATATTGAATATAAAGGAAATCCTTCTATTGTAAATAAGCAAGGCAAGAAAGACTCAATTTCCGGCAAGTAAGAAATTAGATCTTTGCAGAAAGCGGGTAAATATGTAACATAGCACATATTTACCCGCTTTTTTGCTATAAACAAACATAATACATGATAATTGGGGGATACATTCCTGGGAGAAGGGTGAAAACGAGTAGAAAAATAAGTTAGCAAACTTAAATACGGTTTTAAAGCCATTAAAATAGATGAATTCCGGCAACAAACAGATATGCTGATTGTTGTGACAATGAATCATTCGTTTTTTTTATTCACCTGAAAAAATACAGATTATGGCAAAGAATTCTCCCGATGAAGGAAAAAGTATAAAGATGGTAGAAAAGCAGGTAGATCCCTCTTTTAGTAACCTCAAAGAGTATCAGGCAAAAAGACAATTCAGTGAGACTCCCGAACCGATGGCGGATACCGTGGAAACTCCAAGCCGGATACCTGTTTTTGTTGTCCAAAAGCATGAAGCCAGTCATTTTCATTTCGATTTCCGTCTGGAAGTGGATGGAGTGTTGAAAAGCTGGGTAGTTCCTAAAGGCCCTTCCATGAATCCGAAAGATAAAAGACTGGCCATACAGGTAGAAGATCACCCTTTGAGTTACGCACATTTTGAGGGAGTTATACCCGAAGGCAATTATGGAGCAGGTACAGTGGAAATATGGGATAGTGGAACCTATGCTTATGTCGGTAATAATCGTAACATTTCCGCTGCCATTAAAAACGGAATACTTGAATTCAAATTACATGGTCATAAGCTCAAAGGCCTGTTTACCCTTATCCATACGAATATGGACGACCAGGACAGAGACTGGTTACTAATTAAGAAAGACGATGTATTTGCAGTCACTCATGTCTACGATGCGAAGAACATTCCATTGTATGATGAGGTATTCCTGTAATATATATATTCCTTATGATTAAATGATACTCACTTACATATATAATTTTCTAATTATATACGTAGCTTTATAATTCAATATACTCTATTGTTTTGATGATTCAATTAACTTTTATGATATTATGACCGTGTTATTTCTAATGAAAATAATTAACTAGCTGGGGACGATTGGGTAAAATGAAGACTTGATCGTATATCCCCTTAATATTTCGGTAACAAAAGATGTTGTTACCATTTTTGATAGAAAACACCCATTGTTTTTGTTGGAAACCACCTCCTGTGTGTACGTTGAAAAGTTTATACTTGCATCGGATTTTAAGCACGTTAAAAGATTATCAGGCGTGTTTTACTAAAGGTGTAAAATATTAATCAAATCCGATATTAGTATGAATGATTGTTACCTGAATTTATTAGTAAGCTTCCGAGCTTTATTCTCTGCAGATCCTGGAGCCAATTTAGTAAACAGCAAACAAACTATTGGCATCATTTTACCCGATTTGTCGTTGCTTGGATATGCGGTCCCTGTGGAAAGTCTCGGTATTGGACTGTTTGTGATTCTATTTGCGTATCTTATAATAGAATACAATGTGCAGTTATTATCGCATGAAAAATTTAAGATTGCCATGAACATGCTCCATACAGCACATACACCGTTAATATTGCTGCGGAATCAATTGGAAGAACTCAAAACTGGCAACCTCCCTGAACCTCTTTCCCAACAAGTAGAAGAAGCACTGGGATATGCCGAATGTATCATATATTGTAACCAGAATATTGCAACTCTCAATAAAGTAACTAAGAGAATTCCTCCTAAAACGTCAACGGTAAATTTGGAACTTTCCACTTATGTTACTTCCATTGTCAATCAATGCCGGGCTTATGCTAATTCCCGCCAGATACAGCTGACTGTTGGTGAATGTTCGGATTGCGTCAGTTGCAGGATAAACGAAAACATAATGACTGCAGCACTTCAGCACCTTATCAACAAGATGATTTTGATATCCGAGTCAGGCTGTTGCATATCGATCAACGTAACCCACACAATGAATTCCTGGCAGTTGCAGATTAGCAATAATGAAATAGCCGGGCAAAGAACAGAGAAAATGTTCCCCTTTATTCCTATTATATTTCCTGTGTATGGATATAGTGATTTATGGACGGTAAGAAAAATCATCCGTCTGCATGGTGGAAAAATAACCGGATGCAGACATGGTAAAGCAGCTACTTTCCAAATCGTCATTCCGACAGACTGCCATTGCCTGAATCAGTCATGCCCGGTGTTGAGACATTCTTCTACAAAAACGAAGACGCCAACAAATGACTCCTGCGAGAATCCTAAGACCAATAAACAAAATACTAAAACGAGAGAAACTTCCCATATCCTATTAGTAATGGCAGATAAGTTATTTAGTGATTATTTAAAGAAAACCTTATCACGCTATTTTCAGATCTCTGTTCTTGATAATCCGGAGCTGCTGATGGATACGGCTATCAGTCAAAATCCTGATGCTATCATTATTGACGACAATGTGAATGGAATAAGCGGAGATACACTTAGCACTCAAATTAAGGAAGATAAAACGATAGGATACATACCAATCATTCTTCTATTAAGAGCCTTTGATAACGAAAGCTATTTGTCACATTTGGGTAGTGGGGCAGATCGTCTGGGATTACGTACGGAAAGCATTTGTAAACTTAGGGCAGACATACGTATGCTTGTCGAAAACCGCATGGTCTTACGCGAACGGATCAGACTGTTTCTGTCAGATGCCATTTCTCCGATGATCCCCACAAAAGCCGAAATAGAAACAGAAAATACCGACTGGAAATTTATGGATAAAGTCAATAAAATCCTGGAGAAAAATCTCTCTACTGATAAATATACAATAGATAAATTAAGCATTGATATAGGCATGAGTCGTACTGCTTTTTATAATAAGATAAGAGAGATTACCGGCAACCCTCCCGAAAACTATATCAATTCATTCAAAATGGACAAAGCACTTAAATTGCTGGCCTCCCAGCAGTACAGCATTTCGGATATTGCAGGTATACTGGGCTATTGTGATGCTAAATACTTTGGAAAGAAATTCAAAGACTTCTATCATGTATGTCCGTCTGATTATATAAAGAGTATTGTAGGATAAAAGAGTATAGAAAAAGGGGGTGTACAAAGCACCCTCTTTTCTTTATACCTTTTTATGTTTTTTCTCTTTGACCGCAAATCTTGTTTTATACAAATGTAATAAAGCCTGTCTTATTGTATCATAGTACTTTTCCAGTCCATAGATTTTTAATAGCATCAGTTCAAAGTCTATTCTATCCTTCTGTTCTAATTCCTTTTCAAGAGGTAATCTGTCTCTATTGAAAATAGGTTGAAATGCTTTTATAATTTCTTCCTTTTGCACATCAGATAGCACCTCCGGATTGAGCATCTTGAAAGATTTTTCAAATTTTGTTTTGCTCAAGTCAAGGGCTCCTAATCCCCTGCCAAATCCGAGACTTTCAATGAAAAACATACTTAAAATGTTATTCAATAATGCGAGGAGGAAAATTTTGTTTTCATCTTTATACTGTTCCTTTATTGAGAAGCCAATCATTCGTTGATCAAAAAAAGAGCGTTTATCAAGCATGGCAATAAACAGACTTTTGTCGAAATTAATATTGACGACAAAATCTGCCATATTTTTTGTACTCATTTCGTACCAAAACATATTTGCCCTATGTAAAGCGACAGGCAATGGCTTCTTGTTTGTCTTATCCATTTGGTTTTCGAAAGATCTTATCCAATTCAGAGCTCCGGTATGATTTAATGTTTCAAGTTCTTCGATGCTTTTTGAACAACAGAATGCCTGTGTCTGACTAGTTGCAATGAATGAAGGTGCTTTCTTTAAATTCTTTAGAACAGGCTTTATATATTCATCTTCTATTCCGTGTCCAGCTGCCGGATAAAACATACGATTGCAACCTCTTCTCTCTCCGCGTATAAATTTGAAGATTTTTTTTGAGTCAAGAAGTTTTTCGGTTATTGCCGGCAACCAATTCAAATTAGCGAAATATCCGGACCATGGGATTCCGATATTCTCTAATTGTTTGATTTCACTTATTGAGTAGGACTGAATATTGACTTGTTCAGACTCTTTATTAAGAATGATTTCACTACTTAACTTCTTAATATCCGCTATGTTTTCAATTTTTTCTTTTAGCGTACAGAAAGAAATTTTCCTGTCTAAATTGACCGGATCAGAAATCCCTCTCTTGGTTGCTATTAATAATGTGGTAACAACCTTTGCATTATTGAACCATCGTCCATTTCCGGAGACAACAACACGGTCAATATTGAAGTATTTCTGAATTAATTTCAAAAATATTTCTCCATAATCTGTTCCAAGCCATGCATTAGAAAGTATTAATCCAATTCTTCCATTATTGGAGATAATATTGTATAAATAGAAAGGAATATATGCAAATATATCACTCTTTTTACTTAGTGTATCTTTCGCCTTAGTTTGTTCCTTGATTAATTCATTGATTTTTCCTATATTCGGATTAAGTTTTTTGATCTCTTTTTCTCTTATAAAAGGAAGATTGGATACGACATAATCCACATAAGGTAGTTTCTTTTCTACTTGATTTCCATTATTATGTTCTTCAAATGCAGTCTGGCCCACATGCAAATCAATTACGTCAGACCTGAAGATATTTAAAGTTTTTCCCATATTGTTGGGATTGGATAGAGATAGTGTTGATAGCTGGATAGGAAACGAATATTTATCAGAAGCCCAGATGCTTTCAATAATTTGGTCTTGCCCAAATTCATATTCTTCTTTGAGAGAATAAGCTTGCTTAATAATCGTCCCTGTTCCACAACAAGGGTCGAGGGTGATGCCATTTTTGTTATTTATCGTTATCCTTGTTAATAAATCAGCTAATTGAGGAGGAGTTGCAAATTGTCCGGCAACTTTTCTTTTGGCATAGTCGATGGACGATTGCAGTAAGTTTTGTAGAATTTGAATATCAACACTTTCAATCTTAATGTTCGAAATAAATAAATTTAATTGAACTAATTGCTTCCATACATTATCAGATATTAATTCATTGGCGATATTATCACCAAAAATATTCCCAAAATTACAGAGTTTCGAGATCTTCGCAATTATTTGCTGGGCCTCACTGACAGTTGTATCGAAAGTAATTGTTTCAATAATCTTTGCCTCATTGAAATGCCGTTTAATAATGTTGCCAAAAATAATTTTGAAGAACCAGTCGGTCAATATTACCTTTGATAAAGTTGGCAGTTTATGCTTTACATCTTTTTTAGTCTGTGGATTAAATCCGTATTCTGCTGCAGAAGAGAGCCACCAATTATCTATTTGTGCATCGAGTATTGCATTCCTTTTTATATTCTCTTTTATGTTTTCTGCTGTCGAGTCTATATTTTCGAGAACGATATCGATTATTTTATCAATTGCCAATATCTCGGAAGATCCACTTTCAGTTATTTCTCCATGTTCGAAATAATCATTTAAATCTTCCAGGATGGTATGTAGAAGATCTTTCCAAAGATTCTCGTTTTCTTTTACCTCTGAACGCGAATGAAGGTCGATACTATCCCATGATTTCAAGATAGAGTATGTATTCCCTTTCTTAACATACAAAACTGCACTTGTCACATTCCAGAGAATAAAACTATTATTGTTCAGTATCTCTGATTTTATCTTGGCGTTGTTTATTAATTCCGTGTCGGTTATAGGAGTATCAGGCATTTTGAGTTCCCACCCCTGCAAAATGATCTTTTTAGCAGAGTCTTTGAAGATAAGCACATCCGGAAATAAACTCGATTTTTCATTTCTGATTGTATTCTCTCCTCCGGCACTTTTTACATGCCAACTTTTGTTAGCCAGGTAAAGATTGATTTCGCTAATGACATCAATGGCCCAACTTCTTTCATTATAGTTGATTTGTGGCATCCGTTTCTAAATAGTTTAAGGTGTGATATTTTGTGATTGGTTTTTTGAAAAGTTTGCGAGTCGATGGAATCACTTCTTCTCTTTTTAGTGTTTCTGAAATCCTATCCATACAAATCTTGATATAGTCGGTAGGCTGTATTCTGTGCAATAATACATCTTCATTCTTTTCTATTCCGATAAATCTTCTGTTTTCCAGAATGGCCGATAGCAGGAAACTGCCGCTTCCGCAAGCATTATCCAGAATGATATCCCCCGGGTTAGAGAATGTTCTGATTAAATATCTACCCAATTCAACAGGCTTTTGTGTCGGATGATAAACTTCGCCTTCCGATTCAGCCGTTTTCACATATACAAAGTCGTCATGATCCTCCTCAAAGAATACCACATCATTGGGATAACGTTCGCCATCACTTTTTACATGCTGTGGCTTGAACTCTCCATAACTACCTGTATATTGATCTTTTCTGACCCCCTTGTCATACGCTTCCCCTTTAGTCATTTGCGGATTGTATACCGGCTGTTTTTTATAGAAAACACAAACATCTTCGTGCTTACGAAGCGGTTGTTTTTTGGCATTTAAAAAGTTGGTCGGTTTTGACTTGATCCAGGTAATCTTGTATTTGAATAATTTCTCCTTGCTTAAAATCAATTTGGCTGTAAAAATACCTTGTGCGGTTAAAACGATTGCCCCATTGTCTTTAATAATACGTTCGTATTCAGCCCAAAGAGCCTGCAAATCAATCACGGAATCCCATTTATTTTGTGTAGTACCATACGGTAAATCACAAAGTATCATATCTATGGATTTATCAGGAATGGATGGCAATATGTTCAGACAGTCGCCCTGAATGACTTTGTTTACAAAAGGTTTGATGTCTTTCTGCTGTTTTTTCTTTTTTTGTATGACTCCTTCTAACAATCGTTTATCTTCCTCTTTTATATCTTTGGATGTAGAACCCATGGTTTGCATATTAAATATTTAAATTGTCATTTTCTGTCAAAAGTAGAAATAATAGGATTATCTCCCAAATTTATTATATGAAATAATGAGATGAATGAATCTTTTTCGTTATCCTTGCCCATTGTTATTAAAAGATATGAAAAAGCATGGGTTTGGCAGGAATAAGAGTGTGGGAATCTGTTTTATATAAAAATACATAAATACAAGAGAGAGTATGGAAAATATGAAGACGTTTTTACCGGAGGCAGACCTTGCGAAATTGAGGCTTGTACTCGAAATAAAGGATGCCTATAACCGTGGGACAATTTCTCTTGAGGAAGCCCGAAAGATGCTTAAAGAGAAAGTCGTGACTTTAAAACCGTATGAGATAGCTTTGGCGGAGCAGGAACTGAAGGAAGTACAGGATGATGAGTGCCGTAAAGAAGACATTCAGCGTATGCTGGAACTTTTTGATGGCATTATGGATACGTCGCGTCCAGATTTGCCGCCCGACCATCCCATCATGTGTTATTATCGTGAAAATGACGAGTTGCGCAAAATCCTGTCCTCAATTGAAGAACTGGCACAATATCCGCTCATCAAGAATCAGTGGCTGGAACTTTATGATAAACTGACTCCCTATCGACTACATCTGTCCCGTAAGCAGAATCAGTTGTACCCTGTTCTTGAGAAGAAAGGCTTCGATCGTCCTACGACCACTATGTGGCTGCTCGATGATTTTGTTCGTGACGAGATAAGAGATGCGCGCATCTTATTGGAGAATGACAGTGATGATGAGTTTATGGCATGCCAGCAGACAATCGTCTACGATATAAGAGATCTGATGGAGAAAGAAGAAACCGTATTGTATCCTACTTCGCTCGTCATGATTTCCCCGGAAGAGTTTGAAGAAATGAAATCTGGCGACCGTGAAATCGGATTTGCCTGGATTGGAGAAGATCTGCAACAGAAACCGTCATCAACGCCCGCAGAAAAAGAAAAAGGAGAAATGCCGGGATTTGCAGCGGAACTGGCCGGACTGCTGAACAAGTATGGTTATGGCAGGGGAGGAGGAGATGAACTGCTGGATGTGGCTACGGGTCGGCTGTCACTGGAACAAATCAATCTTATATACCGCCATCTACCCGTTGACCTTTCTTATGTTGACGAAAATGAACTGGTATGTTTCTATTCCGATACGAAACACCGTGTTTTTCCCCGCAGTAAGAATGTGATCGGGCGTAATGTCAAGAACTGCCATCCCCGCAGTAGTGTACATGTGGTGGAGGACATCATAGCAAAGTTCAGAAGTGGTGAACAAGACCACGCGGAATTCTGGATTAACAAGCCGGGGTTCTTCGTGTATATCTATTACGTGGCTGTAAGAGATGAAAACGGAAAATTCCGGGGCATACTTGAAATGATGCAAGACTGTACGCATATCAGAAGTCTGGAAGGTTCCCGTACACTACTTACTTGGGATGGCACTAACACCCCTGCCCAGACGGAGCCATCCTCGGCCGAAAAGCCTGGAGAGGAATCTGCGAAAATAGAAATCACTTCAGCCACTCTTTTAAAAGACTTGTTGGCGGCATATCCTCTTCTGAAAGACAGAATGGAAGAAATCAGTCCTAAGTTCAAGTTGCTCAAGTCGCCTTTGGCACGAGTTATACTGCCTAAAGCCACCATCAAAATGATGAGCGAGAGAACCGGCATACCGTTGGAAGTCCTGATTGAGTCATTGAAATCCAAAATAGAGGAACTCTCCCGATAGCGAGTGACTTTTCTGCATTTTATATAGAATTCCCGCAATTACTTCTTTCTGACAGGAATTGCGGGAATTTGTATGGAATTATTTCTGTATTCTACCTGTTCTTTCATATCTATATCGTATCTTTGTAAGAGTTCTGAAACTTTGAATATAAAGATAACTACGCTTATGTTACAGAAAACATTCTTAGCACGTTGCGACAATAGGGCTTGTTTAGCTAAAACAAATGTAATAAGTGGCTCACCAGAGGATTGGCTGTCCAATGATTTATTATCAGGGTCTAATACGTTGGGGTTGACTTTCGATTTCTTCATTGATTGGGCGATCAATCGGATTTCCCCTTATGTCTGGATTAAAAGAATACTATTGCCTACCTATACTTATGATGAATTTATTGGTAAGTTGGATTCTGAAATGGAAAAAGAATTTGGCAAAGATTATCTATGCAGACTAGGACGGTTCGCAACAGAATATGATATGCAAGTTCAATTTATTGTATTCCATGATGAATTGGATTGGGCTAATAACAGAAGTGAACTGATAATTGTCTCTTTATCCTTCAAGGAAGGGTATTATAGCTTTTCTCCTCAAAAATATAGCTTGTCAGAATTTAAAGAGCTGATAAAGTCTCATTCCGGAGGTCCTGTTTCAATAGGTTCCAAAGGACTTATCTATGGTACCTCAAGGTTAGAATGCAGTTTGTCTAAGACGGATAGTTTATATCCGGGTGATGCAGACCTTCTACTTTTGAATGAAGATAATAAAGCGGTTTGCATTCTTGAATTCAAGAAACACACATTAGCCAGTCCTGTCTCGGAGCAATGTTTCACAAACTATTATCCACGTCCTGACGGGCGCAAGTATAAACGCTTGGCCTTATTAAGAGATTATTTGGCTTCTAAATCCAATAGTCGTATTTTATTTCTTGTTCTTTATTACCCAACTCAAACATATATTGAGCAACAATGGAAATTGGAGGTTATAGAAGGTAATGCCTTTAGTTTGCGAGCAACTGATAGTTTTATCTTTGAATTACCTGCCGATAAATCAGATAATGAATACAAAAAGGTTATTGAAAAAATATCTCAGGTGATTGCTGCTCGCAGCTAGACAGATATTTACTGATAAATGTTGGCCCTGTATTATTTAAGTAATATATCCAACATACCTTTTAGTGGAGCCAAGTAGTCCTGTTTTTCACATATAAGCCTATCAATATATATGTAAGGCGCAATAAGTCAGTCGTACCTTCAAGTAAATTCCGGGCATCATTGCACCTTTGTATAGAATATTTACGATAATCTTGAACGATATAGTTACTAATAAGAAAATTTTAAAGGACTTGATAGAATAATATCACGACACAATTGCATTCTATTGCTCCTTATACTTCTCCCAATAGGGAAATAATTTCTCTTTTATCAGACGTACTACTGTTTCAAAGTCTGGTTTCGCCTTTCTTATTTTCTTCATGAAGCTTTTCTATAACATTGGAAATCGAGGATTTATGGGAAAATCATCATTGAACAAAGGGTGATTTTCCTCATATATCGTTCTTCTATTCTTCAGCATAGCATGGATGGCTTTTTCTAATAAAGTGGGATTTCTCTGACGGGCAGTATCTAACTGGGCCGTCACGTGCAGTCGGATGCCTTTATAGATGTGGTTCTCGTTAATCTCTTCCGTTTCAATGGTAGTCATATCGAAATGGATTCCATCTTTTTCACAGGTTATACTGCATATTTCAGAAAAGGCTTCTTCTATTATCTTTTTGTCATTAGCAATACTGTTCCCCGGAAAATCTATATCCAATGTCGGCCGTGCCTTGAATTGTTCATGGGCATAAATGTGCCACCTTTTAGGTAAAAACAGTGCTTGTACTTACTCTGTGAAAGTCGGTATAAAAGGTGTTCCTGTATGTCGTGTATCAGTAATGGCTGGTAAGAAAGCCCTTCCGCTTTCGATAGATTCAGAAGTTTCGCTTTAAAAGCCTTGGGGTATCTGTGTAGTGAGTCCATAGTGTACCCATGAGGAGTAGAGGCACAATACCCCTTCCGGTACTATTTTGTAAAGGTCAATTATAGTTTCTGCCATTGTATCATTTATACAGTACACACCCGGCTTTAGGCGGATAATCTCACTTAATTTTACCGATTCTAATAAGACAACGGTTACCGATGATCTGCTTGCGGGTTATATATCCCTTATTCTGTTCTATCAGATGTTTCAATTTGTCATCCATACTATTCTTTTTATATGTACAAATATACGGCACTTAGAAATAAATGCCGTATATTTGTACATA
>PPYF01386827.1_pt1 | contig 11697 bp, 8 predicted proteins | sample 1559871 | NCBI WGS metagenome assembly PPYF01 (sample SAMN08240021, study PRJNA423297) | Human gut metagenome, whole genome shotgun sequencing project. | reverse complement strand
CTGAAGTTCTTCATGTTCAGACTGGCTAGGCTATACGCTTAAAAGAAAGCTTGCCAACCCGGAAAATCCGCTGACCCCATCAAACTTATACTGCCGGGTCAGTTTGGCGATACGTCCCTCGTCGTTGAGTTCGCTGTTTTCTACCAGTTTCTAGCCGTTCGGTCCGGGGGCTTCCCCCTTCCGAATCTGGATGACCGCGTTTAGTGTCTTGTCCAAAACAGCAAGTGGTACAAGGAAGAAACTGAAGCTTGTAGGATTTTGGTACTAGTTTTTGAAATTCGTGAAGAACAGTTCCAGAGGTGTGGTACGGTCCTGTTTGAGAAAACTGTTGTTGTTCTTTTTGTTTGGCGGTACGACTTCGATGCTGCCGTCCTGTTCGTTCATCTTGGAGATGACTGCGGTCTTGTTTGTTCTCTTGTCAAGAACTGCCGTTACATGCTCGTCCTGATTCAGCTCTTGTTGCTCTTGCTTTTTCTTAGTCATAAAATCAATAATTTAAGTGATACAATAATTAATCAATACAGGTAAACCTTAGCCCGTCGGTGCGAATGTAGATTATTAATTGATAAGATGTTATGATCTTATCTGTATGTGGAACGAATGGCGGGAATTGATGCAAAATGGCATATTTGCAAATACTTAATGAAGGAACTATTTTATAATGTAGAGTATTATATAGTTGTTGGCGAGAGTTTATTTCTCTACATTAAATTTAAAACTGAATGTATATGACTAGTATAACAGTAAAATTTCGTCCATCTTCTATCATCCAAAAAGAAGGGACTCTACATTATCAAATAATCCATCATCGTAAGGTACGGAAACTTCGTACCGGTTATAAACTATTCCCGAGCGAATGGAATAGCACTTTACAGCGGATAAATGTTTCAGCTGGAAAGAATGAAGAGCGAAGACTCTATCTGGCAGCATTGAAAAAGCACATCGATGTAGATTTGTTCAAAATAAAAGAATGCATCAGCCGTTTGAAACAGGAAAATAAACCTTATACAGCTGACCGTGTTGTGGGGCTTTACTTTACTCATCAAGCAAGTTGTCCTTTCCTTTTGTATGGAAAAAAACTGCTTGTTGAATTAAAAAAAATAGGAAAAGTACGTACAGCCGACACCTATCGGAACGCTTTGGGCAGTTTTGAACACTTTTTGAATAACCGCGCAGATATCCTGCTGGAAGAATTAGATTCTAATCTGATGATATCCTACGAAAGCTGGCTCAAAGGAACCGGTATTTGCCCGAATACCAGTTCCTATTATATGCGTAATCTTAGGGCTATCTATAACCGTGCAGTGGAACAAGGTCTTGTCGCTCAACAAAATCCTTTCAAGCATGTATATACCGGTATTGATAAAACAAAGAAACGTGCCGTTTCCTTGGATGTGATTAGGGAAATACGAGATTTAAATTTGGCAAAAAAATCACAGACCTTTGCTAGGGACATCTTTTTATTTAGCTTTTATACACGTGGAATGTCTTTTGTGGACATGGCATTTCTAAAAAAGAAAGATTTGCAAAATGGAATTCTTACTTACCGGAGAAATAAGACCGGTCAGCAACTATTTATCAAATGGGAAAAGCCCATGCAGGAACTCATTGATAAATACGATACCTCTGATACTCCTTACTTACTGCCGATTATTCGAAACAGTAGTGTGGATGAGTGGCATCAATACCAAAATGCAGCGCACCGTATTAACAGAAATCTGAAACAGATTGGCAAACAGATAGGTTTAAGTATTCCACTTACTACCTATGTTGCACGTCATGCATGGGCCAGTATTGCTCAAAGTAAAAATGTCTCTTTATCTGTCATCAGTGAAGCATTGGGACATGATTCGGAGCAAACTACCCGAATTTATCTTGCTTCTTTAGATACATCTGTTGTGGATAAAGCAAATAGTCTTATTTTGAAGTCTATATAGGTAGCGTGATTTATATGGTAATTATTAGAGAATGTATCAAAATAATATTAAAGTTCTTTGAATAGGATACATATCTTCATAAGAGAGGTTTATTTACCATGGAGAATTGGTGGAGTAAATATGCCTAAATCATGGAAAGATTACTTGTAAAAAGTAGAAGGTGTTTTGCAAAAATACTATTAAGCACTTTTTATAGATACTTTCCACAAAATAAACAAATGACATTTTTTTCTCCTAGAGGTGTATTGGTATTTGTTTACAAATATGGAATCAATATGAAAGCGAGAAAAATCTTACTTGTATTCCTGATACTTTATGGGGGATACGTCTCAGCACAAGAAGTACGGGATTCGGTAAAAATCTATTTCAGACAAGGGTATTCCGTATTGGAACCATCCCGTAGAAATAACAAAGAAGCGTTAGACCGGATTGCGGACAGTCTACGGACAAGCTATGCGGATTCCGTTTATCAATTGAAACGTATTCAGGTAGTAGGTGGTGCATCCCCGGAAGGCAGTATCCCTCTGAATAGACGTTTGTCAGTAAAGCGTGCCAATGTGTTGTTCAATTACCTTTCACGCTATGGAGAATTACCCGATTCTTTGAAAACTAATGTGTTCCTCGGAAGAGACTGGAATGGTCTGATCCGTCTTGTGAGTGATGATCCGGAACTGCCATACCGGAAAGAAACGCTGCATTTATTGCATGAACTGGCAGAGGATGCGGCAAATGACGATCTTTCAAAAGGTGACCATTTGCGGCGGATACAGCAGCTGCGTGGCGGAGTGCCCTATTGGTATATGTATAAAAAACATTTTCCAGAGTTGCGTGCCTCCCGGTTATACCTGTGGTATGAGAAAGTATGGAATCCTATCGCTCCCATGCCAATGCCTTCCATTGAACTGCCTGTGCCCGAGCCCGAACCGGCAGGACCTCTACCTCTCGTTCCATATATGCCTCCGCAGCCACGAAACCTGTATCTTGCTGTGAAGACAAATATGCTGTATGACGCATTGCTTGTACCGAATATCGGTGTGGAACTTTATCTAGGCAAAGCCTGGAGTGTAGGTGCCAACTGGATGTATGCCTGGTGGAAAACAGACCGGCGACACTGGTATTGGAGAACTTATGGCGGTGACATAGCCATTCGGAAATGGTTCGGTAAAGCCGCCAAGGAAAAGCCTCTTACCGGACATCATGTGGGACTTTACGGGCAGATTTTTACTTATGATTTTGAAACAGGGGGAAAAGGCTATATGGGTGGAAAACCCGGAGGAACACTTTGGGACAAAATGAACTATTCCACAGGTGTGGAATACGGCTACTCGCTGCCGGTGGCATACAGACTGAACATTGACTTCACTATCGCTGTCGGGTATTGGGGAGGGACCTATTACGAATATACTCCGGTAGACAACTGTTACGTATGGCAGGCTACCAAGGAACGGCACTGGTTCGGTCCTACTAAGGCGGAAATATCGCTGGTATGGCTGATTGGCAGGGGAAACTTCAATAAAGGGAAAGGAGGCGGACGATGAAAACCGGAATACGAATGACTGTTTACGCACTGCTGGCCATGATTCTTTTTTCATGCGAGCACAAGGAACTCTGTTTCCATCATCCGCATGTGGTTACGGTCAGAGTGGATTTTGACTGGAAAAACGCCCCGCAAGCCAACCCGGAAGGAATGTGTGTGTTTTTTTATCCTGAAGAGGGTGGGGCCCCTATCCGGTTCGATTTTGCAGGAAAAGACGGAGGGCCGGTAGAGATTAAAGTGGGAAGGTACAGGATACTCTGTTACAATAATGATACGGAGTCTTTACTGTTCAGAGGAATGGAAGGATTTGACACCCATGAGGGATATACACGGGATGGCAATGTATTTGAGAGCATTTATGGGAACGGTGCCCATTATGCGCCTCCGTCCAAAGGTTCGGAAGACGAGCGTGTCGTTATCTGCCCTGACATGATGTGGGGAAGTAACGCCCGAAATGTGGAAATCACTGAAGCAGGGATAAGTTACGAATGCGTTCCCTTCACAGACAAGGACAAGGTCGAATGGATAGAAAGTAGCGAGCATGTCATCACGCTTTATCCTGCCGAACTGATATGTACCTACACCTATGAGGTCCGTAATGTTAAGAACATGGAGTATATGACGCAGGCCTGCGGATCATTGTCGAGCATGGCTCCCTCCATGCTGTTTGCCAACGAGGAACTGGACAGGGAGTGTGTCACAGTTCCCTTCGAGACGGAACTTCACCCCGAGAGTTCGAAAATGACCGGTAAGTTCTATACGTTTGGTCATCACGAAGAGAATGCCCGTCCGCACAAAATGATGTTTTATGTATGGTATTCCAATAAGGAGAAATTCTATACAACTTTTGATGTGACCGACCAGGTACATAAAGCTCCGGATAGAAAACATGTACACATCATCATTGACAATGCGGACTTTCCGGAACCGCTTCCGGACGAGGGCGGATTTGATGTGGAGGTTGATGATTGGGTGGAAGTCGAAAACGATATCATTATGTAGTTTTTATATTTTTTAATGTTATGCAGACGAAATCAATTCTGATGGCACTATCGGCCATGGCATTGGTAACGGCATGTACCAATGACGAAACGATAGAAATGAACCGAGGTGAAGGTATCAGCTTGAGTGCAGTAGCAGGAAAAGCTACCCGTGCAGGAAGTGAGGCTACCACGACAAATAGTATTGATAACTTCCATGTGTACGCCTTTACACAAGGATTGGAGTATATGAATCACGATGTGACGAGAACCGACGACACATGGACATACGGTGATACCAAATTCTGGCCGGAAACAGATGTGGACTTCTATTCGTATAGTCCGATGGATACGCAGAATGGTAGTGTTAGCATCGAGGTCAAAGGCGACAAGAAAATTGTAGACTATAACGTATCCGGCGATGAAGACCTGCTTTATGCCTTGAACCTGGCTGAAAAGAAAGCCGAACATGAGGGCAAACAACCGGTTACGGTCAACTTCCGCCATGCCCTGTCACAGATTGTATTCAAAATCAAAAATACCAATTCCAACCTGACAGTGTTTGTAGACGGGGTGAAAGTGGATGGAATAGAGAAACAGGGTACATTCTCCTGGCCGACTTTGAGCACTACTACCCAATGGCAGGAAACTGAAAAAGACACGGAAACTGACGACTCATGGGGAACATGGGATATCGCATATAACAAAGAGAACGCAAAGCAGAACGGCTATCCCGCTGAGATTACTCCGATTATGGAACCAGGCTTTACAGGTTCCAAAGATGCATCTGTGCGGGACTTGACTGTTAAAACAGACAATGGCTATAAGGGACTGCTCCTTTTGCCGCAGACATTGAATCCCTGGATTACGAAGACCGGTGGAACAGATGAAAATCCGGAGTACAAAATCACGGGGACAGCACGTGTGCTTGTTAAATGCAAGCTGGTAGATACGGCATCTGATGTACAATTGTGGCCAGACAAGGACTCACAAGAGGAAACCGCATGGGTGGGTGTCTCTCTGGTAGGAGAACCCAAGGACATAAGCGGAAAAACCGAACAAGTCTGGAAACAAGGCAAGCGTTATGTTTATACCCTTATCTTTGGTGAAGGCGGTGGCTTTAACCCTGAAAACCCCGATCCTGAAAATCCGGATCCGGAACCTGTTTTGGTTCCTATCACATTTGATGTGACAGTGGATGATTTTGTTGAATATCCTCAGGATCTCGATGCCAGCGTTCCTGATTCAAAACCCGGAAAATAAACTGAACCGCTGCAAACCTGTCTTTTTCATCCATCAGGTTGCGGAAATAAACAGGCCGGGCGGGGTTGAATGTTCCCCTCCCGGTCACTACTTATTCAAATAAAAAAATAAATGCCTATGCGACTTGATTTTAAAAAGGATTTCCTTCTTGTCACGGCCATGCTGGTCGCTGCCGGCTGTTCCGATAGCATGACGGAAGCAAACAATCCGGAACAACAGGTGCCGATTGCCTTTGGCACACAAGTTGCCACCCGCTCCGTGGTGGAAAGTGACAAGGAGGGTATGGATAATTTTACACTGTGGGGATGGGTACGGGAAAGCGACGGACCGAAACTGTTTTTCGATGCCGCTTCAGTTACTCCGTCGGGAAACTATGGCGAGAAACGTTTCTGGGCTGTAGGCAGGCCTTATGATTTTTTCGCGTTGCATCCGGAAAAAATGAAGGAGGAGGGGATTGCTGCCGAAGTTTCCTGCAACGACAAGGGCGAACTCAGGGTTACGGGTTTTGATTCTTCCGGAATGGGGAAGGATGCCGTGGATTTGATGACGGCAACAGAGACAGATGTGACTTATGAGGGTGGTGGAACGATGGCGCCTGTGCTTCTGGCATTCAAACATGAACTGGCACAGGTGAAATTAACTGTCCGTACCGGGGAGAAGCTGGCGGAAGTGTCGGACATCAGACTTTTTGGTGTGGACTATAAAGGTGACTTGCTGTGGACACCGGAAAACTCGACATGGCAAAGCCGGGTGAACTGTGCGGAAGAGGAAACTCCTTTCGTACGCAGCGGGAGTGTACGGATAGAAGCCGGAAGTAGTGCTACCGTGCTGGATGGCGTGTTGCTGTTGCCACAGCCGGTGACGGAGGATGTGGCGGTAACCTTTAAGTATGCCTATGACGGCAAACCGCTGTCGGAGGCAAAAGAAGCGATAGTATATTTGGATGTAGCTCAGACAACGGAATGGATAAAGTCGAACACTTACCATTATAAAATAACGCTACCTGCCGGTGATGCCGACATTACTGTCAAAGTGAGTGTGGGTGATTGGGACAGCAAGGATATTTCGGCAGATTGGTAATCTCATAAACAGGAAGGAGTAAGATATGAAAATCCTGAAATACTCATATATATGGATATTTGCCGCAACGTCGGGGATAATGACGGCTTGTACACCGGACGAAAAGGAAGGGATGTTTTCCGGAAAGGGAGAACCGGTGACGGTGAAATTTTCAATCGATACAAGGGTGGCAGAAACGGATGATTTCGACTCGCAGGTGAAAACGCTCAGGGTGTATGCTTTCCAGAATGGCAGCCCGGTGGGGTATTATTATGGCGGGGAGGATGTGCCGGCTCATACTTTTGAATGGAAATTGCCGAAGGGAGAAGTCTGGTTTTATGCAGTGGCCAATGAGCAGGAGGCTGGAGAACTGCTTTGCGAAAACAAGGGAGATATTTTTGTGCTGCCCGGTGAGATTGCCGGAGGCGTACATCCGGTTGAGGGGTTGGAAGTGACGCCGGATAAACTGGAGTCCTTGACTTTCAGCCGGCTGCCAGAAGCGGAATATGTGTCGGGCGGAACGGAGACAGGCAAGGATGAAACGGGAAAAATTTACTGTTCTGCCATTGTGCCGATGACCGGTAAGTGTCGCGAAACGGTTGCTAACGACCATCAGGAGATAAAGCTGGTTTTGAAACGAAGCGTGGCGAAGCTGAACCTGTACTTTGCCAAAGCGGACGTGACCGATGCCGGAAAGGGACAGCTCTATATGGGGCGCGGATTGTACCTTTATAATATACCGGAATACGGGTATCTGTTTCCAAAAGAGAAGTACGAATATACGGGAGCTTTCAATTGTCTGGAAGGAGCGGGTGACAGTTCCGATTCCCGGCATCAGAAAAACGGAAAGGTGATTCTGAGTGCGGGGTGGCCGGAAGAACCGGAGAATGCCCCTCAGGAGGGTACCGATGCGTATGAGGAGTACGAACAGAACCTGAAAGAGAAAACCCATATCAACGAGGGATATTATCTGAAAATACTGTCGCATGAACATAAAGTGGGAAGTGACGGTACGGAAGGACATGAGGCTGATATGCAATATGTGGCTTTGCCCGAAGTGGAAGCCAACATGAACCTGCGGCTGTTTTCCGTTATTTCCATGCATGGACACGTGGCTATGACAGCACATTGGATGATTGTTCCGTGGGAAACCGGAGGCGGAGATGTGGAATTTAATTAGGCAGACGAATAACAGACAAAAATATACAGCATGATGAAAAAAACAGTGAATCATATTCTGGCGGCGGGACTGTTGGCGCTCCTGTCGCTTGCATCTTGCACCGATGAGTTCATCGAAGGAAACGACTTGCAGGGAGTAGACCGTGACAAGCGGGTGGAGGTGAGGCTTCCGTTCGGTGTGGGACGTGGCATCACTACCACGATTACAACCCGTGCGGCAGGTGGAGAGATTGATTATGACTCCCAGCTTTCGGGCGTGATGGCTTTTGTATATGAAGCGAAGAGCGACAATCCGGAAGAAAATGAGTTGTTGGCCTATCATCTGTTCTCCAATCCGTCCAATAAGCCGCTGGAAGGCGCTACCGGCGGATGGATTGCCGATAATGACGACCCTACGTGCGGTGAAATCAAGTTCTATGTTCCGGTGGGCGATGTGTATATCTATCTGTTGGGCAATGCGCAAAGTTCGTTCCTTAATTTCTTTCCGGGAGTATCGGGTGGGGATGCGCTGGGCACTCAGGCGGAGTTTTTTGAAAAAGCAACCCCGAAGTGGAACGGAAACATACACAGCGTAGACGGTTATCTGCCGCTTACGGGTATGGTGAACAACAATACAGGATTATGTCATGTGAACGAACAGGGGCAAATCAGTTATACGGATGAAGAGGGAAAAACTCATACACTGTTGCCGGACGGTAAACACGATGAAGACAACTCGTTTGTGCTGAAACGCCTGATGAGCAAGATTACAATGAATATCAGGGAAGGTAAAGGAGTGAAGTTTACGGCGCGAGATTACACGGTTCGCCATATACCTCATTATGTGTCGCCCACCGCACAGGCGTGGACGGAAGAAGAGCGGGACCGTATCCTGGTGGAAGATGCCAAGCCGGTGAATTTCGGTTTACTGGATTCTCTCACTTTTACTATATACCTGCCGGAGAACATACGCAAGGTAAGACCCGGCGTGGAGATTACCGAATACAGGCAGCGGGATAAGGTGGTGAAGACTGCCGACAATAAAAATACGGAAGAGACCGCTCCCGATGATTTTCATGCTGATAATGCCGATAATCACAAAGGGCACTACAAGTTTGAGTTTGCTCCGAAAGCTTCTACTTATATTGAACTGACCGGATGGTTTGAAAATGCAGACAAGACGGTTGCTGCCGATGTCCGTTATTATATCCATTTGGGTAATTTCGGGAAAGACCTCAATCACTTCAGCGTGGAGCGCGACCATCACTATACGTATAATGTAACCATCAACGGAGTGGATGATATAGTGGTGGAAGTGGAAGATGAGAACGAAAAGACTCCGGGAGCGGAAGGAGTGGTGTTCAAGCATGAGGCTTTCGCACATATCGATGCCCATTTTGACCAGGTGGAGATGAAATTCATGCGGAAAGATATTGAGAAGGGTGTCTATCTGTATACCGACACACCTTTCGGGGTCATGGGAGTGATGTATTATCCTAAAGGTACTCCCGACGGAGGTTCGGAAGGCAAATGTGTATCCGTGAGCAGTTTCGGTATTACCAAAGAGGTGGCACAAGGCTATCTGGCGTGGCTGGAGTTTGCGAAAGAGACGAAAAAGGATAACTATTTCTATAATGGAACAAAACCGGATAAGGAAAGCCCCTATCTCCTGGAATACTATCATCCTGACAAGGTGAAAAGTGTGTTCGATGCACTCGATGGGTTTTATGCAAGCAAGGAGGATTCGGCGTACTACACCTGCTTTGTGGATGAGAACTTTTATGAAAGACATCCCGACCCGCGCATTACGGTACCGGTGCATCTGAAAGATTTTATCAACTGCAAGGACCGTATCTTCTCGCTTGCTACCGACCTCGAGTTCAGCCAAGATGGTAAGAGCGCGGTGTCGCAGTCGGTTTATACGCTGAAACAACGTTCCATTGCCTGCTTCTATGATATGAACGATGAGACTCTCAATAAATTCGGCTTGGAGTCGGTGGAAGAGCAGAAGCACATCCTGTATGAGCCAGAACCGGGCGAGAGGGAAGTTTGGGACGGCAGAAAGAATACTTGGCAAAAGCTGGATGGTCAGGTTGGAAATTGTAATATGCATGGTATGGAATGGGGGCTTAAAAAATCACCTTTCCTATCCGGTTTTATACTGAGGAAAGATGGAAGTCTGAAGGAATCCCGACCGATTAGCGGACAGGCCGACGATCCGGTTATCATGCTGATACGTAACCGTGATTTGAACGGCAACGGCTATCTGGACGAGGAAGAACTGCGCTGGTATGTACCTGCCATAGGGCAATTGGTGGGTATGTGGCTGGGAGAGCCTGCCATGGCAAAAGAAGCTGCCTTGTGGAAATCGTCTTTCGATATATATATAGGAGCAGACGGGAAAAAGATAAACAAGGATCCCGTACAGGGATATACGGCCAGTACATACGGTCCTTATTCCACAATATGGTCGGAACTGGGAGGATACATAAGTCATACGTATCTGAGGCACATGATTAGTGTGAGGAGCTTGGGAAGCGGAGTCGTGAGTGGCAGGATGGACAGGGAAGTTTCGTCTCCTTATTACAAATACGATGAAGCAAGCCGTACACTGGAAGTCTTTTTGGCGGACGAAGCCATGCGCTCGTTCAGTTACCGGGAGCTTCAACCCCATAACGAACGTGATACGCAGAACCGCTTGTACAAGAAATTCCAGCTGGCACAAGAACCCATGCTAATGGATGTGACTGCGGAATTTGAGTGCAAGGATCCGAATCACCTGAGATTTGATAAAGATACTCCCAGTAAGGTAACATGGACAGGTACGACATTGAAACTTATTGAGATAGACAATGCCAAACGAGATAAGTTTACCATAGCCCAAGACTATCACGAAGCAGGAGACGGAGTGACCCCCGCCGGAGCGTGGCGCTTGCCCAATGAACGCGAGCTGACATTGATTCAGCTGGCATTCAACTTCTTCCAGGATGAGGACAACCTGCCTTTCTCGCCCATGGTGAAGCCGGGAGACAAGGATGCCGTAGGTGATGCTTACGGCTGGTACAACCCACTCAGTCTGACATGCGATTTAAGTGATAAAAGGAAGCATAACTTTAAGCACCGGCTTTGCGCCGTGTTCCATTGCCGTACGGCGTATTCTTACAGCCGCTATTATCCCGGTAGACACGAATATACGCCTACCGGCTACATACTGAACTATTGGAAGACCGATTCGGAACTGGAGTTGCTGAAAATTCGCCGGGTAGAAATGCATATGATGCCCTACTATTCAGATGAGAGAGGCATGGTGGAGGAAGACAAGGAAGAACGGAAAAAATACGGCAGAGCCGGTGTGTTCTGTGTGCGCGATGTGAGATACTGATCCGTAGGAATAACCGGATAGTTTTCCATTTTTCCGTTTAGGCGAATCTTATTTAGGGGAACACCTAAGGATACAAACAAGCCGGCTAATTCAAATATTTTTAGAATGAATTGGCTGGCTTGTTTTTTGTTGAGCATTTCTAAAAAAAGCTGTTGGAAATGGGGTACAACTTGTAGTGGTCGTGGTATGTCAAAGCAATGGTATTTAAGCTTCAGCTCTCGCTGGAAAGTTCGGGGTATTTATACCCTCATGCCCTCACTGTATGTATAATGGATTTATTATGAATGACTTATATGATAATGGTAAAAAAAATTGCTCTCACTTATACTCTCATGCCCTCACTACGTTTTGAAGTTGATTTTCACATAATATGCTTGCTGT
>PPYF01603084.1_pt1 | contig 11701 bp, 11 predicted proteins | sample 1559871 | NCBI WGS metagenome assembly PPYF01 (sample SAMN08240021, study PRJNA423297) | Human gut metagenome, whole genome shotgun sequencing project. | reverse complement strand
AATATGTTAGTTCGAATTATATAACAATTACGAACTTAATTATATTATACATGATTAATCACGAAGTTAGCTAACACAGTCTTTTATTAAAATGAAAGTATCACAACTTTAAAATATTGATTTTAAGAGAAGCTAATTTAATTAGATTTATTTTAAATAAGGATGCAAAATTGTAACTATAAAAAATCAATTTGTATTTCAAAAAAAATTATAATAAAATCAAGGGAAAGTATTGATTGACAAGTCAACGTAAGTATTGCAATTACTGGGGTTTAGCGGAAATGAGCATTGTAATAAATTGTCGAATTATGTTATAATATATACAAGCATAATAGATGAGATATGTCCAAGTCTTAATAATAATATGCAACTACAAGAAGTTCAAGATAAGGAGAAGGAGCTTGAAATAGTTGAGCATATATATTACCTAGTAGATTGCTTAGAAGAGCTTAAAACTGAATATAAAACCAATAATAAGGTTAGGTAAATTGTGGTAGAGATAAACCACGTTAAAACAAAATTTTTAAAAAAGGAATATATGTGTTAGAGGCTAATTTTTTAGCTTCTAGCACTCCATATAATAGATTGATAATAATAACAACGAGGAGAATTTATGACGGAAATATTAAAAAGTGAAAAGAAATATGGAATACATAGAAAAGATATGTTCTATAAAATTGGAAACGGGTTTGTTAGAACGGTTAATAATAAGTTTGTTGAAAATGGAAGAGAATATTATTTCGCGCCAACTAAAGAGGGGATTTTAGATTATAGTGTATTTTTAACTATATTATACAACTGTAACGGACAAAATGAATTTGATATAAGAATAAATAAGATTATTAAATCGCTTGGAAAAAAGCCGCAGTCAGGTATAGGTAGAAACAATGATAATGTTAAACAGTCAATAAAACGATTAGAGCAGAAATTTTTATTGCGAATAGATGAATTTGAAGATAGTTTTGTAAGTGGAGAAGTATTGTTGCCAGATCTAGAGAAACATTTCTTCAAGTTATATGAAAATGACCTAATTATGATAATGAACAACTTAAGCAAGAGATCTATGGAAGATGATGAATTTATAAGTAAATATAAGAATAAAGAGAAGGCTATATATGTGTATAGTTACCTGTTATCAATGCTGGGTAAACATGAAACAACTGAAGCTGGCATGGAAACTTATCTGTGTTTTCCATCATATAAGCAAATAGCAGAAGAATGTGGTGTATCTGAAAGTTATATAAATAAGCTTCTAGCATATCTAGAATATGATGAATTATTATTTAGTATTTATTTGGGGGATGCAGAAACACCTGATGGTAATACTGTAATTACTAGTAATTATTACACTAATTCAATAGAAAACTTATCATTAGCTTACTGTTATGCTCGAGCATACTATGACAATGAAGGTTATAAATATCCTAAATATGCCAAGAGAACAAAACAGCTACTAGAAGATATATCTAATATGTTAGTTAAGTCTAAAGATAGGCTTTTAGAGAAGTATGCTAAAAAGTTTAAAAAATCACATGGTGAGGAATATGCTAAAACATTAATAGAAAAAGAATATCTTAAGTTTAAAGAACATTTTTATATGGCAATAAAGAAATCTGTTGCATATGGTAATAAAATACACCCTGATATCACATCTGATAAGATGAAATGCTATATAGCTACTAGACAAAATTTAAAATCTAAATTCTATAATAAAAACACTCATCCTTCACTTCTGTTTATAGCAGATAATGAGAGTGCGTCAATAATATTATTATCTCATATCAAGCAGAAATTAAAGGCATTGATGTATTTATACAATATTAAGTAAATAGTTAAATTTACGGGTTAGGATATATATGTCCTAGCTTTTTTATTGTATATATGGAACTGTTAAAAAAAACTACTAGTCTGAATACACCTTTATAGTGTAATGAAATTTTAAAAACTACTAGTTTATATACACCTTTATAGTGTATATGAAATTGTTTAAGAAGAATAAAATATTATAAAAGAATAGAAACATATAACTTAATAAATTTCGGAAAATCCTCAATTTATTAAGTTGGATTTATTTATTTAGAATAGATTGTATGCAGCTCAGGAAATATTTTGAAGAAAATATCGACAAAATAAATAAAAAATATTGAATAATATGTAAATAATGTGATAGTATTTGATTAAGTTAAAAAATTACATAAAAAAAGATCACAAGTTTTTCTTTAGGTTTGGCGACCTTCGGAAAATTCGTACCAACTGAGGCAACAGTTAGTAGTACAAGTAATCTTTATAATTATAAATTTTTAAAAGATGTTTTGGCGAACATCAGATAAACAATTTATAATAATTTTATTATTTTATATTGTTTAGTATAAACAAAAACTAATAAAAATACAATATTAAATTAATAAAATTTATAGAATTCTAAAATTACGATTGTACAAGCTATTGCTCAAGTGTTGGGTGATAGCTTTTTTTAATGTAATAAATAAAAATTAAATAGTGGTTACAACATTAAGTAACAAGGGTTTTATAAGGAAGAGTGTTTGACCTAGAGTAATTCGAACGGCTCGACAGAGTACAGAAGAAACCGACTAAACACTTGGGTAACCAATCCCAACACCATACATGTATAACTGACACTATACAAAAGGGGTGAGAGTAGTAACCTCGGACTACAACAAAAAACAGGAGTGGGAGGAATTTCTTTGTGGAGATACTCAAATACATACTATTGGGGGAAATGATAGTTGGCTTTAAATAGCAAATGTGAGTATTTATAACTTGTGTCAGTCCTAACGTTGTCATAATCGTAATATGTCAGGCCTCAAGGGGTTAGATAGGATAGTTCTCTACACTTGTTTGTAGGGAACTTATGTCCATTTTTAAGGATTCCTAAGGGGTTATGTTAAGTTGCATGATATAAAATTAGGTTTTAGTTTTTCAAAAGAACTTTGGACATAAGTTAATATACTTAAATATAGATGAATAAATAATGCGTTAGCAATCACCCACCAATGCATTATGATTAGGACATAATATATATATTAGGGTAATTTGAGCTGAGTTAAAATAAATGATATGATATATTAAAATAAAGATATAGGAGGGTAATTATAATACAATGATAAGATATTATAGAATATATTATAGAAACAATTTAGTAGGAACAGTAACAGCAATAAATCATGCTATAGATAAAGATGTTACTTATGAAACATATACTATAACGTTACTAGATGATAAAAAGCATAGTATAGCATTATTTAACTCAAGTTATAAACCAAAAGTACAGAGAATAGATGATGTAAATGTTAAAAATACATTTAATGTTTATATAGATTAAAGAGTAGTTAAAATATATTACTCTTTTTTATTATGTGAAGTTGGAGGAATAGATATAATGAAAGTATATCAAATATACCATAATGATAAATGGTTAGGTTATAACAATGCTAGATCACATAAAGTAGAGTATGTTAATAGAGCTTATGTAATTGCACTTTATAGAAATAATATTGAAGTTGGTATGTTTAATAGCAAGAGTCAGCCAATAATCGTTGAGGATGAGATTTTAGATGGAGTTATAAAAATATATATAATAGATTAATAGAGGTATTGTGAAATACGATGCCTTTTTTTAATGGAAAAATGTGAGGAATGAAAGAGTAGAAATAAGGAAGGTCTTCATTTATTAAAGGTGTGCTGTTGGAGTTGTAAAGCTTCTAAGGAGTAACCAATAGTATTATGAGTCCCTTTGGAGGACTTCTGAAACTAAAATATAAGGCATTGGAAAAAGCAAATTTGGATTTATCAAATTATTTCATAGAATCTACATACAAAGCTTCTACAATTCCAAAAGTTGAAAATACTACCCTCATCCATCCATTTATCTTTCGTATCGACAGCCGATACCCTAAAAACTACTAAATATTACTATGCAGAATCATAGTAATATTTAGGGAAATTAATACCCATAAAATAAGCTTAAATATGGCAATCTTACAAAACATAGATATATTGGTGTTTTGACGAAAGCCGACCGATACCAAAAACAATTATATTTGATTATTAGATATATTTGCTAAAACTCAGAAAAATTGGTGTTTTTAAGGTGTGATCCAATTAAAGTTAATTGGATAAAAGTCATTTCGATACCCATTTTCGATACCCTAAATATAGAGGTATTTTAGCTATTTTTTATAGGAAATATGGATAGTTTACGATTAGCTAAAATTTAAGCTTTCCGATAGCCATTTAAAGAGGTTTCAGAAGCTTCATTGATATAAAGTATGCCTATGTAGAAGGATATAATCTAAATACTTTTTAATATACCTTAATATATTTATGCTATATAGGTATATTAATACAAAAATGGTTTATAATTCTAAATACCTTAAAAAAATTTATGTTTTATATTATTGGATTGAATTTATTCAATCGAGAACACCTGTATATATATTATGGGTGTTTTTTGTTACGTTTATATCTATTGAAATTACTTTTTATAGCTTGTAAGAGCATTTATCAACTACAAAAAAGTACAGTTGTAGTGGTATAATCATTTTGAGGTGATACAATGACTAAAGAAGAGTTTATGAAATTAGATACAATAGATAAAATTAATTATATTAATACTGAAATGAAAACAGGTAAAACAGCTGACGAAGTTAGAAAAAGTATTGGTATAAGTGAAAGAGGATTTAAAAAAATTAGAGAAGAAAATAATTGGCAATTTAATCAGAAAACAAAGCAATACGAAACCTCTACAATGACCACTACAAAGCCATTAGAAGTATCAGTAGTGGAAGCCAATACAAACACTCTACCAACTACAGAAAAGACAAACACACTTGATTATTTAAGTAATAATATTAATATTTTAATAGATATGATAGAGAAATATAAAGCCTCTACGAAGTCCACTACAGAAACCACTACAAATTATATAACTATAGATTTAGTAGATGATAAGCATTTAAAACCGAAACCAAAGAGCATAAGAATAAATGAATTTATATATCAAGAGTGGCAGGAGTTTTGCAATAGACAACATTATTCTAAAATGGATTTAATTTCAATGGCACTAAAGGAATATATGGAAAAATATAAGTAAATTATATTTATGAAGTAAATAAGATTTTTTATTTTTTACTATTCTATTATTAGATTCTATTTTATTATTTCTTGATTATGCCAAAATTAGGATCTTCTAATATGTCTAAACTTGTAGTATAATAGGACAAGTTAAAGATATTATCAGGAGGTTAAAACCAAAGATGAGAGTTTGTGAATTATTCGCTGGAGTTGGTGGCTTCCGTTTAGGATTGGAAGATTGTTCGGATGAGTTTAGATTTGTATGGGCAAATCAATGGGAGCCAAGTAAAAAAGTGCAACATGCATATGATTGTTATATTAAAAGATTTGGAGAAAATGAAAATCATGTAAATGAGGATATATCTAAAATAGATAAAAGATCTATTCCAGAGCATGATTTGTTAGTTGGAGGATTTCCATGTCAAGATTATTCTGTAGCTAGAACTGGAGCTAGAGGTATACAGGGAGTTAAAGGAGTTTTATGGTGGCAAATACGTGAAATATTAAGAGAAAAGCAACCTAGATTTGTATTACTTGAGAATGTTGATAGATTATTAAAATCACCTGCAAAGCAAAGAGGTCGTGATTTTGCAATTATGTTAGCGTGTTTTAATGATTTAGGATATTCAGTGGAATGGAGAGTTATAAATGCTGCAGAATATGGATTTGTTCAAAGAAGAAGAAGAATATTCATATATGCTTTTAAAAATGATACAAATTATTTTAACAAAGTAGATGTAAATAATTTAGAAAAATGGATCCATGAAGATGGATTTTTCCAAAATCAATTCCCTATATTAGCTAAAGATGAAGTAGATAATGTAAAGGCTAAGTCAATAGTTATGGAGTATAGTGATATAGTTGATGTATCTGATAATTTTAAATTTGAATTTGAAAATTCAGGTATAATGACTAATGGAAATGTGTATACAGAAAAAACTGTTCCAAGATATAATGGTGAATTTACTTTATTAAGAGATGTGTTAGAATCAAATGTAGATGAAAAATATTATATAGATACTGATGAATCTATACTAGAGAAATGGAGAGCACCCAAGGCTGCTAAGAGAATTAATAGGGTTAGTAAAACAGGTCATGAATATGTATTTAGTGAAGGAGCATTAGCTTTCCCCGATCCGACTGACAGAGCTGCGAGAACGATGCTTACAAGTGAAGCTTCTGTAAATAGAAGTTCTCATGTTGTAGAGGATCCTGCCACAGGAAGATTAAGAAAATTAACTCCTGTAGAAGCCGAAAGATTAAATGGATTTAGAGATAATTGGACAAACTCAGGAATGACAGAAAGAGCTAGATATTTCTGTATGGGTAATGCTTTAATTGTTGGACTTATTGAAAAAATGGGACATACTTTATTAGAAATATATAATGATGAAGAAGATGATTTAGGATTAAGAGAAGTTGCTATAACTGAATAGTATTATAAAAATAGCGTAACTTATAGATATAGTTTACGCTATTTTTATATTATTAAATATTTATATCTAACCCAATTACCCAAATAGGTACCTTTATAAGATTAGAAAATTCATGTAATATTTTTATAGTTTCATCATAAGAAACTATGTTATCACTTCCATAAGATAATAAATTATTATGAGCTGCTACATATACAAATAAGTCTACACCTGAGTTTGCATCAGCTTGTAATAGTTTAAATAAATCTCTATATGCTAGACCCCAGTTACCAAATTGTAGTTCTCCTAATATAGTAAGAGAATTTTTCTCAATTTTTACATCTTCTCCTGGATTAAATAATTCTAGATTAAGATTTTCAGACTCTAATGCAGATTTTATAAAATCATTGTTTTCTAACGATTTATTCCAGTGATTTTCACCATCATATAATGACTTTCTACCAAAACATAAATTCCAAAGATTAATTAGGTTATAGATTGTATCTATTTTAGCAAAATCAAACCCTTTCTTTGAATTAGATGTATAGAATACGCCATCATCATTATAAAGTTCAAAAAGCAAGTCTGAATCTTTAATTAAAATTGATCTTAACGATGAATTGAATGCATCTATATCTATGCCTTTATAACGTTTTTTATATTTTATCTTATTTTTAGTTCGTTGTGTAGTTCTAACAGTAGGCTTAATATCTATTTCACTATTTAAATAAGATAATAACTTATTTTTAAAATTAGAATCTTGATTTAGTATTATATTTGAGTTATTAAAAAAATACTGAGTACTTACATATAAGTTACCTATTGTTTTAGACTTCCACTCATTAATCTCATCATCATTCTCAAGCCAAAAATAATGTGCCATTTAAATCCTCCTATTTTTTAAGTTTATTCTATGTTAAATTTTAATTGTTGTCCAGTTGTATACTTTATATTATTTGAAATGGTAGTGAATCTATTTTGTTAAGTAAATAAAAAATACTTTAAAAATACTTTTTAATAATAATACTCTTTTAAAATTAGTAAAATCTCTGAAATCCTTGCAATCACTAGGTTTCTTAAAATTAGCCTTCATTCAATATCTTAATTTACAATACATTATTAATATAATGTATTGTAAATTAAAACTATTTGTGTTATAGTAATATCAAGGTGTTGAGGTGATTCAATTTATACAAATAGTTTTAAACGAAATAATAATACGAGGTAATGATAATGAATAAGAATGACATAACAAAAGAATTAAATATATATAAAGATGCTTTAGTTGAACAAGGTAAAAGTGAAAATACAATTAAGAATAACATATCTCAAGTAAAAAAGTATTTAGAAGCTAATATGAACATTGAAGAATATAAAGAGTATCTACTAAATAAAGAGGTAACTAATGCTAGATGTGAAATAAATAAAATGAAACCTTCTACAGTAAATACAATAATAAATATAATCAAATCTTATAATAAGGTTAAAGGCATAGAAGACGATACAAAGTTAGTTAAGGTACAAAAGCAAAGCTTCTTAACTGATATATTATCAGAGAAGGACTTTCAAAGAATATTAAGACAAGTAAGAAAGTATGAGGATTTAAGGGCAGAAACTTTATTTATATTCCTTGCTAGAACAGGTTGCAGAATATCTGAAGCTTTATCTATAGAGAAAGATCAAGTAAGAAAGCTAAAGAAGAAGGGTGGAATTATTACTGTTGTTGGTAAAGGTGATAAAACTAGAGATATAATTATAACTAAAGAAGTTGCAGAAGTAGTTAAGAATTATATTGCTAATGATATATATGCAGATAAGTCAACGAAGCTTTTTACATCTAAATACGGTGCATATGCTAGACAATCAGCACATAATGATTTAAAAAAATATACAGGATTAGCAAGGATTAAAAAGGAAAAAGGGCATTTACATAACTTAAGACATCTGTTCTGTATAAATGCAATTGATAGTGGATTAAATATATCAGAAGTTGCACAGATAGTAGGACATTCAGATATAAATACAACTCAAATTTATGCTAGTAAGTCTGCTAATGATTTAATGACTATATTAAATAAAATAAGTAAATAAGATGTACAAAGATATGTGCTCATGGAGGGTTTAAATGCCCTTCTGAGGTGCTACAATATAAATTAATACATATGATAAGGAGATATAAAATGTTGAGATATGAACAAATAATTAAAGAATATTTAGAAGATAATAATGTAAAGTTCTTAGGTATAGAGAATGGCGAAAGAATTTTAGTTGAAGATAATGGAGATCAGAAAGTATTTAAAGTAACTTTAGTTGAAGATAGAATAATTATAAAGAATGTTTATGATGAAATAGAATATACAATAAAGCTAAAGTAAATGAATAAGAGAGATACATATATGAAATTAGAATTTGAGATATACAATAAAAAAAACAATAATGAATTGATTTTAGTAGCAATATGCAAAGGAGATAAATTTGAAATAGTAGAAAAAAACAATAAGAAAGTTTTGAATATAACAGATAATAATAATAATTTATTGCTAAAGATAATAATAAAATCGATAGAAATCAACGAAATTGAAAAAAATTTATATAAAATAATTATTTAAAAGCTAAGGTAAGGCACTCAAATAAGAGTGTCTTTATTATTGGACTAATATATCAATGAAGCTTTTCTGATTGCTTTAAATTCGATTTAAAATAGCTTTACTTGTAAAGTGGGGGATATTTTTACATTTATAGTGATACTTGACTTGACAAGCAAACGTAAAGCATATGACTCTCTCGTATCACCAACTTTTTTATACCGAATAGGGTAGGGGGGGGATAGCTTTAGATCACTTCATAATATATAAATATATTATATAAATATTTTCACTAGAATTATATCTATGTTGAAGAAGTTTGAAAGTCGACTTATATCTCTATGAATGATTTAGAACGTCTGAGAATTGAATTCTGAGAAGGATTAAAAGTCTGATTTTAAATGAAATTAAAAAATATTATATTTGGGGAATTAAAGGTGTAAAGCCAATAAGTAACTATCCGTATAATAATTGTTATATTATCTAATATTTGTAATATAAATGAAAGGGAGATATTATGAAATATAATAAAAAAAGAATAAGTATATTTATATTATTAATTATGCTAACTATAACTGTGATTAGTATAAAAAATATATCATATTCAGTTGCTGCTGAAATAGATAATGATAATATTAAGTATTCTATTTTAAATGGTAAAGTATTAATAACAGGATACAGTGGACATGATGAGGTATTATATTTACCCAATAAAATTGAAGGATATAGTGTAACTTCAATTGCAAGTTATGCATTTAAAGAATGTCATAGTTTAAAGAAGATAGTAATACCGAATAGTGTAACCGATATAGGCATTTATGCATTTAGTAATTGTTCTAGCTTAGAAAATATAGAAATACCGAATAGTGTAACCTATATAGGAGGTGCTGCATTTAGTAATTGTACTAGATTAAAAAGTATAGAAATACCGAATAGTGTAACCTATATAGGAGGTACTGCATTTAGTAATTGTACTAGATTAAAAAGTATAGAAATACCTAACAGTGTAACTTCAATTGAAAATTATACATTTGAGAAATGTATTAGCTTAGAAAGCATAAAAATACCTAATAGTGTAACTTCAATTAAACTCCGTGCATTTAAAGGTTGTACTAAATTAAAAAGTATAGAAATACCTAATAGTGTAACTTCAATTGGAAATGCTGCATTTAGTAATTGTACTAGATTAAAAAGTATAGAAATACCTAACAGTGTAATTTCAATTGGAGATTATACATTTGAGAAATGTACTAGCTTAGAAAGCATAAAAATACCTAATAGTGTAACTTCAATTAGAGAAGCTTTATTCAATCGTTGTACTAGCTTAGAAAGTATAGAAATACCAGATAGTGTAATTTCAATTGGACGTTATGCATTTAGTAATTGTACTAGATTAAAAAGTATAAAAATACCTAATACTGTAAAAGAAATAGGAAGTGATGCATTTTATTGTTGTAATAACTTAGAAAGTATAGAAATACCAAATGGTGTAAAATCAATATCAGATCATACATTTTACGAATGTAATAACTTACGAAGTGTAAAACTACCTAATGGTTTAATTTCAATTGGAAAAAGTGCGTTTATTTTTTGTACTAGCTTAGATAGTATAAAAATACCAAACAGTGTAGCATCAATTGGAAATTATGCATTTTCTGAAAATACCATTTTAAATGTAGAGTGGGATTCATATGCTAGACAATATGCTCAAGAAAATAATTTTAAATTTTCTGCTATAGATGGTATAGATATAAGTATACTTTCACTGAATAAAATACCTAACCAAACTTATACAGGAAAGACAATAAAACCTAAGTTAACTATAAAAGATGGTATAAAAGTATTGGATGAAGATATAGATTATATATTATCATATAGTAATAATAAAGAAGTTGGAACAGCAACGATAACAATTAAAGGTATAGGAAGATATTGTGGTACTAAAAATGTTACTTTTAAAATAGTTCCTAATGATATAAATTTACATTGGGCAGAAAATACAATAATAGATTTTATTGATAAAGGTTATATAAATGGATATTCAGATGGAACATTTAGACCTAACAACTCTATAACAAGAGCAGAGTTTGTTAAGATAGTAAATAATATGTTTGGATATACAAGTGTAGGTTCTGTTCCGTTCAATGATGTAATATCAGGAGCTTGGTACTATAATGATGTAGCTATAGCTGTAAAAGCTGGTTATATAAACGGTAAGAATGCAACTACTTTTGCACCTAATGATCCGATAACTAGACAAGAGGTAGCTAAGATATTAACTACTATAATGAACAATAGTGATACTAATCATGATAAATTAAATACATTCAAAGATGGTAATAATACAGCAGACTGGGCTAAGTCATATGTTGAAGGAGCTATAGAAGCTGGATACTTAAATGGAGATACAGAAGGAAATTTAAATCCAACTAGCAATATAACTAGAGCTGAAGCAGTTACTATGTTAAGCAGAGTAAAATAAATATATATAATACATTTAACTAGAGTGTTAACTCTAGTTTTTTTATTAGGCTCTGTTAGCTTACTTCGTGATAATTAGGATAAAAAAACAACTATACCTTAGAAATTTCAAGTTCTAAGGTATAG
>PPYF01594094.1_pt1 | contig 11701 bp, 7 predicted proteins | sample 1559871 | NCBI WGS metagenome assembly PPYF01 (sample SAMN08240021, study PRJNA423297) | Human gut metagenome, whole genome shotgun sequencing project. | reverse complement strand
GGCTATATCCTTCCCACTACCGGGCGGATTCGGGACTTTAACCCGTTAGAAACGTGCGCCGCCAGGCGCACCACATAAATCCCCATAACAGACCTTAAATTTGATCTGTTACGGGGATTTTTCTTTCCCTCACTAAAGCATATATCACGTCAATTATTTTCGATGGAGAACTGCCATGTTTTTTTTCCATATTATTGAACTTCGAATAAGCAATAACATCTCCATTTTTACAAATGCTATACCAGAATTTTTTATTGTAATTCCAGGACAGGTATGATACAATTTATCCGGTTAACGGAATGCAGTGCCAGGGGGAGCGCCCTTGTGCTGCGGTCAGAATTTGTGATGACGAAAACCAGATTGCGAGGGAGCCCGTAGGTCCGGGTTGAGAGGATCCCGTCAGGATCGACCGAAACCTGTTCACCTGTTTTTTTGCAGGTGGATTGTCAGCATCTGCTCGAAAGTCATTTTCGATACATGCTGGGAGGCATGTATTTTTATTTATATGAATAATGAGCCCTTCTCACCATGGCATATTTGAGAATCCATTGCTGTAATCTCTATTCCCAGCTTTGCAGAAAATTTTTTCAAACATTCTATAGTAAGAAATTGGGCAATTTTCTCGTTATAACCGACTTCCAGCAGAAATAAAGTTACTGCTCGTTTTATTCGCAGCGATTCGCTTTGCGTCATATTTCAAATGCGCAGTAACACATTATATGATCAAACAAAAGCATGGAGGTATTTCACTATGAAGAAACACATTGTATCCGCACTTTCCATGGCATTATGCCTGGGACTTACCGCAGGGAGCGCTGTCACTGTTTTTGCAGAGGACACTAAGACGATTGATTCTCTGAAGATTGCATTTTCCCCATACGCGGATTCCGACACTATCACCACTGCTACCGAGCCGCTGGAAGATTTACTGAAGGAAACATTGCTCACCAAGGGGTATGACGTGGAGAACGTGGACATGACAGTAGGTACAAGCTACACCGCTGTTGGCCAGGCTTTAAGTGCTGGAAGCGCAGATATCGGATTTATTTCAGGCGGAAATTACGTACTTTTCTCTGATGACTGTGACGTTCTTCTTACCGCCCTTCGCTATGGAATCAACAAAGATTCTGATGATCCGAAAGATTGGAATGATGGTACAATCGAAGAAAACACCGATGAGATGTCTACCTATTACCGTTCTATTATTCTGGCAGGTCCAAGCGAAAAGGGACAGGCTTTACTGGAAAAGGTAAATAACGGCGAAGAGCTTACCTGGGATGATCTGAACGATGCTACCTGGGCTGTTATGGGACCAACTTCAGCTTCCGGTTATATTTATCCAAGCTTATGGCTGAACGAAAAATATGGAAAGGGAATCAGTGATCTGGCAAATGCGGTAGAATCTGATTCTTATACAACCTCTCTTGCACGTCTGGCTTCCGGACAGGCTGATGTGATGGTTTCTTATGGCCACATCCGTACCAAATACGCACCGGAATGGAAAGAGACCTTCGGAGGTACAGATGATATGGTAAATCAGACTGGTGTAATCGGAGTTACAGATAAGATTTACAATGATATGATTGCCTACAGCAAAACTTCTGAAGTTATGCAGGATGAAGATTTCCGCCAGGCGCTGGGAGATTCCTTTATTGAGATTGCGAATACGGACGAGGGAAAAGATATTATCAGCGTGTTCAGCCAGGTTGGATATGAATGGGGCGATGACTCCAATTACGATGGCGAGCGCGAGGCGCAGGAGCTGCTGAAGTCTATGGAATAGACTTCAACTTTTCTGAATAGTTACAAAATATTTTAAACTGCCGGGGCAGATTATTTGCCTCGGCAGTAGTTTTAAACGAGGTCAATTTTATCTATGAATTTACAGATTCAGCATATCGCAAAAAAATTTCATAATGGCACAAAAGCCCTGATAGATGTGGATTTCCGCGTCTCGCAGGGAGAGTTTGTCTCGGTGATCGGGCCTTCGGGGGCGGGGAAGACAACGCTCTTTCGCATTCTCAATGGAATGATGGAGTGCACTGGCGGACAGGTGCTTCTGGATGATAAGCGCTTTGATTTTCTAAAAGGAAGGAAAAAACGTGAACTGCAAAAATCCATCGCAACTATTTATCAGGACTTTTGTCTGGTGGAGAATTCTACCTGTCTGAAGAATGTGCTGACTGCCGGACTTCCGGATATGGGATTTTTCCAAGGCGTGTTTGGACTTTATGGAAAAACACGTAAAGAAGAAGCTCTGAAACTGCTGAATCGGGTTGGACTTCTGGAAAAGGCAGAGGAACCGATTAAGAATCTGTCTGGCGGACAAAAGCAAAGGGTGGCAATTGCAAGAGCACTTATGCGGCACCCGGCGATCCTACTGGCAGATGAACCGGTGGCGTCTCTTGATCCAGTTACCGGGAGACAGATTCTAGGGTTGCTGAAGAGTATTCATGAGACTGATGGTGTCACCATTTTAATGAACAGCCATAATCTGGAATTCTCCCAGGAGTTCTCCGACCGACTTATTGGTCTGAAAGATGGCAAGGTTGTATTTGACGGTAAGACTGCTGATCTGACTGATTCTATCACTACACAAATTTATAACAAAAATGATACTCAGATAGAGAATAAGCGAGGTGTCGCTTATGAATGATAACAAAATAAGCAAAAATTCCATTGTGGCAAAATTTGCTGTTCCAATTTCTTTTCTGATTTTGTTTTTCCTTGCAGCAAATTTCACAGACTGTGACCTTGTAACTTTCTGGAAACGAAGGAACCACCTCACCGACTTGGTCGTGGATATGATCCCGCCAGATTTTTCCTATATTCAGAAGATCCTGCTGCCACTTTTTTACACCATTCAGATGTCTGTTACCGGAACGGTACTTGGCATCTTTTTTGCCCTTGTACTCTCGCCTTTTGGCGCTGCAAACTTAGGATTTCCAGCTGTAATACGACGGATACTTAGAATTGTAATCCAGATTCTCCGTTCTTTTCCAGCCTTGATTCTGGCGCTTACTGCTACCTTTCTTTTCGGGCTTGGAACCTTTGCAGGTACTTTTGCCATTACCTTGTACACCTTTGCCATTATGACAAAACTTACCTACGAGGATGCAAGTGCCGCCGATGTAAAAGCTTACCAGGCACTTCGGGCTATGGGTGTTTCAAAGTATGTGGCTTATATCCATGGAATTCTACCAGAGATCATTCCTGGATTTCTCACCAATGCACTTTACCTGTTGGAAACCAATGTACGGCACAGCTCCATTTTAGGATATGTGGGAGCTGGCGGTATCGGACTGCTTCTCAATGAGAAGATTTCCTGGTTGGAGTATGACAAAGTGGGGACCATTCTGCTGATGCTGTTTCTAACAGTGTGTGTGATTGAATATTTCAGTCGGTATCTGGCCGCCTTGATACGAAAAGAGCGCACAATAAAAAAAGAGCAGGCCAGACTGCTGATTCTGTTTCTGGCTGCCCTGTTTCTGATCTGCACGTTTACCCTTTCCCTGCCGGATTTTTCCAGAACCAGTCCACAGACTTTGCGAAATATGTTTGCTGGCTTTCTGCAGCCAGACTGGAGCTTCTTTTTCTCGGCTGAAAAAGATGGGCTTGGGTATCTTTTACTGGAAACAGTGTGCATTGCTTTTATTGGAACGGTAATCGGATCCATTGTATCTGCACCGCTGGCTTTTCTAAATACCAAACGTTTCGTACCTGCTCCTGTGTCCTTTCTTTTTAACCTGGTGATCATGGTAATCCGTTCGGTGCCTTTTCTGGTGTATGGACTGATTTTCATCCGGGTATCCGGGCCAGGAGCTTTCACAGGAGTGCTGACATTGGCCGTATGCAGTATCGGACTTCTCACCAAAAGATTTACAGAAGCACTAGATGCCCTGGACCCTCGTCCCTATCATGCGCTGCTGGCCATGGGGGTCCGTCCTCTTCCCGCCATCTGCCACAGTGTCCTGCCGCAGCTGAAGCCTGTTTTCACCTCTATCATCCTCTACCGGTTTGATGTAAACATCCGTGAAGCTTCCGTTCTCGGTCTGGTAGGCGCAGGCGGAATCGGAGCGCCCCTTATTTTTTCCATGAATCAATATGCCTGGGAAAAAGCTGGTGCAATCATGCTGGGATTGATTCTGTTGGTGTGGTTTATCGATATGGTATCTGAAAAAATCGGAGCTGGAAATTGATGGCCAGCTCCGATTTTCTGTCTTCTGGATCCTGTTTAAAAAATCTTTTAAACCTCATCGTGAAATTTCCAAAGACTTTCAAGGGATCTTTTCATTCTGTTATTTTTCTAATTTTCTATAATTCTCAGCCTTATCGTACTCCTTATGCACGCCATCATCCTCGTACAAAGTATAACTGCTGCCTTCATATCCCAGCATAGTGAGTTTGGAAGTATCAATATCCTTCACACACTCCGCAGCCTCTGCAACCGGAATACACTTACCACTACGGATAAACAGAGGCACTTCATTTAAGGCAACCTCCACATAATGAACGCCCTTTTCCAGAATCTCCTCAGAAATACTTCCGTCTGTCAGAAATTTCACAAACTTCATTTCTTCCGGAAGGTAAACATAACGCCCTCTTGCGTTCTGCTCGTAAACCGGTGCGATCATAATCTCATTTCCAAGGATCAGCTGGTCTTCCACCCGGATTGCCATCTTATCATCCGGATAAACAAAGCCAAGTGGTTTGAAATACATATCATCGTTTAAAGCGGCCTTCATGTATTCGCTGTACAGATACGGAACAAGGCGGTATCTCGTATTTACCACATTTCGGAAATCCTCAACATTCTCAAACTGATAGCACTCTTGCTCTCTTGTTCCGATTGCGGAATGGTTACGCATAAGCGGAGTAAATACCCCAAGTGCCATATGGCGAAGCACCAGGTCTCTTGTTGCATCCGCACCAAATCCGCCAAGATCTGCTCCTGTGTAAAGGAATCCGCACATATTCAGAGATGGAAGCATTTTCAGGTTCAGAAGAATGTGTGACCACCAGGATTTGTTGTCTCCCATCCAGATTCCGCCATAACGATGCATTCCAATATAGGAAGAACGGGAAAACATCAGAAAACGCTTCTCCGGATCAATGCGGTCGAATGCTTCGCCTGCTGCTCTTGTCATATTGTAGCCAAACAGGTTATGTACCTTGTCGTGACGGATCTTTTTGCCATCCACATTATGATAAAATCTGCGGTAATCTTCTGGGTTGTTTGCGAGTCCGTTTAGCTCGCCCTGCATTTTCCAAATGTGGATCTTACCTTCTTTATCCTGGGAAAACTCTCCGGCAAGTTTCTTCGCCTCTTCCATTCCCTCTGAGGAATAGAAAATAGCAGGCTCATTCATATCGTTCCAGAAGCCTTCAATCCCCTGGCTAATAAGGAAGCTGTATTTGTCTCCAAACCACTTTCTGGCATCCTTGTTCAGAAAATCCGGGAAATGAGTATCCCCCGGCCATACGGCTGCCACGAAATCACTTCCATCCTCCCGCTGGCAGAAGTATCTTTTTTCCACACCTTCCTCGTAAACCTCATAGCCGCTTTCCACTTTTACACCAGCATCAATAATAGGGATCAGGCGTAGCTCCTGGTCTTTCATCTCTTTTACAAAATCCGGGAAATCAGGGAAATTCTCCGGATTCAAAGTAAAGTCCTTATAGGAATCCATATAATCGATGTCCATGTAGATCATATCCAAAGGGATGTGATTCTCACGATAGCCGGCTGCCACCTTGCGAAAATCCTCCTTGGTGGTATATCCCCATCTGCTCTGTCCGAAACCAAATGCAAATTTCGGGGGAATATAGCTGCGTCCGATCACATGGCGAAACTGCTTTACAATATCATAGGCAGATTCACCTTCAATCACATACACATTCAGATCTGCATCTGCGCATGTCACTTTCAGGGTGTCCATTCTGGTATATCCAATATCAAAGGTCAGTTCAGAAGGGTAGTCGAAAAACAGTCCAAATGTTGTCTTTCCGCTTACAATGATAAAGTTGTGGGCACCATACAAAGAACGCTTGTCTTCCGTATGGTTTGGATCATCGGTACAATTGCTGATATAGCAGTATCCTCTTTTATTGATGCCGCGGTTGGCTTCCCCAAGTCCATAAACAATATCATCCTCATCCATCACATATGTAAAATCAAAGCCCTTTTCCAGGCTGATTTTTCCATAAGGAAAAGCGCCATTCGCTGTTTCAATCTTCTCTGTTACTGCCTCCGTATCAAAAGGAGCTCCGTATCTGTATTTTCTGATCATAACAATCTTCCTCGTCTTTCAAAAAAGAGGCAAAAAATTTTGCCCCTTTAAGTCTGGTTATCTGCTGTCCATTTCTCGTCCAGTAACCTGTTTATTAATATAACACAAATGCCTCATAAGGTTTCAGCACGATTTTACCCTTAAATACTTTTCGGTCAAGGTTTGTAATCAGACACCTGGAACCTTCAAATTCTACTGGAACTTCAAATTCTGCAGACTGCTCACTGAAATTGCAGACTGTAAGAAGTCTTTCCTCATCCAGCTTTCTCATATATGCAAAAATCTGATTATCCTCACGGCAAAGCGGTTCAAACTCACCGTACACAATAATATCTTTCTCCTTGCGAAGAGCGATCAGTTTCTGATAATAATGGAAAATGGAATCCGGATCATCCAACTGGCTGGCTGCATTGATTTCTTTACAGTTCGGATTTATTTTAATCCACGGCTCCCCATCTGTAAAGCCTGCTTTTTCTGAACCGTCCCACTGCATAGGTGTTCTTGCATTGTCACGGCTTCTGAGCATCAGACATTTCATCATGTAATCCGGCTCCATCAGCCCTGCATCTGTCAGCTCTGTATAATACTGAATACTCTCAATATCCTTATAATCTTCCAGCTTATGGAAATATGCGTTTGTCATGCCAAGCTCTTCTCCCTGGTATACATAAGGGGTACCCTGCATCATATGAAGACAGGTTGCCAGCATTTTGGCAGAAGTCTCTCTATATGCCGGATTGTCATTTCCAAATCTGGAAACGCTTCTTGGCTGGTCATGGTTTCCCAGGAAAAGACTGTTCCATGCTTTTCCCTGAAGTTCTTCCTGCCATTTGATCATCGTCTTTTTGAAAGCCTTAAAATCATATCTGTCAGTGGTCCATTTGCCAAACTCCGCATGCGGGGAAGCATCTTCTACATGTTCAAACTGGAATACCATATTCAGCTCACCACTGTCTTCCCCGGCATATTTCTGTGCCTCTTCAATGGTAACACCAGAAGTTTCCCCCACCGTCATAATATCATATTTAGACAATACTTCATGGTTCATTTCCTGTAAAAATTCATGGACCCGCGGACCGTGAACACTGTACGGGCCAAAATCTCCATACAGGCCGCTTTTCACTTCTCCATCCGGGAAAGCCTGATCCTTTGAAATCATACTGATCACATCCATACGGAAGCCGTCAATTCCCTTGTCGCACCAGAATTTCATCATATCGTAAACTTCCCGGCGCACTTTCTCATTTTCCCAGTTCAGATCCGGCTGTTTTTTGGAAAACAGGTGCAGGTAATACATCTGTGTCTCATTGTCGTATTCCCATGCAGAACCGCCAAATGCACCGCCCCAGTTATTTGGCTCTTTTCCGTTTACCGGATTTTTCCAGATATAATAGTCACGGTACGGATTATCCTTGGACTTTTTACTCTCCAGGAACCACTGATGTTCGTCTGAAGTATGATTTACAACCAGATCCATCAGCACCTTGATTCCACGCTCATGCGCCTGAAAAAGCAGCTCCTCGTAATCCTGCATGGTTCCGTAATCTTTGTAAATTCTGCGATAATCTGAAATATCATAGCCGTTGTCATCCTGTGGGGACTCCAGCATAGGTGAGATCCACAGAACATTTACCCCAAGCTCCTTCAGATAATCAAGTTTCTCTATAATTCCTCTGATATCACCAATTCCATCACTATTGCTGTCATTGAAGCTTTTTGGATAGATTTGATATACAATACTTTCTTTCCACCAGTTCTTCTTCATTTTCTGGCTGTCCTCCTGATATTCTATATTTGTTTTCCCACAGAATATTCTTGCCCGGTACATGACCGCAGTGAAATATTCCCATGGCGCGTATTTGTTTTCTCTATTTTACTGCACCGGCTACTACACCATTCATGATCCATTTCTGACAGAAAATATACACGATCAGTACTGGAAGCAGAACAAGCAGATAAGAAGCAAATGCCAGATTATAATCAACAGAAAACTGTTTTTTAAATACATACTGGGCAAGCTGCAGTGTCTGTTGGCTTTCATCACTTAACAGTACCAATGGCATGGTAAAGTCATTCCAGGTCCACATGAAGGAAAGGATCGCTACTGTAGCTGTGGTAGGCTTCAGAACCGGGAAAATAATCCTGGAAAAAATCTGAATCGGATTTGCCCCGTCAATCATGGCTGCTTCGTCAAGTGCCTCCGGGATTGCCTTTACTGCCCCTGTATAAAGGAACGTATTCATAGGAAGACCGAAAATGATGTACAGGAATGTAATTCCGAAAATATTATCCAGGTGAAAAGCATTTGCCTGCACAACCAGCGGAAGCATGATTACCTGGAACGGTATAAACATGGCACTGATAAAGTAATAATACATAAGGGAAAAGAATTTGCTCTTTTTCCGGTTTCTTGTGATGGCATAAGCGGCAAAAGAGTTTGTGATCAGTGTAAAAATCAGATTCACCACTGTGATAAATGCTGTATTAAGAAACTTTCTTGGAAAATTTGTCATTACCCAGGCATCTGCAAAGTTCTGAAGTCTGATTTTTCTTGGCAGTGCCAGAATGTTGTTCATATCTGTTGGATCCTTGATAGCAATCATCAATGCCATATAAAGAGGCAGAAGGATAACAAGTACGATTCCAATGATCAGAAGGATCGTAACAGGCCAGTTGTAACGCTCTTTTACTTTCACTGTATTCTGTTTCATCCTAATTTTTCCTCCCTCTTCTCAAGCACACGCAGCTGGAATACGGAAATCAGTACCACTACCACAAAAAGCATAACTGCATTGGCTGACTGATAGGCGAACTGTCCGCCTCCAAAGCCTTTTTTATAGATCAATACTGCAATAGATGTTGTGCTGGTTCCCGGACCGCCTTCTGTCATAGCCATGATCTGATCGTAAACCATCAGATAACCCTTTGCGGAAAGTACCATATTGATGGTAAAAGATGGTGCCAGCAGAGGGAACGTGATTTTGCTGAATCTTTTGAAGCCGGTCGCTCCATCTAGGTCAGCAGCCTCATATACATCTGTGTCAATGGACTGAAGTCCTGCAATGTAGATCAGGGTGTTAAAAGCGCATCCGATCCATAAGGATACCGCAACAATTCCCCAGATGGCATGATTGGTTCCAAGAATATTTACACTTAAAGCTTTGATTCCGAGGCCTTTTCCCAGCTGTGGAATCAGGTTCGCAAAAATATAATTGAAAATAAATCCTACGATCAGACTTCCCAGCATATATGGAAGGAAATAAAAAGCTTTGATTGTGTTTTTAAACTTGATCTTTGCATTTAATGCACAGGCCAGGATCAGACTGATCACGTTTACCAGAATGGTAGTGATCACCGCAAATTTAAATGTAAACAAATATGCATTTCCTGTATCCACATCAGAAAACATATGGATATAATTTCGAAGTCCTACAAAATTCCACTCTCCATATCCTCTCCAGTCCGTAAAACTGTACATAACACCTTTTAAGAATGGAATGGTGTGGAAAGTGAAAAACAGAACTGCAAGAATTCCTACATAAATGTAGTAAACCCGGTTAACAGCAGGTTTTTTCCGTGGGGCTTTATTCTTCATGGAATCCTCCCTTATTTTTTTACAAGGCTGCTGTTCACTCAGTGGCCAGCAGCCTTACAATTCATACGGCTCAAAAGGTGACGGTTCACGTTCTTCACCTTTCGCCTGTATTTTCCATCAGTCACATAGATCAGTCTACATTTGCAATGTCATATTTTTCATCACACTGTGCAAGGAACTGATTTATGTTCTCCTCGTTGTCCATTCCGTTTGTATAGTTCAGACACATTTCGGTCAGAAGCGCGGACATATCAAATCCAGATGGATAGTAATGATCCGGGAAGTTGGCAACCTTTCCAGCTGCAATATCTTCTTTTACACCAGCTACGGTCTCATTCTCCTGCTCTACGCCTTTTACAGCTGAGAAAGCAAACTGATCATCAATGTACATTTTTGCATTTTCCGGTTCAAGCATAAAGGATACAAATTCTTTTGCCACTTCTTCATTTGCACTGTCTTTGCATACGCCAAGAAGTATATCTACACCAGAGGTTACATAATTCTGGGATTCCTCATTGGAAGCCGGGAGTGCAAACATATCCACATTGATATCTGCATTTGCATTTTTGTACTGGTTGATTGCCCAGTTTCCATTGATGATCATGGCTGCTTCGCCATTTGCAAAAGCTTTATTTCCATCATCATAGGTAAGTCCCATAAAATCGTCCTGGGCATAGTCGAGAAGCTTCATATATTTTTCTGCAATTTCCTCGTGGGTTCCAACGAATGTGGTCTTGCCGGCTTTACGGTCATCATTGAAACCTTCCGGAGCAAGGTCAGATGCAATACTGTTCCATGGGCAGTTACTTGTCCAGGCATCTTTGTATGTCATAAGAAGTGGCTGTTCACCTGCATCCTGAAATTTCTCAATTACCTCAATGAACTCATCCCATGTTTTTGGAATCTCAATTCCATGTTCTTTGAATTTGTCAACGTTGTAAATGACACCGGAAGCATTTGTTGCATACGGAACGCCATATGCTTTCTCTTCTTTGTCCTTATTTACATCATATACCATCTGAAGGTAGGACTCCTGGATGTTGGAAATGTAGTCCTCGCCGCTTAAATCCACCAGCATTCCGGCACTTTCTACCTCTGTGTAGTTGTTGTCACCGCCCATTGCAACGATATCCGGCATATCATTCTTCGCCATTCTGGTCTTTAATACAGTTCCTGCATCTGCCGGAGCTGTGATCTTGATTGTCACGTCCTCATGTGTCTCATTAAATTTGTCTACCAGCTTCTGAAGAATATCCTTGTTCTCTGCCTTGCTGGAAAAAAGCTCCAGTTCTGTTCCTTTTGCAGAAGAATCTCCCTCAGAGGAACTGCCACAGCCGGTAACTGTACCAACCAGCAGTGTACCTGCCATTAATGTGCAAATAAGTTTCTTGTTCATCTTTCTTTCCTCCATTATTTTACTTAATGAAAGCTGCGCAGCACTTGTTTATTGAAAGCTTTTCCGGACACGTCTGTCCTGCTTTCCTTTCGGTGGCTTCATAATATCGTAACTTTCCAGCAAAATCAACAGGTTTCTCGAGAAACTTAAATTGTAGACAAACTTTTATTTTGTATTTTGTGCATATTGTATAGTTTTTTATCATGAAGATTCATGAGTTCTCAGATTGTCCCCCCTGTCTTATAATTTCCCCTGATAGCAGGGATTTCATGCAAATTGTTTTCTTTATGTAACAGGAATCCAAACGTAAGCTTCTGTTACGAAAAAAACAGTCAGGCTCCAGAGCGTGTTTGAAAAAGGCTTTCTGCAAGATGTGCGTCACAATTTGTGGGAGATTTCGCCCGGATGAGGGCGCCGTAG
>PPYF01242711.1_pt1 | contig 11703 bp, 9 predicted proteins | sample 1559871 | NCBI WGS metagenome assembly PPYF01 (sample SAMN08240021, study PRJNA423297) | Human gut metagenome, whole genome shotgun sequencing project. | reverse complement strand
CGCGAATACAGCTAAATGAGATAATGTCCCTAATGTCGTAACAATTTCCTTGGCAGAGGAAATCAAATTGATTTGTTGGGAAAGAGATAATTTTTCAGGAGCTACTATTTTATACCCTCTAGCCGCATAAAATTTTTCATAATATTCTTCATTTATTCCATCAGGATATTCCAACTGTGTTCTGGTAAGATAAACTTTTTCAATAGGCAATGAAGACGGCTCTTTGTTCTTTACATTTTCTTTTATTAAGTCAAAGTATTGTAACCATTTGGGAGATGCTCCAGAAATTGAATAAATTGCTTCATCTGGTACTATAACTTCTTCAAATTGTGTCGGCTCAGTAATAATCTCATATCTATCTTCTGTTAAACCCGCTAGATTCAAAAATTCCGGAAATAGAAACTTTTGTTTTTCCATCATTAAAAAAACAAATTTATAAGGGGTATTAGGATTCTCAGCAAACCACCACATACGAGATAAAGCATCTACAATCATATGTCCAAAATGTCGAAATAAGATTCCGCCAAATACCACCTTTTCTTTTCTATAAATTATTTTAGAATTAGGTAAATGGTATGCTCTGCAACAAGAGTAATTAGCTCTAGTAGAGGTATAATCACGTTGTATTCCAGCCAAAAAATCTAAATTTTTTGTGCATACACCACCTTCATAGACACCATCTGTGGTGCTTATATCTGTACGTCTCTTTAAGGGAAGTAAAATAGCATCATGATAACAGGGTGCCTTTAGAGAAAGGTTCAATGTTCGTTTCTTTTCTTCTTGAGTAACCCATTTATTTATATTTTTCACAAAAACTCTTTTCATCATTTTTCTCCAAGCACTTATTTAATTAACAATTTTCTCCAATTTAGAATATTCTTTCTAATTTGTTTTGAAAATATCATAACTATTCCTGCGGTGATAAAGGAACAACACAAATATACTGTCATTCTTTCAATACCTGTAAATTCATTAGGAAGTATTTTATTTAAGTTTCCCGCATAAAACACATGTGAAAAATACAGAGGTACACTGAATTTACCTAAAAAATATGAAAAGCTAGAATCAAAAAAGTGTGAAAGATATCCTATCTCGCTGAAAGAGCATATTACACCAAATGCGATGAGCATAATAAAAAAGTAATCTCGTTTAGAAGCCTCTTCAGTATACATATATAGAACGACTAAAATATAACTTGTTGTTTCAATAAAAGTAATAATACATCTTCCTATATTTGTAAAAGAATAAGTTTTTAAGCGAGCGACTACCCAATAACATAAAATACCGAGTTCAATTTCTGCAAAAGCTCTCACATTCCCTTTGTACGTAAACCCCACCCATTCAGATGGATTTCTAGGCGAGCCATATTCTTGGCATAACCAACCGAAAATTACTACCATCGACAACGGAATTATTATCCGCAGCATTACATCAGAATATCTTCTAATCAATGGATATAAGACAGCCATGCATAAAAGCATTGAGGAGATATACCAAACTACGCCGTTTACTCCACCTGTTGATAGACCGCTCATTTTTAAAATTAAGAATTCCCAAACTCCATCAATAAATTTTTTAATTATCCCTTTTATTCCATCAATTGGAGTAACTGCTACCACAAAGGCGAATGCAATTGTCCATGATACAAAAGCCTCTGGTAAAATAGATTTAATCTTTTTGAAAAGAAAGTGCAGAGTTTCCTTTCCAATTACACAATTGTCCCCCCCCCGCACACATTTTCTTTTTTCAATCGAGGACATCATTAAATAGCCAGATACGATAAAGAAAAACTCCACACCTAGCGAACCGCCTAAAAACAAACAGTTTTCGTCTCCTAAAAGTTGACGAGAGTGATGTAAAACGATAATCACCGCAAAAAGGAAACGAAGGAGTTCTATTTTCCCATTTCTTTTATAAAAATTATATTTCTGTTTCATATTACCTTGCTAGTTTTAGTATTGCATTTCTTCTAAAATTTTGTTTACAACACGTTCGCTTGCATGCCCATCTTCAATACAACCTTTTTCCAGTAAAAAATCTTCCAGTTTTTTTAAGTATTGTTTTTCATCAAATTCAGAAACATTTTTATTCAGTTGATATTTCTCTACGGCAATTGGGAAAGGGGTTGTCTCTAATGGGTAGCAGAAACCGCGTTCATTGTTATATAAATCTATGTCAGTTGCAAATATAAAGCCAGGCCTTCTCTGTAGCATAAAATCATAAATCCAGCTTGAATAATCTGTGATGCCAATGTCTGCAAGTGTAATCAATTCCTGCATATCGTCAAAATCCGTGACGTCAATTACATCTGCATCAAAAATTTGATTTCTCTTTCGGTATACTGTTCGCAGCGCACTATGATAACGCAGCAAGAGCTTCCATCTACCGCCAAATTTTTCTTTTGCCGCCGTTAGCAGCCCCGGAATATCAATATCATAGCAATCAAAATTTTTGCTATCCCGAAAAGTTGGTGCATACAAAATGAAACGCATATCTTTTGGCAAATTGTATTTCTTCAAGAAGCTTTCACGAATTTGTTTTCGCTTTTCCTTGTAAGAATCAAACATAATATCATTGCGAGGATGTCCGTATTCTAACATAGGTGTATGCGGCCAATAAGTTTCTCTTAATGCATCAGATACAAAATGACCGTTTGTCACACAGTAGCTTGTCATTTTTCCGGTATGAATTGCGCCGTTTACCCAATGCCACCCGCCTTTATAATCATATCTGCCAAAGCGTTTAATGCCCAATGAACCATGCCAAGTTTCAATTAAAACCTGGTTTCTCTTCAAGCTAAAGCCTCTCTTCACATATAAAACAGAATTCGTAATAATATATTTTGATGAAAAAATTTCTTTGTAATACTCTAATGTTCCTTCTATAACGGTCCGCACATCTTCCGGCACACCGCCATGCTTATTATTTGATACACGCCAAACCATATCCACGTTTATTTTTCGCTTTCGAAATTCTTCACAAATATATTTGGGATTACAGCAATAGCGGTTTTCCTGTGTATGAAAAAATATTTTATTTGACCGAACTTCTGTAGTATGCAGCAAAATAAATCTGGCTATCTGCCCAATCCATTCATCTATTTCTTCTCTACAACGCCTAAGAAAATAACCTTCCACCAAATATTTTTCCAGTTTGGAAAATACAATTTTAAGTCCGTTCACCGAATGATTTCCCCTCTTTTTATTGTTTAAGGCAAAAAGCTTTCCATCGTCCAGCGAAATGCGTGTTCCAAATCTACCTGCACCTTCCAGCCCAAGCTTTCCATGCGGGAAGAATCCAATATGCCCAGCTTAAAGGGTAAATACAAAAGTTTTTCACCCTGTGGGGCTGCGAATTTTACATCTACCGGTTTTTTAGAATTCAGCCCGGCAATTAAAACGGCCAAATCTCGAATGCTGATTTGATTTTGTGTTGCCGCTACGTTATAATATTCTTCCTTCCCATTCAGCAAAGCCAGAAACATTGCTCCCACAGCATCGGCTGTGTAAGTATAAGTTCGCACTGCACTTCCATCTGTTTGCAGAACAATATCTTGACCTTCTATTGCATTGCGCATAAACTCCGCAAAGGCACGCCCATCATGCAGGCTGATGCCTGGGCCAAAAGTATGTGACATGCGCACTGCTGTATAATCGACACCGAATTCCGCTTTATAACATGCCAGCATGGTTTCGCAAAGCCGTTTTGCTTCCGGGTAGCAGGCGCGTGAATTTGTATGTACAAGCGGCCCCATATCCGTTTCTTTAATATACGTTTCGCTCTTCCAAGTGCCGTATACTTCCACGGTAGATACGTACAGCACCCGCTTCGTCTTTTTTTCTCGTGCCAGTTCCAAAATATTTCTTGTTCCCTGCACATGTCCCCACATGGTGTCTGTTGGACGGTGCGTGAAATCTTCCGGGCTGGCAAGCCCTGCCGTATGGAAAATGTAATCTACCGGGCCTTCCCATGAAATTGGCAGGGTAATGTCTTGCTCAAGCGTATTAATCTCATTGAGAACTTTTCCATATACTGTTTTAATTTTTTCTGAATTTCTCGCCAGCGCCAATACTTGTATGTTAAGCCCCCAACGCCTGCTGGCCTGTAAAAGCGAGTGGACAATATAAATGCCTAAGCGCCCTGTTGCACCCGTTACTAAAACTGTTGCATTTTTCAGCTTATCCCAATTTGCAGGGTTATTCAGAACAATATCAATATCTCTTTGTTTCATCGTTTCTCCCCATTTTTATATGCCCAAAATATTTTTATTTTCGTTAAGCTCTAAGTAAGCCCTTAAATAGTAAAAATCTTCCGGCGTGGTAATTTTAATATTCATGCCAGTTTCCTTTACCAGATATACCCGTTTTCCCAAATAGGCATACATCAAAGAAGCGTCCAGAAGAGGCATTTCTTTGTTTTCTACTGTTTTTGCCTCTTTATATGTTTGTAAAAGCTCTTGTACTTTGAAGGTCTGGGGAGAGGTTAAGGTAAACGTATGATTTCTGTTTTTGAAATCTGTAAAAGAAGCATCTTCTTTAGTTGTTACAACTACAGTTTCTATATTTTGCTTTACTGTCATTGCATTGCCCTTTTCCTTGGCTGTTTCAATATTTTCTATAATGGTTTTCTCCTGCACAAGAGGGCGCACGCCATCGTGAATCAGCACAACATCATCCGGGTTTGTCTCCCCCATTGCTGACAAGCCGTTCATAATGCTGTCTTGCCTGTCTTTACCGCCTGAAATTACCGCTTTCACCTTCTGGTATGCATGCTCTTTTACCAGCTTTTTCATATGGTCTATCCAATCTGCATTGCAGGGAATGATAATTTGGTCTATCCCTTCGCAATGCTCAAATGTATCTAACGTATAGCAAATAATCGGTTTCCCATATAAGGGTAAAAACTGTTTGGGCAAACCATTTGTTCGCATTCTTACGCCTGCCCCACCGGCTAAAATAATTGCTGTTGTCATTTACCAAAATCTCCTTTTCTTTTTACTTACAGTTTTAATTCAAGAACAACGTGTTTTTCTCTTTGAGAAGGTTCTGGAGCTTTCTTCCAGTTTCCATAACAATGGCTTAAATATTCTTCTACGCCCTGTGATACGCGTAACGTGCGGCCTTCAAAAAGAGCCTTTTTTACAGTGCAAAAATTTTTTCGAAAATACAATTCTCCGAAGAAGTGAAGACGCCCGGCGCAACCGCTTACATAGATGCTCTCTGTATCTTTGCATATAGCATTCCAGCTGTTTGCGGCATGTGTCCAAGTGTTTAAGCTCAATATTGCTGTAAAAAAGCCTATCAAAATTTTTATATAAAACACTTTTTTTAATTCAGGAGCCTCCTTCACCAAGAGAAGAAGCTGCTTTCTGTCCCGATAAAATTTTCGGCATGAAAGCAGTAAGCCAAATGCTAATGAGCCTATTCCATGGACGCTTCGAAGTATCTTGCTATTGAACGTATTTTCAATAATAAAAATATCGACAAATGCACCACACTCATCGTTGAAAAAGTCTTCCCGTGTTTTTACACATGTCCCTTTCAGCCGCACACGCGCCAGAAGCAGCCCATAGTTGTCTGTTTTTTCCGGTGTATGAACCCAGTATTTTTTACCGTATTCCTTTTGAAATGCGGGAATAAATGTCTCATAGTCTGCCCGCGGCATATTAATATCTATATCATCATCCCAAGGGATAAACCCCTGATGACGCATAGCGCCAAGCGCAGTTCCTCCGCCCAAAAAGTAATTGATGTGATATTTCTCACACACAAAAACAATGTCGTCCAGAATCTTCAAAAGCACCTGCTGCAATTGATGCAGTTGTTTTTCATTCAGACATACACACTCAACAGAGCTGATGTGCTTAAAAGCATTTACTGTAGATAAATTCAACACTACACCCCCGCAACTCAGGTAAACTCCCGCTGTGGCATTTCCCTTTTCGCCCGCAGCAGCGCGCTTTCCACCACCGCGTCCATATCGTAATAGCGGTATTCGCCAAGGCGGCCGCCGAATATGACGTGCGGCTCCTGCTTTGCCAGCGCGGCATAACGGGCATAAAGCGCATTGTTTTTTTCATCGTTCACGGGGTAATACGGCTCCTGCCCGGGCTTCCACTCGGTGCTGTATTCGCGGCTTATCACCGTTTTGGGCTGCGTGCCAAATTCGAAGTGCTTGTGCTCGATAATCCGGGTATAGGGCGTTTCGGCGTCGGTGTAGTTTATCACGGCGTTGCCCTGATAATTCGGCATATCCAGCACCTGTGTCTCGAACCGCACGCTGCGGTATTCCAGCGGGCCATAGCAGCAGCCGAAATAGGCGTCTATGGGCCCGGTGTACACCACGCGCCTGGCCAAAGCGTCCAGCTGTGCCTTGTGCGCCAGATAATCTGTGTTCAGGCGCACGTCTGTCCCCTCCAGCATGTTCTGCACCATGGCGGTGTAGCCGCCTATGGGGATGCCCTGGTACATGGCGTTGAAATAGTTGTTGTCAAAGGTGAAGCGCACCGGCAGGCGCCGGATGATAAACGCGGGCAGCTCGCGGCAGGGGCGGCCCCACTGCTTTTCCGTATAGCCCTTTACCAGCTTTTCATAAATATCCGTGCCCACAAGGCTGATGGCCTGCTGCTCCAGGTTTTTGGGGGCCGCGCTGCCTGCGGCGGCGCGCTGCCGCTCTATTTCCGCCATGGCCTGCGCGGGCGTCGTCACACCCCACAGGCGGTTGAAGGTGTTCATGTTAAAGGGCAGGTTATACAATTCGCCCCTGTAATTTGCCATGGGGCTGTTGGTATAGCGGTTAAAGCGTGCAAAACGGCCCACATACTGCCAAACCTGCTCGCTGTTGGTGTGAAAGATGTGCGCGCCATAGCGGTGCACCTGAATGTCCTGCACCTCTTCGGTATACACATTGCCCGCTATATGCGCGCGCCGTTCCACCACAAGGCAGCGCCGGCCCGCCTGCTTTGCCTGCTGGGCAAACACCGCGCCGTACAGGCCCGCCCCCACAATAAGGTAATCATACTGTGCCACTTTTTGTTTCTTCCTTTGCATTTTCCAAGGTATCTGCCGGGCCAGGCGCGCGCCCGGCCGCCCATTTGCGGTGCAGAAAGGCCGCGCCCTTTTTCAGCCAATTCACGGGCTCTGTGCAAAGTACGGGCAGCTCCCGGTAGGGCAGGCCCTCCTGCAGCAGCCAAACGTCCAGCAGGCGTTCGGCCACAAAGCCGAACACGCGCGCATCGTTGGCATTATAGCTGGAAATATCCAGCCGCCGCTCCAGCTCGAACAGCACGGCAAACAGCCAGGTGCAGTACCGCTGGGCCAGCTCTTTGTGCATCACAAACATATTGAAGCGGTGGCCGCTGCGCCTGCGCATCACCTCGTCAAAGGCGGGCAGGTATGCCTTCCAGCTTTCGGCCAATATTGCGCGCGTCACATCCAAATCCTGCTGGTGATGGGCATGCACATATTGGCTGTAGTTCGTCTCTATCCAGTAATGGCGTTTTTTCGGAAGAAGAATATCGCAGCCCTGCAAGGCGCGCTGCAGCTCCTTTTTGCCGGGCAGGCGAGCCCTGCCGCGCCCCAGCCCCGGCTTTGCCAGATAACGCCTGTAATGGGCAAGGCCAAGGTATTCGGCGTCAAGGTTTTTCCAGCCCCAATACAGCGCCGTAAGCTCGCAGTAATTCGGGTTTTTGGCCGAGATGTTCGGGCCGGTGTCGTCCCCTGCAATATGCTCCATGGCGGGGTGCAGCGCGCGGCCTGCCTGCACAGGCACATACACGCTTCCCTCCGGCACAGTGCACGGTTTATGCACCGCCACAAGTATCTTGATATCCATTTTCCGCTTCTCCTTACAGCTTTTCGCCGTTCACCCAGCCGCCGAGCACTGTGCGCAGCAAAATTTTAATGTCCAGCGCAATGCTCCAGTTTTCGATGTACCAGATGTCGTACTGCACGCGCTTTTCAATGCTGGTATCGCCGCGCAGGCCGTTCACCTGCGCCCAGCCCGTAATGCCCGGCCTCACCTGCTGGCGCACAAGGTAAAGGGGTATTTCCTCTTTGAAGTGGTTTACATGAAAGGGGATCTCCGGCCGGGGGCCCACAAGGCTCATGTCGCCCTTCAACACATTGAAAAACTGCGGCAGTTCGTCGATGCTGTATTTTCGGATAAAGCTGCCGAAGCGCGTTTTCCGGGCGTCCTCCTTCGTGCTCCAACCGGTGTCCTCTGTGCCCGTCACCCGCATGCTGCGGAATTTGTACATGTAAAACGGCTTTTTGTTTTTGCCCACACGCTTTTGCCGGAACAAAACGGGCCCCGGGCTGGAAAGCCGCACGCCCACAGCCGCCGCCAGCATCAGGGGGCTTGTGAGCAAAAGAAGCGCCAGCGAGCACGCAATATCCGCCGCGCGCTTGAACATGGCGCAACCGATGTTGTCCAGCGGGGTGGCGCGCATGTCGATAAGCTTGGTGCGGCCCACCACGTCGATGGTTGGGTGCGTGGGGATATAGTCGTTGTAAAAGGGGATAATGCTCACCCGCACGCCCTCTTTATCGGCCGCGGCCAGCACCTGACGCATAAAGCACACCTCGTGCGGCTCCAGCGCCACAATCACTTCATCCACCATACGCGCGCTTAAAACACGGGGCAGGTCTTCATATGCGCCAAGGCATTTGCCCAGCTCCGGGCGCGGGGCCCGGCTGAGGTAGCCGTCCACGGTAAAGCCCATATGGGGGTTTGCCTTTACATCCTGCACATACTGGTGTGCAAAATGGCCGTTGCCCACCACAACAACATGCTTCTGGTTATAGCCAAGCTTGCGGTAATGCCGCAGCACGGCGCGCACACAGGCGCGCTTGCCCAAAATGGCCGCGCTGGAAAGCGCCCAGAAGAAAAACAGCGCCAAGCGCGAAAAATCCACCACGCGCACAAAATACAACAGGGCCATCAGGGCCGTGACGCCCGCCGCATTCAGCAGCAGAATAACGACGGCCTCGCTGCCTGCATCCTGAAACCGGTAAGAGCCATACAAGCGCACAGTGCAGTAAACCAGCACCATCACCAGGCTGTAGCCCGCCGCCACAGCCGCGTGCCACAGCGCATCTCGAACGTGCACGGTGCCCTGCATCAGCCCAAAGCGAATGAACAGCGCCGCAAAATAGCACAGGAAAATGAGGCCTGCGTCAGAAACAATATTGAAAAAATTGATGAGCTTCTGGTTTCTGCGTATCACGGTTTGCGCACACCCTTTTTTCGTTCTTTGCAGGCGGGCTCAGCGCAGGCCCAGCTCCGCCAGGCGGCCCAGCTTTCCGTCTGCGGCGCCGCTGCGTCCGGGCCCCATGCGCGCCAGCGCGGCCTGCTGGCGGCGCACCCAGCGGCCCAGCGCCAGGCCGTCTGCCGTTTTATAGCCCGCGGGCAGCTTCAAATCGCCGTGCCGGCTGTAATATTCGCGCGCGGCCTCATAGCATTTGTCCCAGTGCTGCTGCGCCTTTGTCTGCCACTGCATGCCAATGGCGTCCAGGCGCGCCGTCTGCTCCTGCGTCAGCTTCGCGCCCGCCATGGTGCCGCTGCGCACCGCGCGCTGCTTTAATATCCACTTGCCCAGCGCCAGCCCGTCCTTTGTCCGGTAGGCCAGCGGCACGTTCAGATGCCCGTGCTTTGCGTAATACTCCGCCGCCGCAAGGTAGTTCTGTTCCCACCTCAGGCTGAACGGGCTCCACTGCATGCCGATGGCGTCCAGCCGTGCGATGCGCTGCGCAGACAGCACCGTGCGCGACGCGTTTCCCGCGCGCTGCTGCCGGCAGTTCGTTATCCATTTCCCCAGCGCAAAGCCGTCCTGCGCCACATACCGCGCCGGCACCTGCAAATCTCCGTGCTCGCGGTAATACTGCCGGGCGTGCGCATAGCCGCGCTCCCACGCAAGCTCCAGCCGGTTTTCCCACTGCATGCCTATCTGCTCCAGCGCCTGCACCTGCTGCGCCGTCAGCGTGCCGGGCGCCAGCCCGGCGTATACCCGCCTCTGCGTGCTGAGCCATTCCCCAAGCGCCAGCCCGTCCTCTGTTTTGAAGCGCCGCGGCACCAGCAGATTTCCACGCTCCTGCGCATATGCTTTTGCGGCTTCGTAATATTGCTGCCACCCGCTGCGCAGGCTTTCGTTCAGCTTTTCGAACAGCACACGGCACTCCTGCACCTCGTCTATCAGTGTAAAGCGTTCTGCCACCACTTCGCTCAGGCGGCCCTCGGTGTAAAGCTGCTGCACCGCAGTTTCCATTTCCTCCTGCAATGCGCTGATGCTGTACAGGTTTTCAAAGTTGTTCACTACATCGAATATCACCGGCGCATGCTTTGCGCCCGCGGCCAGCGCGCGCCCCAGCTGCTGCTTATAGATGATGGGCGACACGGTGGGACGGAACATGAACACGCCGTCGACGCCCTCCACATGGATGCCCTCGTTCAGCATGTCGATGCAGAACAGCAGCTTCAAATGCCCGCTGCCGTCCGCCTTGAACCGCTGGAAATCCTCGCTGGCATCCGGCGCATCCGTATACACCGAATAGATATGGGGCGCGGCGTCCACAGGCGCGAACCATTCCCGCGCTGCCTCCATCATGCTGCGCATATGGGCAAAGCCCGCGCAGAAGCAGATGTACCTGCCCTCTTTGTTCGGGATATGGCGCGCTATGATGCGCGGCAGGCCGTCCGCCTTTTCCAGCGCGCGGCGCAGCGCCTCCAGATACCGCGCACTCTGCGCCTCCTGCCCTGCGCCCCGCACCGCCTTCACCTTTTCTTCGTATGCCCCAAGGCTCTGCCGGTAGGAATACACCGAGCTCACATACACCGGCGCGGGCAAAATGCCCCGCACCACGGCCTCGCCCAGCGTCATATAGCTGGCGATATGCCCCTCGAACAGCTCCTGCGCCATATCGCGCTGGTTATCCAGATACCGCACATTCGTGGCCGAAAGCCCCAGCAGCCCGGCACGCGGGTATGCCGCCAGCAGCCTCTGCACCCCCTGGCCCCATTTCTCTGCCCCGCAGCGGTGAAATTCGTCCAGCACGATATATTCCGGGCACAGCAAAGCCAGCTCGTCCTCTGCAAGAAGCATCAGCTTGCTGTATGTGACGAACTGGATGTTCCCGCAGGCCTCTGCCCCGGCCTTTTCCCAGTTTTCCAGCTGGGTGCGCACGATGTATTCGCTTGGCGTCAGCCACAGCACCCGTGCCGCGGCATGCCGCCGCGCCAGCTCAAAGCCGATAAACGACTTCCCAGTGCCTGTCGGGTGCACCACTGCCGCTTTTCCGCACCCGGCCATCATTTCTACCGCACGCTCGTATGCCTCCCGGTTGTGGGCATACAGCTCCACACCCATGGCGCACCTCCTCTCCGTTCCTTCCCTTGCCACATAATTACTGTTATGTGGCTTCTTCCGGCAGTCTATTTTGAAAACATTATACCACAAATTACGGAAAGTTCTAGCCCCTGACAAGATTCGACCGAATAACGGCGCTTATTACAATATGGCGCGACAGGGTTTCAGCGGTTTCCGCTGGTACTTGTCGGCCATTTTTTCCTAATACGACTAAAATTTGAGAATATGACTACAAAGGCATTGCCCCGGTTGAACTGCCCCAGTAAAAACGGACAATAGACAAAAGGCCCCCTAATGTAGGAAAATAGAACTACATTAGGGGGTCTTAGAATGTCTGGAAA